>Ga0075460_10001027_pt1 | contig 11084 bp, 15 predicted proteins | sample DEB08_DNA_3_FD_77580 | JGI IMG/M metagenome (GOLD analysis project Ga0075460, IMG submission 77580) | Aqueous microbial communities from the Delaware River and Bay under freshwater to marine salinity gradient to study organic matter... | ecosystem: Environmental > Aquatic > Marine > Coastal ...
GATGAAGGGTAACATCCCCGTCATGATTGACTTCGGAATGGCAACAATTCGTGGGGTTAAAAACCCAGTCGTCTCCCAAGGTGAACACAAAAGTCATGGTATTTATTCGGGGTCGCACTATATGTATGATGCCCACTACATCCTCAATATAATCTATCATTACACACAAAACGATGCAGTTCAAAAGTTTCTAGAAGACGTTTTTCCAAGTAAATACCTCACGCGTCATTCAAATGTCGTCATAGCGAAACGTCTTCGCCCCATAAAGCATGAAGATCTTCCCGCGTATGATGATATTCTCAAGCATCCGTTCTTTAAGGCATCTTCCACTATTTTACGTAAAAAGGTGGTCGCCGTACCCAAGCCACAAAAAAAGGTCGGGTCCGCGAGCGCCATTCGTCGCGCGAAAGCTGTCCTTCAGAAGGTACCCCGTGTCGCTATTCGCGCGAAGGTAAAGACACCCGCGGTCGTTGCATCACAAAGGGTAGGTACTGTTAGTGCCATTCGTCGCGCGAAAGCCGTCCTTCAAAAGGAAGCCGAAAAGAAGAAGGTGCCGTTAAAGAGACCTGGTGTAGCGAAGCGCGTGACGAACCAAGTTCGTGAAATTGAGAAGAAGATCGCGGATATGTCAACGAGACCCAAGGTGTTCATAAACAAAAACGGCGACCTCAAGATTGGTGGGCGCAAGTGTCGTTTGTATAAAAAAGAAGATCTCATAAAAACGTTCAAATTGAAACCATCTCTCACAAAAGAACAAATGTGTAAGGCTATAAAAAATATGTGAGTATAATATAAATGTGGCCGGTTATTTTTTTAGCTCTCGTCGATCTCTATATACTCACACAGACGGGTAAAACTCGTATAAAAGTTAATTCGCCCGAACCCGTATCCGACGGCAAAAAGTGGACTGTTTACGGGACCATGAGTTGTGGTTGGACTCGTAAACAGATTGATTATATGAAATCAAAGAACATTCCATATGAATTTATTGATTGCTCCACGGGCAAGTGCGGCGAAAACATAGAAGCTTTTCCGACGCTCGTGTCGCCCGCTGGTGAACATATCGTTGGTTATAAACAAGTCTAACAACCACAATTTGTGATTATGGACAACGCCAACGAAAGAATGAACGAGTCGAGCATCGTGTTGATCGGTTTAAGCACCGAGATGTGTTTCACGAGAGAACGGTTCCACAAGAAGCGAAGCACGAACGTAGTCAATAAGATTGACAAAATATACAACAGTACTTCAGACACCATATCAGACGTATTCTTGGCTCTAGCTATATCCCGAAACATTTTACTATAACAAAATATTTTTTTCTATACTGAATGTAAGATGACCACAAAATTGCCGCTTAGTGGGTCCGAACGAAAATTTACAAATAAGAGGTGGGGTACCTCGACTGGTATAGGAAATAATAACTGTTACGCGTACGCTGTAGGTGATTATGAATCATATAGATGGCAAAAATCTATACCAGGTGATCGTTCTGGTATGTCAAACGTTGATCATTCATACACACATTGCAGGGGCTTACCCGCGCGCGTTATTTCTGATAACCCAACGAGGGTATACAGAGCTAAACCAAATGAAAAATGTAAGAAAGGTTATTACAAGGTGATGATGTTTGTTTGTCCGGGTCGACCAACGAATTATATACGCCAGGGGGACTTCCACTTTTACGTTCAACACGGTGTCGTGGAATACAGAATCAAACCGGGAGATACACAAGCATCAGTCGCCAAATTTTTTAAAATTCCGGAATCTAGAATAAAACGGGCTGGTAAATTTGTAGTGGGTAAATGTATCGTATTTCGCGCCAATGTCTTCAGCCACAAGCGGGGGTGGGCAACTGGGCCGCTTCTGGTTGATGCATCTGGCAAGTCTATAAAAGACCCTCGTAAAGCAAACAGGAATTATCCCGGTTTAAACTATTCTCGATATTGTAGTTCATTCTGTGTTAAGAATAGAGGAATCAAAGTCGGTAAGAGTCACTCCAATATCATCTAAAATATCATTAAGATCTAATACATTATCGACATCAAATGTCAAATCAAATATGTCTAACACGTTGAATATTTCTTCTTCTGACGTCAATGACAATGCATTTGATGTCGACTCATAATTATTTCGAATGCTTATCACGACGTTAAAATTTGAAGCGTCAAAAATTTTTCTACACATTGGACATGTTTTGTGGCCTTTTTGTTTCCACTTATCAATACATGTGTTATGAAACAGATGCCCACATCGTATAGGTACATTGTTTCTAGTTTGTCTCACTTCGCTGAGACAAATAGAACATGTTGACATTATAAACTATAATATTAATCTTTTTTTAGTAATTTTGCGTGATTAATATATATTTTTAGTGTCGATTGGGGCGATTTCACACATACCACAGTTATTCTTACTCGGTGTCGATTGCAAACCCGCAATCAAATCCGGGCCGCGTTGTTGTAGGATCTGACGATACCTGTAGTTATCTTCGAGACTGATGTTATTCTTATTCATTATGTAATTGTTCAAGAGTTGGGACGACGTATTAAGTGTGTAGCATCTCCCGTCAGCCATTCCGAGTCGTTGAGACATTTTTAATATTACAATAGAAATTATTTTTATTACCTTCTGATTTAAAAGTTAATCTTATTGTTCGCTGTTGTTTTGGTCCAAGAATTATATCCCATGCTTTGGATATACTTTACAAATTCTTCACATTTGTACCCAAGAAATGTATCAAACACGTCAATATCTTTTGTTTTCGAAACACGAATATCGTTGTTTTGATTTATGTGGTGATTGATTATATTGTACGCAAATGCAATCTCCTTCAGAGTCTCCGCGCCTGTTATAATAATTTTACCCGTACTGAACATCGAACACGTGACTTCCTTCATATCTTCGGCTGGCTGAAACTTCACTTTTACGGCAGAGTACCTATCCGGTTCAAAAGATACTTTAAACAATCCATTCGTATTTTCGAAATGCTGAGCAACTTTCATAAGATTTAGGTTATAATTTAAACTGAAGTTCGAATTAATCATCACCACGCGGAACGAATCCACGGGGATATCTTCTTCAAAATGTAGGTAGTGTTTGAATATATAACTCAATTGACCAATGATTCGTTTGCAATCGTATAAATCGGAACAACCTGCTACCTGAATACTTCCATTTGGGAATACCTTTATCGATTTCGTACTGTACAAATCGTCGTAAGTTAAAGTGACCTGGTTATAAAACGTCGTAGGTTTTAGTTTCCATTCAAATGCGTATTCATCTCTGCTGTTTTTGTTTTTTATTTTCAACGTTTTATTGTTTTCGAAAAGTTCTCGTAATTTGGGAATGTCAACTTCTTTTGAGAATTTTGAAATCATCGTGATCGTGGTTATTTTTATCCACGACGGTCTTAATGATTCTTCGATACCGTTCCGAAATTCATCAACCGTGAGTAGATACGAAAATGTGTTATTCGCGATTGTCGAATATTTCATCTTAACTTAAAAATGACATCGATTCTCGTAACTTAGGTTACGTAAATTGACTTAGAGAAATTGTAGGAGTATAACTCATAATGACTGTATCTATATTTAAACATGCTAAATATGTGTGTGATGTAGAGTCTGGTTCGGATCTCGTTGAACTTAAATATGATAGATTCGTCCCAGGAAAAGGTTACCAATTATTTACAGATACGTTCATGACAAAGCCGTCGTGTGATTGGACCGAAATAACATCAATAAAACAAAACGTTCCCTATGAACATTTTTTAAATGCGATGGTCATTAAGAACCACGAAGTTTACCAACAAATGTGCGCGACTGTATTGAATAACATACTCATGGGAAGTCCATCGAAAAAACAACTCATGCGTACGATGCGAAGTATACGAATACTAGATAATACGTTTTACCCACCGTATATAAATTTTAAAAGTGGTTGGCAGTGTCAATTTATGAAACACATGTGCGAAGAATGTTTACATTCGCTTATTGAAGAAACGCGTGATATCAAAGCATTAAATCATATGTTTAACGTATTGAAACTAATAGAATCATCGAAAGAATAACAGCTAAGAATATAATTCTTATATCCGTGTTTTTGTATATGACAAATTCATCGGGTATTGTGTATATCGGTTTTGTTACGCGCGGTCGCGTAGGTTCCGCTATATCTTTATCTATGTTTAAGATGGGCTGAATGACGGTATCCTCGGGCACTCCTCGCATACCCTGCTTACACATAGTGATCGTGTTATCACCGGCCGTTGATGCGTTTTCACAAATCGGACTTTCGTCCTCTGGTTCATAATCACCGGATGTGAGCGGAACATAAAAATCTGAAAAATGAGGTGTTTTGCGAAGAGTACCTGGAAGTGAAAAGTCATACATAACAAATGGGTTAATATCATTTATCGCGGAATCATCGTGTATCATGAATCCACTCATTTATTATTACGCTACATTATATTTCTTTTGGTTGACTTTTGTTTTATGTTCGGACCACATTTTATCCAAATCCACATTCAGCATATGAGCGATCTGAAAAAGATAACTGAACACGTCACCCATTTCCATCATGACATCTGTTCCTCTTTCCTTTTTCAGGTTCATTTTTTTGTATGTCTTCTTATATTGTCTGATGGCCGACGCGAGCTCACCAAACTCTTCTGATAAGAGTAACCAGATCGTATCGATGTTAATCCGATCCCATCCCTTGGTTTTGCATATTCTTTCAGTCTCATCGCGATAATAATTCAACGACATATTCTTACTGTTTCATGAAGCGATAACTTTAATTAATTCCAATGTTCTTGAAAGCTGGACCGACTTTGTTGCCATATGTCGAAGTATTTACTGGTAAACTGTTTGGTACACTTAACGTATTTATATCATTAAGATATAACATATATTGTCTAACACCGGTATTGACTTGAGACAATGCAGTCTTTATCACGATGTCATTCATTCGTCGAACTTGATTGTTTATATCTGTGAAGTGGTCTTCTGAGTTATTGATGAACACAACTCTCATGATCGCAAACAAATCGTCTGCATTTTGATAGTCTATCGAAATTCCGGTATCATTTTTAAATTTTTGGCGTATGGCTCGTTGTATAAGGTTGACATTAAATTCGGAAAAAAACAGACTGTTCAGGGGTGTCTGACATTGCCTGATGGAATTTAAATGAAGATTGTCGCACATCTAATATAATCGTGGAAAAAAAAAATTTGTAACTATTAAATGTTAAAACCCGCTGATATTACTTCAGCATTCCAGTATAAAGCTCAAAATGTTGAACAAATACCATGTGAACCGCCAAACTGCTTTGTCGGATCATATCCACCCGTTCCAAAAGCAGGCGAAGTTGGACCATTTAATGTGAACACATATTTACTCCAGCCGAATCGTAAGTTTGAAGTTATCGGTCCAGTGACCGTCCGAAGTGAAGATATCAACCGCATGTCAAGATAAGCAATATAAAAATACACCACTATTATTAGTTAGTACTATGCGGGTATTAAAGCGCTCTGGTCATGTTGAAGACATGAAATTTGACAAGGTCACCAACAGGATTACACGCTTGACTAATGGTTTATCCAATGTCGTAGATTCTACAAAAATTGCTCAACAAGTATTTTCCTCGATGTATGACGGAATCACAACACAAGAAATCGATACACTTTCGGCGGAAATATGCATTGGGATGATTACATCAGACCCGGATTATGAAATTTTGGCGACTCGTATAATCGCGAGTAACATACAAAAAATTGCACCAAATAACTTTCACATCGCGATGAAGAAGCTGGCGAAAAATAACATCGTGACCGATGAAGTCGTCGAAATCGCAGCGCTCGTGAAAGAACACATCAAGAGCGAACGAGATAATAATTTCGGATATTTTGGACTAAAGACGCTTGAGAAATCATATCTCCAGAGAATTGATGGTGTCATCATCGAAACCCCACAATATATGTTCATGAGAGTGTCTATCGGTATTCACGGAAAGGATGTTGATTCGGTCCTGGAAACATATCATAATATGAGTAACGGGTTTTTCATTCACGCGACACCGACGTTATTTAATGCCGGTACGCCGAGACCACAAATGTCGAGCTGCTTTTTGATCGCAAACAAAGAGGATTCAATCAATGGCATATACACCACATTAACTGAATGTGCTCAGATCTCAAAATGGGCTGGAGGTATCGGGATGCATATACACGATGTGAGAGCTAATAAATCGCGTATCCGAGGTACAAATGGACAGTCTGATGGTATTATTCCTATGTTACGCGTATTTAACTCAACAGCTCGCTATGTGAATCAAGCCGGTCGTCGTAAAGGAAGTATCGCTGTTTACTTGGAACCGTGGCACGCGGATATCATGGAATTTCTCGAATTGCGTCTCAATCAAGGTGATGAAGAGGCGAGATGTCGAGATCTTTTCACAGCTCTGTGGATTCCCGACTTGTTCATGAAACGTGTGGAAGCTGGCGACAATTGGTCGTTATTTTGTCCGGATAAGGCACCCGGTCTTTCCGATGTGATCGGGGACGAGTTTGATGCCTTGTACATGAAATACGAGAACGAAGGGATCGCAAATGCGGTCATACCGGCGGCAACTATATGGAAGGCTATAATAAAATCGCAGACTGAAACGGGTACGCCATATATGTTATACAAAGATGCGTGTAACAAAAAAAGCAACCAGAAAAATTTAGGTGTGATTAAGAGTTCGAATCTGTGTACCGAAATTATAGAATATACTGATAAAAATGAGACCGCTGTGTGTAATTTAGCATCAGTGGCCCTTCCAAAATTTGTTGATGAAGAAAAACGAACATTTGATTACGAAAAACTTCACGAAATTACAAAAATCGTCACGAAAAACTTAAATCGAGTCATAGATCGAAACTTTTACCCCGTGGAGACGGCTAAAGTGTCAAACACGCGTCATCGACCAATTGGTATAGGGGTACAGGGACTCGCCGATGTATTCATTATGTGTCGACACGCGTTTGATTCCCCGGAAGCAAAGGTAATAAACGCGCGGATATTTGAAACAATGTATCACGCGGCGCTCGAAGCTAGTTGTGAATTAGCGGAAGTGGAAGGTTCGTATGAAACATTTAATGGATCGCCGATGTCTAATGGTATTTTTCAATTCGATATGTGGGATGGAAAGACCACGCTTTACAGAAACGATTGGGAAACACTCCGAAAACGCATAATGGCGAATGGTATACGTAATAGTCTAGTGATGGCGCCGATGCCAACAGCTTCGACGGCTCAGATATTGGGTAACAATGAGTGCTTTGAACCCTATACAACAAACATATACTTAAGAAGAACTCTCGCGGGTGAATTTGTCGTCGTTAATAAACATCTCGTGAAAGATTTAAAAGATATCGGTCTTTGGTCAAAGGAAATGAAAGATCTCATGGTGAAAGCGGGTGGTTCCATTCAAAATATCATCGATATTCCGGATCACATAAAAAATCTATATCGAACCGTGTGGGAAATAAAAATGAAAGATGTCATTGATATGGCCGCGGAACGAGGGAGATTTATCGATCAATCACAAAGTATGAACTTATTTATGGAAAGTCCGACTATATCGAAACTTTCTTCCATGCACATGTACGCTTGGAAATGCGGACTTAAAACCGGTATGTATTATTTACGATCAAAAGCGAAGGCGAGACCTATTCAGTTCAGTTTAGAGCCAGAATGTCAAATGTGTTCAGCTTAAAGTTTTAAAAATATGATCATATAGTGATGTCCCGATTCACGGAAGTGTTGGATGATTTAAAGATTAATGATTATAATAATCGAAAAATCGTTATTTCCACGCAAGATGATAAACCGTTGCGATTTCAAATACCGCGAATGTACATACCATTTGGTATAAGTGATTTTAGACCAGAAGTCGGACACGTGAAATGGAATATTGATTTTTCGATGAATGGTTTCGACGAAGTTGGTAATTACATACACAATTTTTACAACACTTTACGCGAAATCGAAAACAAAATAATCAACGCTGTATCCGAACAGAGTGAAAAGATTTTCGATAAATATTATTCATGCGATGAACTAAAAGAACTATTTAATTCCAATATAAAAGAAAGTAATGGACATGCGCCTAAATTTCGTGTGAAGGTTGACACGGATATACACGATGGTATAAAAGCTCACGTCTTTGATGCCGATAAAAATCGATTGAAAGATGAGGTGAGTCGTGGTCTCTATTCACGAAATTCTGGAAAAGCGATCATTGAACTTTCGAGTGTGTATTTTCTCAATAAGAAATTCGGTATCACGTGGAAATTACATCAACTCATGGTTTTCGAACCAGAGAGGCTAAAAGGGTTTCAATTTGTCGTTCATGAGTAAAATATGATAAATGGTTTGTGCTTGTTTTAAAAGTTTTCCTTCGATTCTGGAAAAGTCGTTGGGTTTGTATCCAAGTTTAATCTTGGCTAAACGCACCGATTCGTCCCATTTTGCCAATGTCATTTATATTATGTGAACATTTTTATAAATCTAAAGATTACTTACTCATGTTTAGATTTATTCCATCTTCTTAATCTTTTTTTCATACGCCTTGGTACCAGCCTTTGGCTGAAGCGCAAATTTCCCCTTTTTGGGTTTGAATACCTTGACCATGGCCTTTTTACCTTCGGATTTCATACGAGCGAGCGCGGCATCGTGAGCCGCTTTACTTTTGATTCGTCCATCATCACCCATCATGAGATCTTTCTTCTCAAGACCACCCGTCGTCTTTTCTGCCGTTCCGTGAAAAACTTCCGCTCGGCTGCCGAATGTTTTTGTGCTCATTTTACATTACACGCAGAAAATTTTTCTAATGTGGTTGATTGATATTTTTGACGAAGTTCCTTTTATCGGTATTTGGTTTTCAATTCTCTTATCATTTAAAACTTCCGAGCATACCAATGATTTATGCCCCTGTAGACACATGATGGATTCTTCGACGCTCGGAAAACGCTCTTCGCTTTTGTAAAACAGTTTTTTCACGTATACGTCTTTTGTCTGTCCAGAACGATGAGACCTTCCCACAGCCTGTAGTTCCGTCGCGGGATTCCATGACGGTGCCATTATGTACACCCGCGTGGCTTCCTGTAAATTAAGACCCTGTCCTCCGGACTTGATTTGAATGATAAAGATCGCATTCTTTTTTGATTCTTTGAAATTTTTAATGAGCCTCTCTCTTTCATTTTTCTCGACAGAACCATCTATTCTAAATGTCTCGTACTCATCTTTAAGTAGACATTCTATGTGCTTCATTTCTTCCATGAACTGACAAAAAATAAGCGTTTTTTCCGATGGATGTGTTTTTATCATCTTAACGAGAGTTTCCATCTTATTTGAGCGCCCGGTCCAAATTTTTCTTTCGATTTCATGTTTTTTAGAAATCCCGTTAAGATATAGTTGCGGCCAAATCATACACTGTCTAGCTCGCAACAAGCATTCGAGGAGATCCATATTTTTCATATTTATACTCGATGTATTTCTGAATATCTTTTTGATGAATTCCTTTGACTCGTTAAATACATCTTGATATAATTTCCGTTCATCTTCGAACATTTCGAGTTCAACATTTTCAAAAAAACACTTCGATAAGTTTGCTTCATCCTTTGTGCGTCGAAGCACATATAAAGACTTCAATTTGTCATAATTAGTCTGAATAGTTATTCTGTCATACCCAACAAACATCAACAATGATATAAAATCTTCGGCGGTATTAAATACAGGCGTACCCGTCAACAACCATCTAATATCCGTATTCAATGCCATGAGAGAATTGAATATTTTCGATCGCCTGTTTCTTATTTCATGCGCTTCATCAAGTACGAGACGATTCCAATGTACTTGATGAATTGCCGTTTTAGAATCAACATTCCTGCCCCTATTGAAACAGGTTGAATATGATGAAATGACAACATCACATTCGGGTATGTCTTTGTGTTTATCAAAAACATATACTTTTAGATGCGGTGCAAATTTCGTAAATTCTCTTTGCCATTGCTGAACAATGGTTTTTGGAACAATAACCAACGTCCGTTTAACTGGATTACCGAGTATCACTGAAATCACCTGAATAGTTTTACCAAGGCCCATCTCGTCACACAAGAGACCACCTTTGTGTGGTAAATGATCATTCAATTCATGAACCAACATCCATTTCACTCCATACTCTTGATGCGTTTTTTGCAATTCGCCACACAGTTTACCCACAGCTCTCTCGTATTCTAACATTTTGGTTAGAAAATCACAAGCATTACTCACTTAGGTTATCGTCATCAGAATATTCCTTTATTTCGCACACGACTTCTGGTTCGCTTTTTATACGTTTAGTTCTTTGCAGTTTTTTCTCGGGTTTGGGGAGTTCATCGATATGTTCTCTGAAGTATACAACTTTATCCCAAAACTCCTTCATGACTGGCAGATATGTATTAAACCACTCGCGATCGCGTTTCACATTTACGACTACAAATTCTTCTGGTCGCGGCCAATTAAATTCAGCTGGTTTATATTGGATGAAATCAGCCTCCTCTAGGTCGAGAATTTCCATACATAATTGTAATTGAGGCATGTAATGTTCCGGTACTTCTGGTAAAATTTTCCGAGCCATCGGGCATTTAATTTCTACGAGTTTACCTGATTCGGTAACACCGTCGGGGCTTCCACCGAGCCATTTATATGAGGGATGAGGACACAATCCTATTTCATGTACGGTTTCATTGTGTCGTTGTTCATATAATATGCGTGCCTCGTCTTCATACTTTTCGCCGTGACGGGTAGCTTCATTGCCCATAAAACGTTCACCAACTCCACATTTCTTATACAACAAATCAAGTGGTGTTTCGTATTTATTTTTACCAATAGCCGTGGCGGCATCAGAAGCTGTTAACATGTTTCCTCGTAACGCGAGCCATTCCTCGCTCTTTTGAGCCGCATATTCTCGATCAATTAATAGTTTAACATTTGGATGCATACTATGTTTTTATTTGATTATGTTTTTAAGCTTATCTATGTTCGTGAAAAATTCT
>Ga0075460_10001031_pt1 | contig 11080 bp, 13 predicted proteins | sample DEB08_DNA_3_FD_77580 | JGI IMG/M metagenome (GOLD analysis project Ga0075460, IMG submission 77580) | Aqueous microbial communities from the Delaware River and Bay under freshwater to marine salinity gradient to study organic matter... | ecosystem: Environmental > Aquatic > Marine > Coastal ...
CCGAGAGCCGGTTTGCCAATGCCGTCGATCGGATGCAGCCAGCCGTGCTGAATCACGTGGCTGGTGAGGCGTCCACCTGGAAAGAACACGGCGTGACTTTGCCTCAGGCTGTGAAGCGGTTGTCACCGATCGGGGATGGATCGCAGGCTTTGTGGACTCACACTCAGTCGATCATCGACGAGGCTCGTCAGCGCGGCCACATTCGCGACGAGTGAATCAGTCGTCGATTTCTTCGGCGTCAACGACATCGTCGTCGAGCGCCGCAGGGAGCTCAGGGATCCCTTGTTTCTGGCGGAGTTTCTCGATCTTTTTCACCTGAGCGCTCAACATGCGGAAACGAGTTCCGCCGGTGTTGATCGACGCAAGGTCGGACTCGAGGGAGTGGAAGGACTTTTCCACCTTGTCGACGGCCTTCAGGTAGTCGTCCCACTGCTTTTGGAACCGATTGACAATCTGCATGATCTCGGCGGCGGTCTTCTCGGTGTGGAAGGCGTCGGTGGCCTGACGAATGACGGCGAGAAATGCGTAGAGATTGAGCGGTGAACACAGAACGACCTTGCGTTCGAGAGCGAAGTCGAGGATCTTCGGATCGGCTTCGTGCACGAATCCGCTGATGCTTTCGTTCGGAATGAACATGAGGACGTAGTCGACCGTGTTGTCGGAAGCCTTGTCGACGTAGTCGCGCTTGGCGAGCTCGATGACCCGGTCTTTGACGGCACGAATGAAAGCTTCTTTGGTGACTGCCTTGTGTTGATCAGTATCCGCCGCGACGTACTCGGCGTACTTGTCGAGGGGGAACTTCACGTCCATGAACAGGACGCGGTCGGGAGGTATGTCGAAGCGGTAGTCGGGGCGGCCGCCGCCGTCGATGGTGGCCTGCTTGGAGTAGTTGACTCCTTCCACGAAGCCGGCCGCCCGCAACATGTCTTCGGCGAGTCGTTCACCCCATTGACCTCGGGCCTGCGAACTGGACAGGACGTCGTTCAGCTTGTCGGTGCGCCGGGTGAGAGCGGCCACTGCTTGTTCGACTGTTCCGTACTGCTTGGAGGTGCTCTCGCGGAGTGACGTGAGCGCTTGATCGATTTCGGACATCTTCTTCGCCACCTGGTCGGCAACGTTCGTCAGGCTTTGGTTGATCATCTCCCCTTTGGCGCCGATTTGTTCGACCCCGGCTTTCGTGACGAGTTGGACCGTTTCGTCTCGGGTCTTTCGGGCTTCGTCGTTGAGGCGTTCGAGGGCGTCAGCGAGAGCGGTGGACACTGATTGTGACAACTGAGCCTGGAGCAACGCAGGGTCGACGGCTGGTGTGACGGGCTGCTCGACCACGGGATGTTGTTTGGTGCGGAGTTGGAGGGCGACGGCTGCGGCGAGCAGCACGATCACCACGACGAGTAGGACGGTGTTCATGAGAGGTCAACGCTCCGAGACTTGGTGGTTGTGATCATGCGAGTCCTTCGATTCCGACCAGTTGCCCATCGGCGATCGTGAAGAGATAGGTGCCGTCGACGATCACGAAGTCGTCGGACTCGGGGATCGAGTAGGCGTTTCGACCTTGTTCGACCAGGCGAAGGAGGGTGTCGGCACCCACCACGGCACTTCCGGGATGGTTCGGGTCTCGGGCGTCGACGCGGAGTGAAACGAAGAGCAAGTCGTCGACCGGAGCCGTGTAGAGCGGACCATCGGACGAGTCGAAGCGGACGAGAAGGGCCGAGGACGGGGCGACACCGTCGAGGTAACCGAGGTAGAAGCCGTCTGACAGTGCGCCGGTCACTCGTCCGTTGACGATCGAGTTACTGGGAATCGTGCGTGGTGACGACGGTGGTTCGGGAGTTTCGGCCGGTGTGTAGTCGTCGAGGACGAAGACGGCGTCGTTATGACCATCGTCGTCGTGATCGTCGTCGGTGGTGATGGAAACAGGAGGGGCGACTGAACCGAGGGTGACGGTCGGCGTTGTGGCGTCGCCGTTAGGAGCGGTGGAGTCGGAGACGGAAGGAGATTCGGCTGGGGAGGTGGCCGTTGGGGAGCCAGAGGGCGACTCGCCCGTGATCGAGTTCTGGGCCGAGACCACGAGGAGGGCACCGACACCACCCATCACGGCCACGAGCAGGACGAACGGCAATTTGGACGACGACTTGGATCGACGTTTTGCGCGCTTTTTCTTGCTGGCCACCTGGTCAGTTTGTCAGACGGGTGTGACAGTGGGGCGGAGTGCTCACAGCTTCAGGAGTCGAACGTCGTCCACCCGATGATCGGAGTCCTTATGCAAGATGAGTGAGGCGCGATCGCGAGTGGGTTCGATGTTCTCTCGGAGGTTGAGACCGTTGATCTCTTTCCAGATGAAACGGGCTGTGGCGACGGCTTCGTCGTGTGACAGGTGGGCATAGTGCTGGAAAAAGCTGTCCGGATCCTGGAAGATCGACTCGCGGAGCGACAAGAATCGGTCGACGTACCACGATTCGATGTCTGACTCCTCGGCATCGATGTAGATGGAAAAGTCGAAGTAGTCGCTCACGAATTCAGTGCTTTCGGTTCCGGGAGCGCCGACCTGTAAGACGTTGAGCCCCTCGAGAATCAAGATGTCTGGTTGGCACACCGTGGCCTTCTCGCCGTCGACGATGTCGTACACCACATGGCTGTAGACCGGAGCCGACACCTCAGCTCGGCCGCTCTTCAACTCGCGCAAGAAGGCAAGGAGCGCACGAGTGTCGTAACTCTCGGGAAATCCCTTGCGGTTCATGATGCCGCGTTCTTCGAGCACTCGATTGGGGTGCAAGAACCCATCGGTGGTGATGAGGTCGACCTTGGGATGATCAGGCCAACGCGATAGGAGAGCCTGCAGAATTCGGGCGAAGGTGCTCTTCCCGACGGCTACCGATCCGGCCACACCAATTACATAGGGCACCTTGGGGGCCAATTTCCCGAGGAAGGTGGCAGTGACTTTGTGCAAGTTCTGTGTGGCCGAGACGTAGAGGTTGAGCAGTCGGGTGAGTGGCAAATACACCGCCGTGACCTCGTCGAGATCGATGCGCTCGTTGATACCGCGCAGTCCGGCGAGGTCGTCTTCGCGCAGAGTCATCGGTGTGGCTGCACGAAGGGACGCCCAGAGCTCCCGGTCGAAGGTCAGGTAGCGCTCCGGCACAGATCCGACGCTACGGGACGAAAGTGCCTTCCGACGACCTGGTCAGGAGGTGGGGGCCCGGGGGGACACGGCTCGATCGCCGGCCGTGAGCACGTCGACACCGTCGTCGGTGACGAGAACGGTGTGCTCGAACTGGGCTGTTCGCTTGCCGTCGGCCGTCACGGCCGTCCAGTCGTCGTCCCACATCTTGTGCTGCCAGGTGCCGAGCGTGATCATCGGCTCGATCGTGAACACCATGCCGGGCTTCATGATCATGTTGTTGCGAGCGTCGTAGTAGTGGAGCACCTGGATGTCGGTGTGGAACTGCTCGCCGATGCCATGGCCGATGAAGGATCGCACCACGCCGTACTTGTGCTTGTGGGCGTGATCCTCGATGGCTCGGCCGATGTCGGAGAGAGGGCGATCGGGCTTGACGGCCCCAATGCCTTTCCACATGCACTCCTCGGTCACGCGGACGAGTTTGCGATTGGTGTCGTCGACATCACCTACGAAGAACGTGGCGTTGGTGTCACCATGCACTCCATCGAGGAAACAGGTGACATCGAGGTTGATGATGTCGCCATTGCGTAAAACGGTGGAATCGGGGATGCCATGGCAGATGACTTCGTTGACCGAGGTGCACACACTCTTCGGATATCCGTGGTAGTTGAGCGGACTCGGGTAGGCACCGGCTTCGATGGTGAGATCGTGCACCAGAACATCGATGTCGTTCGTGGTGAGACCGGGCTTCACGAACTCGCCGGCCTGACGCAAGATGTCGGCGGCGAGAGCACACGCCACACGCATGCGCTCGATGATTTCAGGCGACTTCACACGAGATTCGTTCCAGCGAGGAACCTTGCCGGTGTCGGCATAGGGCGGACGGGCAATGTGTGCGGGAACGGGTCGCATGGGCGAGACGATTCCGGGAATCACTCGTCCTTCCAAACCCTTGTGGCAGCGCTTGTACTTGCGACCTGATCCGCACCAACAAGGGTCGTTCGACTGCGGGAGAACGGCCGGAGTGGAGGGTGCTGCAGAGTCTCCGTTTGCGCCGTTCACGGCTGATTCGTCGAGTGTTTCGTCAAGACCCACTTGACCAAATCTACAGACTTCACGAATCCGCACACCCTGTTGCGCAGATAACCCCCAGTGGTGGTTAACGCAACAGAGTGCGCGATTTTGGCCATTTTTGTTGGGAGATTTGCACGAGTGCGGGTTCCCGAAGTGGGCCCGGAACGCCACATCTGGTCCTTACCGAAGGCGGAATTGTCGTGGCCATCATCTGGGTCGATCGACCTATCGATTGTCAAGACGCCTTCGAGCATCGTGTGATCCACATCACTCGACCACGTTCAAAAGGGGGCCTCGTGAGCCAGCATTCAATCGACATAGCGTCAACTTCGAAGCGAAATTCGGCATCGAAGTTTGGCGAGGTTCGTCGATCCGTCGTCGAACCACTCCGGCGCCGCAAGGTTCGGATTCCGGAATTGGCGATCGGACTATTCGTCATCGCCGCTGCGGTGACCATTTCGGTCGTTCTGAACACCGACGACAGCAAGGGAACAGGTGTCCTCGCAGTAACTCGAGCGATACAACGTGGGGAGGTCATCGACAGTGGTGATCTCACGGTTGTCACACTGACCGCCGATCAAAATATCGCTCTGTTGTCGACTCGTCTCGCCGGTGACATCGTGGGGATGCGAGCTGCCGTCGACATCGACGCCGGAACACCTCTGTCTTCTTCTCATCTCTTCGACGTCGTACCGCTCTCATCATCGGACGCTGTGGTCGGCATCGTCGTGGATGATTCCTTGGCACCGGCCGATTTGGTCGTTGGTGACACTGTGAAAGTTTTGTTCCTCGACTCCTCTTTGGAAGATGGAGATCTCGTCACAACGTTGCCGACCCTTGCCGAGGTTTGGACTCTTTCTTCGCCTGATGGCCTGTCGAGTGAACGTTCGATCAGTCTTCGTGTCCCCCGCCCTGTTGCCGATTCATTCGTGGGGCATGACGAGATTCATCTGATGAAGGTGGTGAGCTGAAATGGCTGTCATCACTACCTCGACAACAGGTGGCCTCATGGATTTGGCCACGGTGTCTTTGCACATCGCAACTTTGTGGCCGAGACCAATCACCGTCGTCGAAGCTGATCCTGACGGAGGTCGGCTGGCGGCTCGACACGATTGGGACGTACATCCAGGCCTGGTCGATGTAGCCGCCATGGTCCGTTCGCCTCGCGCGACAGCACCAGGACCGTTGACTCGAAGGTACGCCGACGACGTCTCAGTGGTCGTTGCTCCTCCGGCAGTCGAACCGATCATGGCGAGTCTCCCCGTCTTGGCCCAACACGTGAATCGAATCGATGAGATCCTGAGAACTGATGTCCTGATCGTGACAGGGAGGTTGCGCCCGGATTCGGCTGCCAATCAGCTCATCGAAGTTGTCGATCGGCGAATTCTCGTGACCCGAACCGATCTGGAGGACGTGGTTTCGGTCGTCCATAGAGCGGAGCGAATGCGCGAACTAGGACAGTGGAATGTCCTGACTGCCGGTGGGCAGTTTGGAGCGGCTGAGCTTGCTCGTACCATCGAATGGCCGGTAATCGCCGACCTTCTCCCGGACAATCCACGGGGAAGCGCCCGACTTCGCGCCTCAATCCGCGATTTCGTCGAGGCGATCGATATCGACCGCTCCCGTGGCGAGGCGGTGGCCTGATGTCGAAGGACGATTTGGCGACGAGGCTTCGTGGTTTCGTAGCGGAGGCACTCGTGGAAAGGCGCCATGAGGCACGTAATCGAGCCAACGGACTATCCACAGAGACCGATGAGGAAAGTCTTCGAGCTGTCATCTCATCGTATTTGGATCGGGACGCGACACAGCGACTACTTGGTGGGCAGTCGACGCTCAGTGCCGAGGAGGAGTACGAGATCACTCGTTCAACTCTCGATCACTTCATGGGACTCGGACCCCTCCAGCGACTTCTCGACGACGAGGATGTCACCGACATTCATGTGCGAGGCACCGGGCCGGTCTGGGTGAAGCACCGAGATGGTGGTCGATCTGAACTCCCACCTGTCGTCGACACCGACGAAGAATTGATCCGCCTCGTTCGAAATGCATCGTCGAGATCGTCGCGCGGTGAACGCCGATTCGATGCGTCAACAGTGGAGTGCAACCTCTGTCTGCCCGACGGCAGTCGACTCTTTGCGGTGATGGATGTTTCGGCATCCCCCTCGGTCGTGATCCGTAAGCACCAGTTCGCCTTGTCATCTCTCGAAGAACTCCGGCGTGGCGGACTTCTGACCGCTGAATTGGAGTCCTTCTTCAGGGCGGCGGTGCGAGCACGGCGAAACATCGTCATTGCTGGTGGCACTGGATCGGGGAAGACGACACTGCTTCGAGCTCTTATGAACGAGATTCCTCGTGATGAGCGAATCGTGACCATCGAGGACGCATATGAATTGGGGATTGATCGCTTCAGCGATCTTCATCCCGACTTCGACACACTTCAGTCCCGTCCTCCCAACATCGAAGGCCGGGGAGAGATTGCCCTCGCCGACCTCACCCGAATGGCCCTGCGGATGGACCCTGATCGGGTCGCGGTCGGAGAAGTACGAGGGGCGGAAGCTTTTCCGATGCTCCTTGCCATGAGCCAAGGAAACAACGGTTCGATGTGCACACTCCATGCCGATTCAACTCGTTCTGTCTTCCCCAAGCTGGCGGCCTACGTGTCGATGGCCAATACGGGTCTCCCCGTCGACGTTGTCAATCTGGTGATTGCCAATGCTGTTCATCTGGTCGTACACATCGAGCTTGCCGGGGGTATTCGTCGAATCACGAGTGTGAGAGAAGTTGTGGACGCTGATGGTCCGCGAATCATTTCCAATGAAATCTTCGAACCTCGAGAAGGTGGGTCGGCAGAAGTCGGGTATCCGATGACAGGTGAACTTCGAGAACTTCTCTTCGAACACGGATACGACATGTCGTCGTTCGGTCGGCTGCGGGGTGTGTCGTGAGGATGACATTCGCCGTCCTCATCGGGATGGTCGTGGGAGTTGGTGTCTTGGTGATCGCATCATCTTTTCGCGATTCGATCTCAACCAAGCAGATGACATGGCGACGTCCTATCCGTCGCTCCCAGGTGGACGATCGTGCTCTCGTGGAAGCATTGGCTGTCTGGATCGAGCAACTCCGCGACACCATGGCCGGAGCTCGAGGTCTCGAGCAGGCAATCGCCGCCACAGCGGAGACAGCGCCTCTTGTCCTGCGTCCGTCGGTCATTCGTTTGGCTGACCGTCTCGATCACGACTCGTTGTCGAACGCGGCGCGAGCGTTTGCCGAGGAGGTCGATAACTCACTCGCCGACTTCGTAGTGGCGGTTCTGGTCACTGCTTCCCAACAGCAGGTTCGCGACGTCGGTGCCGTACTCGGTCAACTCGCTGATTGTTGTCGAGACGAAGTAAAGATGCGAACGAGAGTCTGGGTGTCGCGAGCACGGACGCGCAGTGCCGTCCGCATCATTATTGGAGTTCTCGTGGTCTTCGTGGCCGGGCTGTTCACTTTCAATCGCTCCTACCTACAGCCGTACGGATCCGCCTCCGGTTTGGTGGTACTGACTGCCGTCATTGGCTTGTTCGTAGCGGCTCTTTCCTCGATGAATCACCTGGCCAAATTCGAGGCTCCGCCGAGGTTCGTTTCCAATCGGGGGGTGACGGCGTGACCGGAATCTTTCTGAGCGCTGTGGCACTGGCCCTTGGCGTCGTGATTGTGCATCGCTCACTTCGACGTCCGACTTTGGAAAGCCAGTTGTCGCGATTCGTGGAAGCCGGAGCGAATCCAACTGCCAGAACCAGATCTTGGACCGATCGGCTGTTGTCGAGCGACGAACGTGATCTTGCCGTCACGGGAACGAATTCATCGAGGTATGCATCGGAACAGGTGATCTGCGCAGCTCTTGCATTTTCGACCCCGATTGCGATGTACGTGGTACTCGGAATCGGCGGAGTGAACCTTCCGATCCCCATGGTCGTCCTGTTGAGCGCGACCTTCGGTGTGCTTGGTCTGCAAATTCCTCGACTCACATTGACTCAGAAGGCCCGAAGGGCACGGGTCAACTTCCGAAGCTCATTGTCGTCCTATCTCGACCTCGTTTCGATCATGTTGTCCGGAGGCGCGGGAATCGAGACAGCCTTGGTTGCCGCAGCTCGTGTCGGTGACGGACCGACTTACCAGGTGATCACCGACTCCTTGGACGTCGCTCGATCAACAGGTCGCTCGCCGTGGGACGTACTAGCCGAGGAAGGCCGTCGTATTGGTGTCGATGAACTCCCGGAATTGGCGGCCACAGTGAAGCTTGGAGGCGAGCAGGGTGCTCGCATGACTTCGTCGCTCGTGGCCAAAGCCGCCTCTCTTCGTCAGAAGCACATGGCCGAAGTGGAAGCGGCGGCAAATTCGTCGACCGAGCGAATGGGACTCCCGATGGTTCTTATGTTCGTCGCCTTTCTCGTTCTGCTCGGATATCCGGCCATGCACTTGATCAGTAAAGGCTTCGGCTGATCACACTTCGACCGCCACACACCAACCAATACATATGAAATAGAAGGAGAAAAACCATGTCACATTTCCGTCAACTCTGGGACTACTACTCGATTCGCCTTGCTGCGTCGCGGGAGTTGGATCATGATCGAGGAGAAGTCAGTGCGACCACGGTCGTCATGGCAGCTGCTCTCATCGCCCTCGCGATTTCCGTGGGTGTCATCATCACGAACAAGGTTCGTGAGAAGGCCAATGACCTCGACCTCGGCTGAGTCCGTGCAACGAGACCGGGGTGAGACGACCTCGGAGGTCGTCATCGTCCTCCCGGTCCTGATATTCATCGTGATGGTCGTGTTGCAGTCAGCGCTCTTCTTCCACACCGCCCACGTCGCTCGTGCGGCGGCATCGGAGGGAGCGGTGGCTGCAGCATCCCATCGAATACCGGATGCAGCGACCTCAATGGTCGGGTCGGAGCACGCAGCACAGTTCGCCATCGATGCCGGCGGACGAGTCGAAGGTTCACCGACGAGTTTCTTGGACGGGAACTTGGTTCGGGTGAGCGTGACACTTCGAGTTCCCAACCTGGTGCCGTTCATGACGACTCGAGTCACTCGCGACGCCACCGAACCCAAGGAACGAGTTATCAAGGAGTCGGAGAGATGACTGGTCGACAGGTACGCGACAAAGGAAGTGCATCGGTGGAAATGGTCCTCATCACTCCGCTTCTGGTCATCTTCGTTCTCTTCGTGATCTTCGGGGGTCGTTCAGTGGAGAGTTCAAGTGACGTGAAGCATGCTGCAGATCAGGGTGCCCGTGCAGCGTCGATGGTTGCAACGTCTCGCATGCCTAACGCCGCTCGTCGTGCCGTCGAAGCCGATTTAGTGGCTCGTCGGGTGTCGTGTCCGATCCCGAAGATCGATGTCAGGACATCGCAGGACGGACGTACCGTGACCGTGACCGTCTCGTGTCGTGCTGATTCACGAGGCCTCGACCTGCTCGGCGTTTCGACTCGTTCCATGACGGCCTCGTCGACCGAAGTGGTCGACCGATATCGGACAAGTGAATGACGTGGACGATTCTCGGGACCGAGGATTGGTGAGTGGCTTCGTCGTTTGTCTGGCCCTCACACTCACGGCAATGGCAGGCCTCGCAGTAGACAGCGGCCGATTGGTTGCAGCTCGGCTGGAAGCAACCGATCATGCCGAGAATGCAGCCCGACTTGGGGCGCAGGAAGTCGATCAAATTCGTCTCGGCGTCCGGACCGTCGATCCGATGCGAGCACGTGAGGTCACGTCGGCCTACTTCTCTGATCATGGTCTCGACGGATCGATGACAGTCAATGACCAAACTGTGACAGTGACGATTTACGACGAGCAAGAGACGACGATTCTCCATTTATTTGGTGTCGGTACTCGCCAATTCACCGTGACTCGTCGAGCAACGATCGTGGCTGGATGACGCATGCTCAAAACAGTTCGGTGGCTCCATTGGTCAATTGCCTCGCTGATGGTGACATGCATCGCAACGTGCAGTTGGTTCGCTGGTCAGAGATTCGCTGATCCGTCAGGCTCGTCGTGGTTGCTCGGTCTTGCGTCGGATCTCGGACGCTGGTGGAGGGGAGACGTGGACCGTGCTCTTCTGATTCGTACTGGTCTGATCGTGATCATGGCGGTAGCGCTTCGCATGGGTTGGTGGCTGTTGATGGTTGCAGTTGAACAACTTCGCGATCGGTTGATTCGGCGACCCGCTCCACGGCTCCTGGCCTTTGTCCTCACATCTGGGGTCGCTTTCGGAGCGATGGTGGGAGAAGCGGATGCCCAAGACGTTTCGTGCGCTGAGCCGTTCGGACGGATCGAGACGACCGCCTGTCCACCCTCTCCAGTTCTCGTGATTCCACGTTCATCTCGTCTAGATCTTGCAGGCACGGCCGTGGTTTCCGGCCTCATCGGCGCTGGGGTTGCGCTGCGTCTGAAGGCTCGGGACATGCAGGATCGACGGAGACCCGGAGACGAGTTGACGGTCGGACGTGAGGAGAGCGACCTGCCGATCGAATTAGCCACTGAAGCGTCGGCTGCTGAGCAGTCCTTGAAGCAGATGATGGAGGTGGTTCGCTACATCGTCGATGCGACTCCTGATAATCGGATTCGTCATGTCGTCGACGAGAAGAACGGATGGATTGTTGTCGAATTCACCGACCCGGTGAAGCAACTGTCTCGGTCCGAAATAGTGAGCAGCAGAGCACTTCGGGTGAGAACTTCGGAAAGCACGACTACCGAAGAGGATCTCTTTGACCCACGCCTTCCCCCTCTCTTACACGTGGGTCATTCTTTGTCCGGTGAGGTGTGGATCTCGATGGATGAGTACCGGAGTTTCGGAGTCGATTGCAGTCGTGAGGAAGGGGATCGAGTGTGGCGCCACCTTTGC
>Ga0075460_10001036_pt1 | contig 11061 bp, 9 predicted proteins | sample DEB08_DNA_3_FD_77580 | JGI IMG/M metagenome (GOLD analysis project Ga0075460, IMG submission 77580) | Aqueous microbial communities from the Delaware River and Bay under freshwater to marine salinity gradient to study organic matter... | ecosystem: Environmental > Aquatic > Marine > Coastal ...
CGCACCAACCCATAATTGTAAATAGTCTGATAGTAGTTCTTGATAGATGTCATTTAAACTTCTTTCACCTTGTGTTCTCTTTAATGGTTTTTTTATAAACTCAACAACATAAGGCCAAGTAGCCTCAAGGCAATTAGGTTCTATTTTAATTAACTTCAATTATTTATCCTAATCATCATTATCATTATCATCGTCGTCTAAACCAGTAAGTGGTTCTCCCGGTTTTGGTTCCTGAATTTCAGCATCTGTAGGACCAGTATCTTCCTCATCCGCACTTACAATTGCACCCGGTTGAATAGCTGTAGACAACGCCTGTAGAGATTCTGTATTGCCTGAACCTATATCAAAAAACTCATCTACATAATCTGATCCACTGTATGCATCACCTGTATCATATACAGTAGGAGTATAAGAAGGAGAAAATAAACTATTAACTCCTGTTGGTTGAGCAGGTGTTCCACCACCTTTACCTGATCTTACAGGTGGAACTGAAGCATTAATAGCATCTGTTGAACTACGTTGAACTAAATTTGGTCTTTGAAATGGCAGAGAGGTAGGCAAAGCTGATGTAGTAGACATACCAGTAGATAGTTGGGATGGTTGTGCTGGCACACCCATACCTCCCTTACCGCTTGTTGGAGTAGGAGGCAAAGAACTTAAAGGAGTTTGCAAAGAAGTTTGAGGTGCTGGTCCTTGAGGAGTTCTATTAACAAGACTAATAGGTTGAGAAAGAACTGGGGGAGTTACGGCAGGTGACACCGTAGCTGTAGGCATTGCTGTTGGCTGTACCAAACCACTACCCACACCTGTGGAAGAAGTCTGGTCTGTATTTTGCAAATACTGTTGTTGATCACCAGTAAGAACTACCATTTATTTCATCCTATGCTAGAAATGATTCTAAGCCTTGCTTAATAGGCTTTTGTTGTTTTGTTTTTCCTGTAGCTTTTTTTCTTATATTTTTAACAAAGCCATCTAATTTCTTTGCACCTGCATTAGATGATCCACTACCAATCATAGCCACCGCATCTGCAGGTATAACATATTCATCAGGGCTTAACAACGCCATATCTGGATCATTACCCTCTACATCAAATAAAACTTGATCTGATTGCCCATCACCGGGACCAATAACTTTACCCTCAAAGTATGGTTGTATCTGCCCACCTTCTGCTCTTGTAAGAAAATTAGGAAGATAGCTTCTTATTAAACTCATTAAACCTTCTTCGTTTTCTTTAGACATTGAAACAGGATCAGTCAGATTAGGTGAATCAATATAAAAGTTTTCTTTAGACATTGAAACAGGATCAGTCAGATAAGGTGAATTACTATTTAAACTCATTAAACCTTCTTCGTTTTCTTTAGACATTGAAACAGGACCAGTCAGATCAGGCATATCACTATAAAATGTTTTAATTGCTACCTGTTGAGTAGGTTTATCTTCTCTCCCTCTTGTGTGGTGTATGTCACTGTATGCACCATACATTGCTTCTTTATCACCTTTAGCAATCTTTTTTAAATATTTATCACTATCTTTTGCATAATTCATATTACCAAAAAATAATTCTAATTCTTGATTAGGAGTTAAAGATAATATATTTTTTTCCAAATCTTTTGTACTCTTAGTAGAATTACTATCTAAAGTTTTTAACCATTCTGGTATCTCTTGTCCTACTTTTTTATATGAAGCTATAGTTCTATTAACTGCAGTTTTTACTGAACCATGTACACCTTTTTTTGCTTTAGGATTAACTTTAGTCAACCACTGAAAGTCTCCTCTAGCACTACTGTTAGGATTAATTCTATTAACACCACCAGAACTTTCAATCTGTTTTGTCTTTTGTGCAAACTCTAAAAAAGGAGTAGGGTCTTCAACCCCTAATCTTTTCATCGTAGCTTGTAAAGATATAGGAATATTTATACTATCTGTAGATTTTTTTTTTGAGCCTGTGCTGGTGCTGCCACCATTAGACAAGCCAACAAGACCGCCTTGATTAAATCCAAAATTACCTCCTGTATTAATTGGTTGTGCTCCTTGACCATATGGAGTTGCAGTAGCAGCAGGGTCTTGATTTAATCCACCCTGTATCAAAGCTCCTAATGCTGCCCCTCCTACCGTATTAGATATAAATTTATCTACCTCCGATGCTGCTTTTCTTTTCTGAAGTATCTCTTCTTCTTTTCTTTTCTCTTCAGATGCTACAGTATCTTCTTCAACCTGAGTATCAACTTCTTTTGCTTCGGGTGTTCCACCTTCAGCTAATGTAACAGTATCTTCTTCCTCATATCTAAATGGTGTTAAGGGTGATTGAAGTCCACCCTCTAAAGCAAGTCTAGTATAATCCTCTTGACTTAAATCTCCTTGAGTAAATTCACCACCAGTTACTCTTAAATCTCTAGGAGTATATGTGCTTTCTAATGCAGCTAAACCTTCATCTTGACTAGGATCAAATTCTGGAGGAGCCATCATACCTTCTACCACACCAAATGCTAGAGGAGTATAAGTTGATGGTCTTTGTAATAATGCCCGTGCTATCTCACCAGTTGTCAACTCATTCCCTGCTCCTAAAGCTTTTTGAACGTATGGAAGTGTTTTTATACCACCAACTGTTACAACTTGTTCACCCGGATTTAATCCATCTTTAACTGAGTCTCCAATTGATGTGCTACCTAGTTCTTTAGCTAAATCTCCTTCAACTTTAACAAGTTTAGAAACAGTATCAGATGCAGCAGGTGGAGCAGGTAGAGCAGGTAGAGCAGATGCAGCAGGTGGAGCAGTAGAGGCAACAGGAACTGGAGAACCTATTGCTGGATCTAGAAGAGATCCAGGTATGTATGAACCTGATGGAGACAAAACTTGTGCAGCATTAATAGCAGGAGTAACTGTTAATTCAGGACTTACCAATGATTGTAGAGATCCAGGTATGTATGAACCTGATGGAGACAAAACTTGTCCAACATTAATAGGAGGAGTAGCTGTTAATTCAGGACGTAACAATGATTCTGGTGATGCAAATTTACCTACTTTAAGTCCAGCTTCAGTTATAGGCTGTCCAATAGTTTGTTGTGTTGCTGTTCCTGCTTCTTTAAGTCCTGCTGCTAGCTCAGTAGGACTTGGACCCATTATACCCGCCATAATACCACTAGTAGCACCAGATACTAAACCACCTATAAGAGCTTCAGTTGGTGATTGACCTGCTGCAAGTCCACCAGTAAATCCACCAATACCTGCACCAAGTCCAGCACCGGCAGCGGCGGCAAAAGCACCCTTTCCAAGAGCTGTGCCAATGCCGGGACCAAGCAATACACTACCAGCAATTGCACCTATGGCTGGCAACAGTGATTTAAAACTAAATGCTTCAGGTAGTCCTGTATCAGGATTAATAGTCAACTGACCTACGCTAGCAAGACCAGCAAGCTCATCAGGTCTAACATGCAAAAGTTCTGTATCCCCATAACGTCCCTTTGCTGCCATCAATCCAGCTATGCCGCTATAAGGAGCATCTTGATTCATCATCGCTACCATCTATAATTCTCCAAGTTATATTTTATATATTATACAATAAAAATTAGTTTCATGCAAAACTAGTGAAAATCAACCCAAGCATTATTTACATAACCTTTAAACTTGCCAGAGCTAGCTGAGTATGCTACATAACCACTTTGAGGTCTACCTATCTCTGTGACAGTTACAACAGAGTAAATTTTAGTTGAAGGTCTAGCATCTAATTCTATGTCTCTACTCTCCAATAAAAATTTTATTTCTGATGCCCATGTATTAATTGAATTATATAGTTGAATTAATTCTTCATCAGTAATATTATAATTAACATTAAAGTTAGGATATGAAAAAGACATTATCGTTTACCTGCTGGTTGCATAGCTATTCTAACACTACCCCATTTCCAAGACGTATTAATATCAGACGTTGATACTCTAACATTAGCCTGTCTACCCCTAGCCCTCATATCAATTTTTCTAGTTTGATTTGTTATATCGAAAGGGCCTACTTCCGTTGTAGGATCTGAAGGAAAATCTTTAACATTTAAAGAAAATTTAATTGTCCCTTGATTGATATCATAGTCAGGAATAATTCTATCCATAAACATAATATCATCACCATCACCCATATCAAAATCAGCACTTTCAATAAAAGAAGATAATGCTTGACCATCACCAGAGAAAACAGAAGTTGGCTCATTAAACCAAAGGTACTGTGGGTTAGTTGTTGAAACTGTACCGCTTACTGCTCCAGTTGCTACCGTATTAAGGAAAATAGAATCATCAATATAGGTAGTATAAAAATTACTTCCGTAGACCCAAGTATTTTCCATATAATTATATATTACATAACCATTAGGTTCATTTGATCCTTCTTTAGGATATAACCAAATAACCTCATGAAACTCAGAATTAAGTCCTGCAAATACTTTAGACTTTTGAGTCATATTAAAATCATTATATAAAAATCTTCTAACGGTACAATCTAATTTTTTAACCGAACCATCAAAGACATAAAAATCAGTATCGCCCATCCAGAATGTTCTACCACCAACATCAATTGCAGCATGTGGACCAATTAAACCACAGTTCGTACCGACTTGAGCTAATCTAAAAATAAACGGAGGACCAACATACTGTAAAGTATATAGAGCATTGTCCGTGTAAATAAGAATAGCATTACGTCCTCGCACACCTCCTATAATTCTAGTACCATCAATTAACTGTAGCTCACCTGATGTAGAAGAAACTGAAGGAGTCCAGTTAGAAAAACTTTCTTGATCAGACCATCTTACTAGTAATGGATTAAATACAGATGTTGCAAACTCTTCCGTACCTAAAGCAATAACATGTCTATCGTTGGGAGAAATAACAATGCTATTTATCTGCTCTGGAGATGTTGGTACAATACTTGCTCTAACAGGGGTTAAACTAGCCGTAGCATCCCAGTGAATTAATTGTCCTCCCGCTCTAGCAGCTAATAAATCTTCACCAAAGTTATCTAAAGACCACTGTGTCCCTAAGAAAACAATATTAGAAGATTCTGCCGGGCTATTCCAAGCTCTTTCTCCTGTTGCAGAAGCACCTGCATTATATACACCAGCACCATATCCTAATCCTTGAATAGGATTTGACTTACCTGATGCTAATAAAAAGAATGCAACTCCACTACCTTGATCTGTTTCAGTGCTAGTAGCTACGCTAGTTACACTAATAAAGAAATTATTTAATCCTTGAACACTAACAACCTCAAAGGTTGGACCACCAAAAGAAGAGGCAGAAAAGTCTAAGCCATCTGTTCCAAATCCATTAATAGATGTATTAGAAAATTCTACAAAGTCACCAACGGCTCGACCATTATTATTAGAACTAACTTCAATTAAAGGTGATCCAGCAGCAGTATTAAAACTTCCTCCAGTTCCTAAATCTCCAATACTAACAGTGCTGACAATTGGTGTTACATCATAAGGAAAATCATTATATACAACATATAATTTACTTTCAGTGCCAAACCCTAAAAGTTTTTCTGTATTATTATTTGTCCATGCAAGCAAATCTCTTGCTATTCCAATAAAAGAGTTATCAATAAATTTTTGATACCCCCTTAAATTTTCAGGTTTACCTTCTCTAAATCTGACCCGATCACCATCAAACCACTTGCCCTCCTCAGAATACTGAGTAGACTCTCGGTGAAACCCCGGCTTGAAATTTAATTTCTCTAATTTTGAAGTAGTAGATGGCATATGTTTTTATCCAAATGAAGATACTAAAACCATATCAATTGCACTTACACCCCTAACATTGTAAACCAACATATCTACAGCACTAGCTACTGTAGATAAAACAGGAATCTCTGAGTCAGGAAAATTATAACTATCTCCGTATGATAGTGTCCGACTTCCAGTGTTATCCTGAAATACATAGATATATCCACTTTGTCCCGGCAATGCATTTGATGGATTCTGTAAAGTTCTATTACCCGTTAAAGAAACAAAGAAGGTAGTGGCTGTCGATAGATCAAGAGCAATTGATGCTGCTTCTGTTAGAGTAACAGGTGGAACTACAAGTTGACCAGAGAACGTAGCTTGTGAATTAAATGTTGCACTTCCTGCTACACTAACAATATTTAAAACTGCATTAGAAACAACTGCTGAATCAGCCGCAATAGAGGTTGTATATATACTAGTAGCTGATACACTTGTAGCAAAGCCCACCGCAGATGTAAAGGTTACAGGTTTATTAAAAGTATTAGTATCTGTAAAAGTATTAGCCGAAGATAGTTTTGCAAAGCTAGCAGTTGTATCAGCAGTTAAATAATCAAGACCATAAACAGAAACACTATCACAGAAAAACATTTTTTTGCTGCCGCTTGCAACTGTTGATCCTGAACCAGAGCCTGACCCACTTTTCAAAGTAATTACTGCTGAATTTTCTCTGGTAGTCTTGTCGTTAATAATATAAGCTTTAGATTTTTCTGGAACAATAACATTTAAGCTAGCAGAAACAGTTCCAGATAATTCTAAAAAAGGACTACGAGATTGATCTGACGTTCCGTCATTAGCTGTTAAGGTTACATCTGCACTAGAAACAGTAATGGTAGTGTATGCAGCAATAGCCTCATCTACTAGATCAATAACATTTTGATTTAAAATAGAACCCCAACTATTAGGATTTTCTCCATCACCTTGTTTTTCTAATCTAATTCTAGAAGTATAAGTACTAGGCATTCTTAAATTCCTTTTCCTTCAACACCTGTGGCTATTGTATAACCTTTAAAAGAGGGATAAACAGGTGACTTAATTTTAAGTATAGTAGTATTTCTATTGTTATAATCTTTGTAACTTCCAATAATATCAGTAATTAAAAATATTTGTGGTGGTCTTATTTCTAGACAATTAGAATTAATAATATTTTTATAGATAGTTAAGATAAGTTTTTCTTGACTTTTAGTATCAGCATAAGCTATATCCATTATAGCTTTTTCTTTTTTACACATAAAAATTACAACTGCTTTGTCACCAATTTTCCAAGTATTTGCTAGAGCTAAACCATAATTAGACACCAATAAAAAGAATAAAATAGCTGCTAAAATTAAAATTATTTTTTTCATTTTAATTAATAAACCTTTGTAGTGAATCTCCATATTTATCTTTTAACAAGTCGGTATTAGTTGAGGTATCTCCAGCATAAATAATATTATTATTATTATCTATTGCTATAGTGCTTCCCCATCTAACTCTTAAAGAACCAATTTTTAATTTTTTATCTCTATAATCTGCATCTGAAGTATAATCAAAGATGTAATCTTTTGCTGTAAATTTATATGACGCTAAAGTATCTTTAATCTTTTTATCAGGATTTGAAATAGACCATTTTTGAAAATCATCAGTTCTAAAGAAGGGACGAGAGTTAGCTAAATAATTTTTATTTTTAACAAGGGATAGTGCTCTATAACTTACCTCATCCCATTTTAAATTAAAATTCCACCACCAAAATAAATCCTTAATAGATGATATAGTATAAGAACTTTTAGAATTAAATAATTTTATTTCATCTATGTTGTCAGGATATTTTTCTTTTAAAAATTCATCTACCGTCATAAGAAATAGTTCAGGATGAGACATCAATCCTGATGAGCCAAAAAGTTGATCGCCACATTCACCTGTAACAGATATACCAGTACCTAAATTATTTTCAATGTGTTTTAGAATGGGAGAGAAAAAAGGTTTATCCATGTAATATTTATCAGGGTCTTTTACTGGTTCTACAACTTTTTCTGTTTGAATTTTCCCATCAATATAATTATTCCAAAATAAAGAATACTCTTCAATAGAAGCGTCAGTATAAATAATTTTTAATCTATCGTGCCAATCAGACGGTTTAGATTTTAGTAGACTTACTAATGCTACTGTGCTATCTATTCCACCACTCCAGTATACTTTTATTTCTTTATTTTCATTCCATAGATTTACACCTGTTTCATCTGCTACCTCTATAAAGGTTTTTGTAAATCCTGTAGCATCAGGTATTGGATTACCCTCTAACTTTAAATTACTAGATAAAGTATTTGTTCGATCATTAGGAGTCCAAAGACAATGAATATCTCTTCCTATAGCATCTAAAGTTGTTTTTTTATATTCACCCGATCCAACTCTTAAAAAATCTGGACGAGCAAAAATTAATTTATCACCTAGTACATCTGTTGATACATCAACCGATGTCTGAGTTTCAAAATTAAATATATCAACAAATTTATCTAAAACTTTTATACCACAATCAATATCTAATTGACCGAAAATATTTCTAATTTTTCCAACACCTACTGCAGTGTGTAAAAGAATTGCACAATCTATACATTCTTCTTCAGATACAGGATTAATAAATTCATCTTGATTATTTAAAATATCTACACAAGTTTGAGGATCAGTAGCATCTAAAATTTCTTGACGTCTAGTTTGATATAATTTCTCAATAAATAATCTATATGCATTATTCTTAAATTGTTGTAATGCATTGTCAACTTTTTCTTCTTTAGTATTTCCTATAACTGTAGTTGCTTGATTTGTAGTTATTTCTGATCTAAGGAATTGTTCAACTTGTGTAATGCTTTCAGGTTCTGGAAAATACCAATCTCTAATTTTTATATATTGATTATTAAATCTTTCTAAAACAACTTTTTTAACAGTTGGTAAATCTTTCCACTGTTCTTCAAAGGCTGTCTTATCTGTATTGAGAACCATAACCTTTAGTTCAATATCAGAAGGTGATTTATCACTTCCCGGTATTGGATTATCTATTCTTTTTAATACTAAACTCATTTTATAAAACTCTTTTCCAATTGATGAAGCTGCACTATTACTCTAACTTGTTCTTGAGAATACGCAAAACAACCATAAAAAACAAAACACAAACCAAAAAACTTTAGTGTATACATAATATATTTTTTAGACAATATGTGTTCCCAACATCATAGGATGGTTAAATTCTTCATTAGTACTAGACCATATATGCATAGGAACAACAATCAAATCTTCATCGTCTGTTTCAAAGTGATGTGGCTCCATAGCATTTAAAATTAAAGTTTTGCCTTCAACTAATTTATATCTCTCTACATTAGAACCTACACCTGAAACTGCTGTACCTCTCCCCGATAAAACATATACCACTCTATCTGTTGAATGAATGTGATGTTTTTGTTCTGAGCATCCAGCAGGTATCTTTAATAATTGCATACAAGGATCACCAGATCGAATAGGAGGTAAGATATTATTTGTACTGCAACCATTAATATAAGGTAAATAAGTATTTAAATTAATTTGAGCAGTTCTATTTGGTGGTGTGTACCCATATATAGTAATAATAACTTCACCAAAACATGTACCCGAATTCTTAACCGATACACTTTCTTTATTAATAATCCATGCTGAACTATTTTTAGGTACTTTATATTGGTTTCCTGTATTATCTACCTCGTAATAGTATAAACTATTTTGAGGTGCAATGTAAGTGTGATTGTTTAAAAATAACATCTACGATGTAGCTCCATAAATATTTCCGTTATTTGTTATGTTTACCGATGCACCTGAATTTAATCTAACTGCTTTTCCTGCATCACCTCCCGGTCCACCTGATCCACTAACTCTACAGTTTGCAATACCTGCAGGACCACTTCCTCCTGCACCCCCTGCACCTACATTACCCCAAGTTCCTCCTGCTCCTCCAGTAGAAGCTGCTCCCGATGATCCACTTGTATTAGTATTGGTAGGAGGAACATCAAAGCTTGCACCCTTACCTCCATTACCTCCTCCTAGATAAATACAATCACTACAATCATCAAATTCACTATCATATAGATTACAGGTTGAGTATCCTCCTCCCCCGCCACCACCGCCGCCACCTCCGGCAATGTTTGCGCCTGAAGCATTGTTAATAGATGCGGTAATATTTTCTAAACTAATAGCATCTCCACCATTTCCACCTGCACCACCGTTATCGCCAGCACCACCGCCACCACCACCTAATCCACCTCTACCAATAATGTTACCATTATTAATTAAAATAAAATTACTTCCTGCAACAAGATGAGCAGTAAATGCTGGTACATTAGTAACTTGGCTAAAAACATTTACACCACTATTAATAACAACCGTAGCGTCAATGGGGTCTACACCGTTCCAACCATAACTACCTTGTAAAACATTAGACAGATTATAATTTTCTGTATCTGAAGTGATATTTAATGTTTGACCTCTAAATCGTCTGCTTCCAAAAAATAAAATAGACATTTTAACTTGTAGCCCCGTACACGTTTCCAGAATTATTTAAGGTATTAGACGCACCTGACCCTACAGAAATTGCTTTACCTGCAGCACCACCACTACCCGGACTTCCAGTTGAACGACATTGGGTAGGTGGGTTTGCCGAAGCAGTACTTCCAGTTGCTCCAGCATTTCCCCAAGTTCCTCCAGTACCTCCAGTTCCGCCAGTACCGCCAGAATTGGTTTGCCCCGCATCGGCAGCAGTTGCATTATTAGTAGCGGGATTATCGGTGCTTGCCCCTGCACCACCTTGACCTCCACTGAATGAAACTTGTCCGCTACACCCTGATTCTGCGTCATAACTTCCTCCACCTGTGCCGCCAGCACCTCCACCGCCACCACCACCGGCACCAGCAATGTTAGCTCCCGAAGCATTGTTAATAACACAAGTTAGATTTGTAAGATCAATAGCGTTTCCACCAGCCCCACCTGCTCCACCATTAGGACTGCCACCACTACCTCCAGCACCACCTCTTCCTGCTATAGTTCCGCTATTGTTAATTGTTAAATTAGAACCTGCAACAAGGTCGGCTGTAATAGCTGCAGTTCCTGTTGTAGTTGCTCTAACATTTATGCCTGAATTAATATTCAGAGTAACATCAATAGCACTTGTACCATCCCAACTATAATTATTTACAAGATCATTTCTTAAATTATAATCAGCAGTATTAGCAGAAATTGTGATAATAGTTCCAGTATCAAATATTGTAATACCACCTTGAACTATAGGTATTGGAAAAGTCAT
>Ga0075460_10001049_pt1 | contig 10995 bp, 7 predicted proteins | sample DEB08_DNA_3_FD_77580 | JGI IMG/M metagenome (GOLD analysis project Ga0075460, IMG submission 77580) | Aqueous microbial communities from the Delaware River and Bay under freshwater to marine salinity gradient to study organic matter... | ecosystem: Environmental > Aquatic > Marine > Coastal ...
GGTCGTGACGCCGCCGAACGCCGCGACGGCCTCGATCGGCTCTGGCACGAGGTGCTCTCGCACGTGTGAGGTCATCCGTGGTGGAAACGGGTGTACACCGCTTCGGCGACGGCATCGGGGAGAAACGACAAGGACTTCAACGTGTCGAGGTCGGCTGCCTTCACCGCCCGAACCCCACCAAGCGCGGCCACGAGACGCGACTTACGTGCCTCACCAAGCCCGGGAATGCCATCGAGTGAGCTGGCGGTCATCCGTTTGGAACGACGCTCTCGATGGAACGAGTTCGCGAATCGGTGCGCTTCATCGCGCACCCGTTGCAACATGAACAGCCCCTCAGATCCGCGAGGAAGATCGATCGGATCGTCGCGTCCCGGCACGTAGACCTGTTCGAACCGTTTCGCCAATGCGGCCACGGGAATCTCATCAGCGAGGCCAAGTTCGTGCACCACACGCTCGGCAACCGACAACTGACCTTGGCCGCCATCAACCACCAACAACTGGGGTGGATACGAGAACTTTCCCGGCGTGTCACCGCGTTCGTAGGCCGGTAGATCTCGCTCATCGATGTAGGCCTGCAAACGCCGGGTCAGCACCTCGGCCATCGCGCCATAATCATCATTTCCGGGCACATGCACCTTGAATCGCCGGTACTGCCGCTTATCGGGCAAGCCGTCGGTGAGTACCACCATCGACCCCACATAATCCGTGCCCTGCAGGTGAGCCATGTCGTAACACTCGATGCGCAACGGCGCCTCGGGCAACCCCAGCGCGTCTTGCAGTTCGGTCAGCGCTCGTGACCGCGCATTGTGGTCAGAGGCACGTTTCATCCGGTGCCGTACGAATGCTTCTTCAGCGTTCCGGGTGACGGTGGCGAGCAACTCGCGGCGGTCACCGCGTTGCGGCACCCGAATCTCCACCCGAGTGCCACGTTGGCCGGCGAGCCATTCCGACACCGTTGCTTCCTCTGCCGGCGCATGCGGCACGAGCACCATTTTCGGGATGCCCGTGGGCGGATCATCGGCATACAACAGTTCGACGATGCGACCGGTCAACGCCGCCTCATCGAGCGCCTCGACGAGGTCCAGCACGAATCCCTTGCGACCAACAACCCGTCCACGCCGCACGAAGAAGACCTGGACAGAGGCCTCCAACTCATCGGCGTGCACCCCGATCACATCGATGTCGTCGTTACGTTCGGCCACCATCTGTTGGCGTTCGACTGCGGTGGTCACCGACTCGAGTCGATCACGGAGCCGCGCCGCTCGCTCGAAGTCGAGGTCGGCAGCTGCACTACGCATATCGGCGTCGAGTCGGCCGAGAACGTCGTCGGTGTCACCGTCGAGAAATCGACAAAGATCTGACACCATCGATGCGTACTGCTCGGTGGTGACTTCCCCGACGCACGGACCCGCACATTTTTCGATGTGGAACAACAGGCAGGGCCGCCCGAGGCGTTCATGTTGGCGGTACTTGCCCGGTGAACACGTCCGCACCGGAAACGAGCGCAACAGCAAGTCGAGGGTGTCACGGATGGCGTACGCGTGCGCGTACGGGCCGAAATACCGGACCCCCGGTCGACGCCGACCACGGGTCACCATTGCCCGCGGCCACTCCTCGTCGGTCGTCACCGCCAAAAACGGGTAGCTCTTGTCGTCGCGCAACCGCACATTGAAACGAGGCCGGTGCTGCTTGATGAGCGAGTACTCGAGCATCAAGGCCTCAACCTCATTGCGTACCGTGGTCCACTCCACACTCTCGGCGGTTTCCACCATCTGCCGGGTGCGGGGATGCAGACGCGACGGTGCTTGGAAATAGCTCGACAGTCGTTGCCGAAGGCTGGACGCTTTGCCCACATAGATCACCCGGCCGGCAGCATCGAGGAACTGATACGAGCCGGGCGAATCCGGAATCGTTCCTGCCGGTGGACGGGTGATCATGGGCACGAGGCTAGAGCGCATGCCGTGGTGCCGGTACCGTGGAGCCGTGGCCCAACGCTTCAACTTCGGAATGCCCGAACCTCGCCGCCGTGACGGCTGGTTCACCGTCGGCAACATCGACGTCACGACCACCGCATTTCTCGTCGGTGTCGGGGTGATCTCGCTGTTTGTCTACGCGGTGAGTCCATCCGCGGTCGCCAACCTGGTCTTCTTCCCCGAGTTCGTGCGTCAGGGCGAGGTTTGGCGTCTGGCGACGTGGCCCTTCGTGAGCCAACCGAGCATCTGGGTGTTGATTTCGATGTTCTTCTTCTGGTTCTTCGGCCACATCGTCGAAGAGATGGTGGGCCGTATTCGGTACACGCGCATGGTGGCGGCAATCGTGATCGCACCCACGTTGTTCGTGTCGATCGTCGGTGATCTCGCCACCGCACCAGAGGCAGGCCTGAACCTCTTGGGCACGGTCATGCTGGTCATCTTCGCCGTCGAGAACCCGAACGCTCCGTTCTTTTTTGGCATCCCCGCCTGGGTGATCGCATCGGTATTCGTTGGCCTCGATGTCCTCGGTTACGCCGGCAACCGCTGGTGGGGAACTCTCGTGGTGCTCCTCCTCGCCATCGGTATCGCGCTGTTCTCCATTCGCCAATGGGGGTTTGCCGATCGGCTCGATTTCATTCCTCGGTTGGGATCGGGCTCGAAACATTCTCGCCCAACGCGTTCGCGCTCAGGACGGGTAAAACGCCCCACACGCAAACCCGCCCAACGCGTGGTGCCCGGCCCATGGGAACCCCCCGCTGGGGCGCCAAGTGCGGAAACGGCGGCGATGCAGGCCGAACTCGACCGCCTCCTCGACAAGATTTCCTCGGAGGGGCTCGACGCGTTGTCGCGGTCTGAGAAAGAGCGGCTTAACGAACTGTCAAAACGACTGCGCTGAGACGCATCTTGGTCCACCATGCGTGGACCAAGATCACACCAGCCACCACTGTGGCCAAGTCGGCGAGGATGTGGAACTCGAAGGCCTGTTTCACGAACCCAGAACTGAATGCGGCCACGGCGCCACAGAGGCTGAGGGTGAGGTCGGCCGTGCCCTGGGCCTCCACCCTCGACTCCGCCGGAACCGATGAGGTGAGCAAGGTTGTCCCCCCGATGAGCCCGATGTTCCAGCCAAGGCCCAACAGGAATAGCCCCACGAAGACCAGGACCGGCACGTAGCCCGCGACCTGGGTGATGATCGTGGACGCGCCAAGCATGACGGCACCCCATGTGATGGCCCGCACCGGGCCCGCGCGATCGACGAAACGACCGACCAGCGGCGCAAGACCGAACATGCCCACGATGTGCAACGCGATCACCATCGCCGATAAGTCCTCGTGGCCATGATCGGCCATATGCGGCGGCGTCATCGTCATCACACCCACCATCGCCGCCTGCGAGCCCGCCATCGCCACCAACCCCAAGACAGCACCCGGTGACGACCGAATCACATTCATCGAACGTCGCGCCTGACGGACCGGCCGGACCCGCTGAGCCGATGGGTCCACACCACCGACGAGCTGGAGAGGGTCAGGGCGCAGCAACACGGTGTAGGCGACCGCGCCGGCGGCAAAGAGAACAGCAGCGAACAAATAGGGGCCGACGTACTCGTCGAGGCCCAGCCACATCCCAAAACGCTTCTCCAGCGGAGTGAACAACGGCCCGAACACTGCGCCGAGCGTGCCGATCCAGACGATCGCACCAATGGATTTTGCGCGCTCCACCTCGGTGGAGAGATCAGCCGCCACATACCGGGCCTGCAAGGTGGCTGACTGGCCGGAACCAAACAGCAGCATCCCCACGATGAACAGCCAGAACCAGCGTGTCTGGCCACCTGCGGCCGCGACGAGGGCGCCCACCGAACCGATCGCGAGGGCCGTGGTGAGCCCGGGGCGGCGACCTCGGCGCCGCATGAGCGCAGCCAGCGGGATTGCCACCACGGCCGAGCCGAGCGTGAATGCAGCCGAGCCAAGCCCCGCCAGCCTGTCAGACCCCAGCATGTCTTTGGCCAATAGCGACACCACTGCCACCGTGCCGGCCACGGCCGCCTGGCCAGGCACAACGGCCAACCGCAACACATTCAGCGTGCGTCGCTGCAGCGCGTCACGGCCTTCAATTGTTGCCGGATCGAGTTGAGTCACGCGAGCAAGTCTCGCAGGAAGCACCCCGTGTGAGATGCCTTCACCGCCGCCACCTGCTCCGGGGTGCCTTCGGCAACCACCGTGCCGCCGCCGACCCCGCCTTCAGGCCCGAGATCGATCAACCAGTCCGCGGTCTTGATGACATCGAGATTGTGTTCGATCACCAACACCGTGTTCCCGGCATCAACCAGTCGGCCCAGCACGGTCAACAGGCGACGCACATCCTCAAAATGCAGACCGGTGGTCGGCTCGTCGAGCAGATAGATGGTGTGACCGGTCGACCGCTTCGCCAACTCGGTGGCAAGTTTCACCCGCTGCGCCTCCCCGCCCGACAGCGTGGGCGCGCTCTGACCGAGGCGCACATAGCCGAGCCCCACATCCATCAGCGTCTGCAGGTACCGCACGATGCGCGGTTGATTCGCGAAGAACTCGACGGCCTCGGCCACCGGCATGTTCAGCACATCGGCGATATTGCGCCCCTTGAACTCGATGTCGAGCGTGTCGCGGTTGTAGCGGGCTCCTTTGCACACCTCGCACGGCACATACACATCGGGCAGGAAGTGCATCTCGATTTTGATGGTGCCATCGCCCGAACACGCTTCGCAGCGCCCACCCTTGACATTGAACGAAAAACGGCCCGGCTGATATCCCCGAACCTTCGCCTCGTTGGTGGTGGCAAAGAGTTTGCGAATGTTGTCGAACACCCCGGTGTAGGTCGCCGGATTCGATCGGGGCGTACGCCCAATGGGCGACTGGTCCATATCGATGACCTTGTCGAGGTGTTCGATTCCCTCAATCTTCTTATGGCGTCCGGCCGCGGCCTTCGACGAATAAATCCGCTGCATCAGCACCGGCAACAAGATGTCGCGCACGAGGGTTGACTTCCCCGAACCCGACACGCCGGTCACGGCCACGAAACACCCCAGCGGGATATCGACATCGATACCGGTCAAGTTGTGCTCTCGGGCACCGATGATGCGCAGATGATCGCCGCTCGGTGTGCGCCGCACGTCGGGCACCGGAATGCTGCGACGGCCAGCGATGTAGTCGCCTGTCACCGAGTCCTTCGCCTTCACCAAGTCGGCGACCGGCCCGGAGTGCACCACGCGACCACCATGTTCGCCTGCGCCCGGCCCGATATCGACCACCCAGTCGCTCTCGCGGATGGTCTCCTCATCGTGTTCGACCACCAGAACGGTATTGCCCAGATCACGCAGCCGAGTGAGCGTGTCGATCAGGCGACGGTTGTCGCGCTGATGTAAACCAATCGAGGGTTCGTCCAGCACGTACAGCGTGCCCACCAGACCGGACCCGATCTGGCTGGCCAGGCGAATGCGTTGTGCTTCCCCACCGGCGAGGGTTCCGGCCGAGCGGGCAAGGCTGAGATAGTCGAGGCCGACGTCGAGTAGAAAGCCAAGACGCGCATCGATTTCGCGAGTGATCCGTTCGGCGATCATCCGGTCGCGCTCGCTGAGTTCAAGCCCACCCAGGAACTCCGCTGCATCGGCAATGGACATCTCACACACTTCAGCAATATTTCGCCCATTGACCGTGACGGCAAGGGTGAACGGCCGCAGGCGCGCCCCGCCACATGCCGAACAAGGAACCTCGCGCATGTATCCCTCGAACTGTTCACGACTCCAGTCCGATTCCGCTGACTCGTGGCGTCGCTTGATCCAGTTGATGACGCCCTCGTACTCGGTGGTGTACGTGCGGTGTCGGCCGTAGCGATTGCGGTACTTCACGGTGAGATTGCCGCCAACACCGTGCAGGAGCACCTTGCGATGCTTCGCAGGTAAACCCGACCACGCGACGTCGAGGTCGATGCCGTTCTCCTCAGCAACCGCATCGAGCATGCGCACGAAGTAGCGCGTGTGCGCGCTGCGCCACGGCGCGATTGCGCCGTCATTCACGCTGAGATCGCCGTCGGGAACCACCAATTCCGGATCGACCTCGAAGGTGGTGCCCAAACCATCACAGGTCTCGCACGCCCCATAGGGCGAGTTGAACGAGAAATTTCTCGGCGCCGGCTCGTCATAACTGGACCCGCAGGTCGGGCAGGCCAGATGCTGCGAGAAGGTCAGCACCTCTCCCTCTTCGCCATCGCGGGCGACAATGTCGATCTGGGCAACGCCATCGGCCAGCTGCAACGCACTCTCCAGCGAATCCGTGAGTCGGCGCTCGATGCCCTCTTTCAGAACGAGCCGGTCGACTACCACTTCGATGTCGTGCTGTTCGTATCGGGCGAGCCGCTCCCCTGCCGCCAAGAATTCATCGATCTGCACGACGTCGCCATCGATCCGTGCGCGCACATACCCCTGTCCCGACAAATCTTCGAGAAGCGTGTCGTATTCGCCCTTTCGGCCGCGAACCACAGGTGCCAGCACCTGAAATCGGGTGCCCTCGGGCAACTCAAGTACCCGGTCGACAATCTGTTGCGGGGTCTGCCGCTGCAGGCGCGTGCCATCAGATGGGCAGTGCTGCACACCGATACGGGCGTACAGCAAGCGCAGATAGTCGTACACCTCGGTGATCGTGCCCACGGTGGATCGTGGGTTTCGGCTCGCCGATTTCTGATCGATTGAGATGGCCGGCGACAGTCCCTCGATCGAATCGACATCGGGTTTATCCATCTGCCCGAGGAACTGACGCGCGTACGACGACAGCGACTCGACATAGCGTCGCTGCCCTTCGGCATAGATCGTGTCAAATGCCAGGGAGGACTTTCCCGAACCCGATAGCCCGGTGAACACGATGAGCTTGTCGCGGGGCAACTCCACGTGGATGTCGCGCAAATTGTGCTCGCGTGCTCCGCGCACGCTGATCACCGGCGTGTCAGCAGTGCGACGTTTCGAGGGGGGCACGGCGGGTGAGGCTACAGCCGGCAGACTCAGCCGGCGTCACGGAGTTCGCGACGTAGGTCGGCGATCTCGTCGCGCAACCGTGCGGCGTACTCAAACTTCAATTCTTCGGCCGCCTCAGCCATCTCCGCTTCCAACGTTTGGATCAGACGAGCGATCTCCTGCTGCGGCAACGAGGCCAGTTCGCGTTGCACCTTCTCCCGTTCGCGTTGGCGCCGCCGATCACGACCCGGCGTGGGCGCACTGGCCGCTTCGGGACGCAGCATCGACAAGATGTCGCCCACCGCTTTGCGCACCGTCTGCGGGTCGATGCCGTGTTCAGCGTTATAAGCGATCTGAAGTCCGCGGCGACGCTGGGTCTCATCGATGGCGCGACGCATCGAGTCGGTGACGGTGTCGGCGTACATCACCACTTGGCCATTCACATTTCGTGCGGCTCGGCCGATCATCTGAATGAGCGACGTCTCGCTGCGCAGGAACCCCTCTTTGTCGGCGTCCAAAATGCACACAAGCGACACCTCGGGCAGGTCCAGGCCCTCACGCAACAGGTTGATACCCACCAGCACATCGAACTCGCCAAGGCGCAGGGCGCGCAGAATTTCGATTCGCTGAATGGTGTCGATGTTCGAGTGCAGATACCGAACCCGCAGGCCCTGCTCCAGCAGGTAGTCGGTGAGATCCTCTGCCATCTTCTTCGTGAGCGTGGTGACCAGCACCCGATCGCCACGCTCAATCCGGTCACCCACCATCTCGACGAGGTCATCGATCTGGCCCTTGGTGGGTTTCACGATCACCTCGGGGTCAACGAGGCCGGTCGGGCGCACGATCTGTTCAACGATGCGATCCGACACACGCAACTCGTATTTGCTCGGCGTGGCGGAGAGGAATACGCACTGATTGACTCTCTCCAGGACTTCATCGAACTGAAGCGGGCGGTTGTCTCGTGCGCTCGGCAGGCGGAAACCGTGTTCGACCAGCACATCTTTACGGCTGCGGTCGCCGGCATACTGACCATGCAACTGCGGCACGGCCACATGGCTCTCATCGACGACGAGGAGATAGTCGTCCGGGAAGTAGTCGAGCAAGGTGAACGGCGGTTCACCGGGTTGCCGGCCATCGATATGCATCGAGTAGTTCTCAATGCCGTTGCAGTATCCGACTTCGGCCATCATCTCGAGGTCGTATTGGGTGCGCATCCGCAACCGCTGTGCCTCCAGCAGCTTTCCCTCGGTCTCGAACGCTGCCAGTTGAGTCTGCAACTCGGCTTCGATGCCCCCGATGGCCCGCGCCATACGTTCCACACCGGCCACATAGTGTGTGGCCGGGAACACGTAAGCGCGCCGCAACTCCTCGAGTTGTTCGCCGGTGAGCGGATCGATTCGGGTGAGTCGCTCGACCGTGTCACCGAACATCTCGATGCGCAACACGCTCTCGTCATATGCCGGGTGGACCTCAACAGTGTCGCCCCGGACCCGGAACTTCCCGCGCCCGAGAGTCATGTCGTTGCGGTCGTACTGCATGTCAACCAACCGACGCAGAATCGACCGCATGTCGTAGTCGACATCAACACTGAGATCAAGGAGTTGCCCGCGGTATTCGTCAGGAGATCCCATGCCGTAGATGCACGACACCGACGCCACCACGATCGTGTCACGCCGGGTCAACAACGCCGCGGTGGCTGAATGCCGCAGCCGATCGATCTCATCGTTGATCGACGAGTCCTTCTCGATGTAGGTGTCACTCGACGGTATGTAGGCCTCAGGCTGGTAGTAGTCGTAATACGACACGAAGTACTCCACCCGGTTGTGGGGGAAGAACTCACGCATCTCCTGCGCCAACTGAGCAGCAAGGCTCTTGTTCGGAGCGAGAACGAGCGTCGGGCGCTGCACCGCTTCGATCGTCCACGCGATGGTGGCCGACTTACCCGACCCGGTAATGCCCAACAGCGTCTGGAAACGGTCGCCGGCAGTCACGCCCTCGGCCAATGATGCGATCGCAGCCGGTTGATCGCCGGCCGGTTCGAACTCGGAAACGACCTGGAAGCGCTCCTCGGCGGTGGCGGGATGAATGGTGGTCATCGGCCCAGATCAGACCTGCCGATTGGCGTCGACCACCGGCACGTCGGGTGCCGGTGTGGTGGCGCGGTATCGATCGCCTTGCCCCTCGAGCAATACATCGAAGGCCCCGCCGACGAGATTCCAATACCGACGTTCGATGCCGGCACGACCCCGGTCACGCCCCTCGAGGTACCGGTCGAGTGCGACCTGACACGGCACGTAGGTGACTATCGTGTCGATCGCCAGTGCGTCCGGAGCATCCTCCAACAGCCGCACAGCATCAGTGACATCGACTCGGTCGTAGTTCCGTTCACGAGCATCAAGGCCGGGTAGCTCGTCGGCGTGAACGATGGTGATGATGCCGTTCATACATGCATTCGCGACCTCGGTGATGCCGAGAGCCACCAGTGTGTCCACACGATCGACCTCGTTGCCCACCAACGTGCCCGGCTGCACCTCCATGCCGTAATTCCATCGGCGCTCCCACCCATCGCATTCCGCAGCGATGAAATCAACTCCGCGCCGGGGCGTTCGACCCAGCGTGCCTCCGAGCGATGCCGGGCTCACCAGCGAGCCGTAGCCGAACACCCATACCGAATCGATGGACATGGCTGCGACGCTACCCGCGCGTCACGCGCCGCGCAGCCCGCAGAGGTCATCGAAAAGGTGCTCCACCTGCGCCGACAGAAAGTCGATATCGCCCGAGTTATCGAGCACATGGGTGGCGATGGCACGCCGCTGCTCACGCGAGGCTTGATTGGCAATACGGCGCCGCGCGTCGTCGGCATCCATGCCGCGGTGCAGCACCAGCCGCTCGATAGCGGTCTCGGGGTCGACATCGACCACGATCGTGGCCGCCAGATCGTCGCGCGGGTTTTCTGCCAGCAGCGGAAAATCCAGTACCACGATGGCGTCGCTGTTGCTCTGGGCCTCGATCCGTGCACGAATCTCCGCCTGCAAGGCCGGGTGCACAATGCCGTTCAGGTCACGCAATGCCGCAGCCGACTCGTCGTCGTCACCGAAGACGATCGCCGCCACTGCCGCGCGGTCGAGGGCACCATCGTCACCGATCACGTGCGCGCCGAAGCGCTCCGCCATGGCGGCGAGCACCGGAGACCCGGGTTCTTGAAGTTCCTTCGCGATCGCGTCGGCATCGACAATGACCGCACCACGCTCGGCGAGCATCGTCGACACCGTCGACTTGCCCGACCCGATGCCGCCGGTCAACCCGACGAGCAGCATGCTCAGGCCTGATCGTCGGCCGCAGGTGCGACCTCAGGTGTGTTCTCGTACTCGGCCCAGGCTGCCTCGACCTCTTCGTCGGAGTGGGTCCAGTTGCCTTCGGAGTCCACATCGAAGTGCTCGCGATACTCCGCCGCCAGTTCGCCACCTTCGGCGGCCTGCTTGATCGACAACGAGATACGTCGGCGCTGCAGATCGAGATCGATGATCTTGACCCACAGTTCTTCGCCAGGGGTGACGATGTCGGCGGGGTTCTCCACGTGGTGTGCCGACATCTCTGAAATGTGCACTAGACCCTCGATGCCGTCGCCAACTTGGACGAAAGCACCGAACTGCACCAGCTTCGTGACCCGTCCGTAGACCAGCTGACCCACAGCGTGGCCTTCGGCGAACTCCGCCCACGGATCCTGCTGGGTGGCCTTGAGGCTGAGGCTGATGCGCTCGCGACTGAAGTCAACGTCGAGAACCTGAACCTTCACCGGGTCGCCCACGGCAACCACTGAATTGGGATGGTCGACATGCTTCCAGGACAGCTCGCTGACGTGGATGAGTCCGTCCATTCCGCCGAGATCGACGAATGCACCGAACGACACCACCGACGACACCGTGCCCTCGCGCACCTCGCCAATCTTGAGGTTAGTGAGGAAGTTGTCGCGGGTCTCTTTCTGGTTCTCTTCGAGATAGGCGCGGCGCGACAACACCACGTTGTTGCGGTTCTTGTCGAGTT
>Ga0075460_10001051_pt1 | contig 10977 bp, 15 predicted proteins | sample DEB08_DNA_3_FD_77580 | JGI IMG/M metagenome (GOLD analysis project Ga0075460, IMG submission 77580) | Aqueous microbial communities from the Delaware River and Bay under freshwater to marine salinity gradient to study organic matter... | ecosystem: Environmental > Aquatic > Marine > Coastal ...
GACGACAACGCATTCAGCCTGGACAATTATGGTGTGTCCCTCCAGCCAGCGATGACCAAGGAACTGGAGGCAAAGATAAATCGCAGTGTGAATGAAGCGTATAATAATATAAAGACGTAAAACGCATAATGTCTAGTTATGAGACTTGTCACTATACAAGCTTCAGCCATAAAATCTGTCTTTGAAGTTCTTAAAGACATTCTCAATGATGTGAACATCTATTTTAAGCCTGATGGCATGTATATCACCACACTCGACACAGCCAGAGTCGCACTCGTTGATGTTTTCTTGGCGGCCGAAAACTTTGACGAGTACGAATGTGAACATGAAATATTGGCTGGTATCAATATTTCTAATACATTCAAACTTTTGAAGACCATTACAAACAACGACGTCCTCACGCTGAGTGTACCGACCAAAGAATTCATGGACATCCACATTAAGAGTGAAGCCAAGAAGACAACCACAACCTTTCAACTCAAGCTTCTGGACATCAACGAAAACAGAATTCAAGTTCCCGATATTAAGATGACGACGGTCACGACTATGCAATCCGCCGACTTTCAACGAATGTGTCGCGACATGTCAAACATTGGTGTCAACATTGAACTCATCCGTGAAAATAACTTGTTGACCATGAAATGTGCAGGTGATTTCGCAAACCAAGAAACATCTATTGAATGCGTCGACGAAAGTCCGTACATTTCAGGATTGTATTCTCTTCGATACATGAACACTTTTACGAAGGCGACGAGTATGTGCTCGACAGTGCAATTGATGCAAGAACCGGACAGTAAGTTTTTGATATTGAAGTATAACGTCGCCGATCTCGGTGAACTTAAATTTTATCTGGCTTCTAAGGTATCCGAAGACTCGTAATCACATCTTCATATGAAGACACAGTCTTTGTCATACCGATGGCATTCACCAATTTAATTTTAGGGTATTCGTTCTTGAGAGTTTCCTCTTCATAGTACAACATATCCTTGATAGGTACGTCTTGACCGTGAAAATCGTTCTTTGGCCCCGAATACCGTCTGACCTTGTTTGTGATATCTCGTACAGGTTCATTATTAACATCGAGTAAAGTCGCGCTTATCAGTGGAATACTGAAACTAATCGCGTTATTGAACGTGACTGGCCACTTGGACTCGATATCATTAGTGATGAACTTGTATTGTTTGTTCCCGTACCAATACTTAATACGAAGAATAGCCTTTTTTACATTTTCAGGAGTTTTTTCATTGTAATATTGCACATTCGTCACGTCGACAAAATAGGTATCGAGAATGTTACTCTTCCAATCCTTTGACTCTTTGTCCCAGAAACCGCCTTCTTGGACAGTGTACTCAATCGAAGGATCAATCATGTATTCAAGCTCCCGAGACACAATTTTAAAATCCGGTACGTCAAACAATTTCCTATAAATCGAGTACACCCATATAATGAGATGGCTTAAAAGATTGCGAAGAGTATTCATTTATAGTAATGGAAGGTAACTTTTTAAGTAGATATAACAATAGACTAGAAAATTGGAAATCACTTATAGAAGAAGACCCGTCATCTCGAAGTCAATACGAATCCGAGATGAGTGATTACATAATTCAATGTATGCCTTACATGAATAAATATACGGAAGACGCCGAAGAAGTCTCCACGACAGATAATATTTTCAATGTCGTGGAAACAAACGGTATCAAGCGTAAAGATATATTCACAGAATATCTCATAGACGTAGAAAAGCAGAATATACAACGACCTCATATCAAGAAACGAGATAAGTGTAAAACATGTGAGGATAGTAACATCATATTCTTTAGTGAGACAAGTGAGTCGGTGTGTGATAGATGTGGTTTAGTTGCTTCGGTGTTGAATAACGAAGAGCCAACATACAAAGAAGAACAAGAATTCTTTGAAAAGATTATCAACTATTCCTATAAAAGAGAGAATCATTTCAATGAATGGCTCAGTCAGTTTCAAGCACAAGAAATGACAACTATTCCAAATGAAGTGATAGATCAGTTGCGTTTAGAACTCAAGAAGATGAAAATCAAGAACATGGAAGACATCACACATGCAAAAATCAGAGGTCTTCTCAAAAAGTTAAAGTGGAACAAATTTTATGAACACGTTCCATACATCACGAACATGCTAAATGGTATCAAACCACCAAACATGCCACAAGAGCTCGAAGAACGTCTTCGAATCATGTTCAAGGATATTCAAAGACCCTTTGATGATAATTGTCCGAAAGATCGGAAAAACTTTTTGAGTTACTCCTATGTTCTTTACAAATTTTGTGAACTCTTAGGCGAAGATGAATACCTTCAGTACTTTCCTTTGCTCAAATCAAAGGAAAAGTTATATGCACAGGATCAAATATGGAGGCTCATATGTAAAGACTTACGATGGGAATTCATACCAACTGTTTAGTTAAAGATATGATGGGTAATGTCTCTAATGGACAAATATAGTCAGTTCTGTGTAGATGAAGCGAAATACCATCTACAAAGAGCCAATGAATTATTGACCGAAGGACTTGAAGATCCCAAAAAATATTACGACGAAGCACAACAGTTTTATAAGATAATGACCAAATTGTTCCCTTTCATTGTTCTTCTTCAAGGACAATACACTGAATCTCAACCTGACGATCCGGAAACGGAGGATAATTTATCAGATACGCAATCTTCAGTCCAGTCAGACGAAGATAGTTACGTGCCTGTAACTCCGCCTGCTCATTCAGAGTCTTAATCGTCTTAAATTCAAGAACGATCGTGTTGTTTATGATGATGTCACATCGTAAGTTTCCAATGACGTGACCATTAAATGGTACGGGAACTATTCGCTCAGATTCATATTGAACACCGTATTGTCTTAGTAAAACTTCCATAGCGTTATGATATACTCTCTCACTGTACCCAGCTCCCAGTTGAGAATATATCCTGTTGGCGAGAGCTTCAACATCAACCATATCTACGATATGTGTTTACCCTCTAAATATGGTATGCCGTGCCACCGTGCTTAGATTCATCGAGACCCATGAGTTCTTCCTCTTCATCAACTCGAAGAAGACCAAACTTATTGAAGGTACCAAAGAATGCACCGAGCATACCCATGGTCCAAGCGGCGATAGTCATGATACCAATGAGTTGAGCGGCGAGGAGCTTACCTCCGCCGCCATAGAAGACGCCGGCTTCATCAATGCCAAAGACATCTTGGACATATTGTCTCTTAGCCATGAAACCAACCCAAAGGACACCGAGGGCTCCACAGAAACCATGCATCGGGGCAGCTTCGAGGGGATCATCAATCTTCAGCTTGAGGAGAAGAGCACTGGAATACTTAATACAGATAGCACCCAGCATCCCACAGATAATAGCCGCCCATGGTTCGGTCGTAGAACATCCAGCCGTGATCGAGACGAGACCAGCCAGGGCACCATTACACACGGCAAGTAGATCCCAAATGTGAGACGTCGCGTAATTGAGAACTGCGGCAGTGAGTCCACCGGACGCCGCGGCGAGCGTTGTGGTCACGGCAGTTCGAGCGACAACCTTGGCGTTGTCTTCGCCCATCAAAGCCAATTGAGAACCAGGATTGAAACCGTACCAACCAACCCAAAGAATGAATGTACCGAGTACAGCGAGAGGTGCCGAATGTCCAGGCATGGGGTTAACACGACCGTCGTCGGCAAATCGACCTCGACGCGGGCCAACCATATAGGCACCCATGAGACCAGCGAGACCGCCAACCATGTGAACGATACCAGAACCAGCAAAGTCCAACATACCGACACCAAAGAGCTTGGGGCCATTTTCACGCCAAGGACCCAACCAACCTTCGGTGGACCAGCCCCAATGGACAACACAAGGATAGACGAATGCCGTCAAAAAGAATGAATAACCCAGATAAGCCACGAACTTTGTACGTTCAGCGACCGATCCAGAAACAATAGTAGCAGCAGCGGCCGAGAAGGCCCACTGGAAAAAATAGAACGCGACATCGCCCGGCGAAGAAATGTTCTTCATTGCGAAATTACCGGAACCGATGAAAGAATTAGGAGTGTGACCTTCAGTCTTACCGAAGGCGAAGCCGTAGCCGAAGATGAACCAAGCGATGGCGCCGACGCATGCATCGAGCACATTCTTGATGAGAATATTTTTAGTGTTTTTTGTTCGTACCGATCCGGCACACAGCATCGCAAAGCCCGCTTGCATCAAAAAGACAAGATAGGCAGAGTTAAGAAGGAACTGAGCATTGGAAGCGACTTCAACTCCTTGGAGATTCATCTTCTACGTTCCCCTCGGTTGTTTTCCTTAACCACATTAATTTTGGATCTATCAGGAAATAATGTAACTTAAGTCGCGAGGTAAAACGTACACAGCAAATACTAAAAATGGTCGCCCGACGCCTCGCCGCTAAAAATGCCATCACAAAGATGAGAACCACACAAAAAGTCTTCAAGCGATTAGACAAAAAGATTCTGAGGGCTCGCCGCGTAGAAATTCCGGCGGTGCGGACAACATTCAAACCAACCGAAGTTCACATTGCCCGGAAAGACTATCAACGGTACGTCAAAAATATTGAATTGTCGAGCACGAACTACAGATCGTCTCTCAATCATAGGAATTTGTTTCCACGCGAAGCCATATGTGCAAATGATCTGTGTCGTAAGAACGGTTCCATTCGGACATGTGGTGGGGTCGCAGCTCACGTAGCTTTTCGTAAAAAGGAAGAAGGACGACGCATGGTGGGTCTTGTTTTGACATGTCAGTCCTGCAATATGGGACCTCGTAAGATGAAACTGCGTAAAGGTACTGAGATCATTCAATTGGCTGAGGTTCAGACAAAATACGTATCGAAACTATATGACGAAGGCGACGTCATCTTGAGACGCTCAGTTTATTGTTAGTTTATATGGAATGACACAATTGTATCTCTTGTGGATTTTATCTATCTCATCATTTACATAGCCGGCTAGTTTTATGAGTAACCCTTTAATCTCAGAGTATTTTTTGTGATCCAGTACATATTGTCTCAGTAAATCACCCGCTGTGTCCACAAACATCTGAAACAAATTTCGAATGTCCCGATGTTTTTCTCGTTGCTTGTCGCGTCTTTGCAGTTCTCGTTTGAATGATGATTCATCCATATCATTGAGCATGTACATAATTCTGAGCCATAGATTATCCGCATCGTGTATCTCGTCGTACCTAAAATGTATGTCGCGATTATACTGACTTATCACGCGACGAACACTCGTCATGAATTTATTGAGATGAAGCTCTGCAAATTCCGGAATACCACCACATGGAATATCTCCGTGTTCGCGAGTCAGTGAAAATTTATTTTTGAACTCGACGTAATGAGGATTATGAATTCGGCCAACTTCAATCATACCTGTACGCCAATCAAAGGCTGTGTGACAATCCGGACACCACATCTGACTACATCCGTCTATTTTATAGATCATAGTTCCACACTTTGGACATGACTTTGTATCCTTTTTCAAAAGTTTCATAGTCTTTACAGCATCCGGATCACATGCATGTCCCTCTTCAATTTTTTCATTGCAGTGTTCGCAAAAATTATTTTTGCAGAGTCCACAAAACCATTCTTCATTCATGAATCCTTTACACTCTTCGGTCGGACACTTTCGTACGAGCAATGTTTTTTCACCGTAGACTGCTTTATGATTCCGAAGAATATTTAATTGTTCAAATGTTTGAGCCATTTCACGATTGAGTTCTTGAAGCTCTTTCATACTTTTCCGATCTTCAAGAGATATACCTCGAAGTGTATACTTGTTATGTAATGCGATGAGACGACTTCGTTGGTCAACGAGTACAGTATTCAAATGACGCATGGCTAGTATACGTTCCACTTCTGGTTGTGTTTCGGGCATGCGTATCTTTTCGCGTTCAAACAAAATATCTTCACGATGGATTCTTAAATCGCTATTCCTAAATTTCTTCGTACAAAAACTATCTACGAATTCTCGATTCCATAGATTTTTACAACCCATGCAGTGTGGGTCTTCCGAGATCGTCACTAAATATGTCTGGCAACATGTGCGGCAACTTACCAAATCACAAAAAGGACACTCAACTTTTTTGTGAGTTGTTTTATTGAAAGTTTCACAGCATACACCACAACTTTCCATTATATTACTTTAAGTACTTTTCTTTAACCCAATCACGATCCTTCTTAAAGATTTTGCTCAGCTTAGGGTCGGTTCTCTTAAAGAGAATCATCAAAACATTGAGACGTCTAAACAAGCCGAGTGGTGGTTCACCCGCTTGAACGACGCGAGCCAAAGCTCGATGCCTCGCGAGCTCAGTCTTTTCGCGTACACCCACGTATCCATGCGCGCTCATGATACCACTGTTACTGATTGGGATTCTCACCTTCATTCTATATGTAACACAGAAATTTTACGCGTTCATCTTCTTGATCTTTTTATTGTACTCCTTCGTGCCAGCCTTCGGTTGGAGGCTGAACCCATTAGCCTTCGGCTTAAAGACTCGGACCATGGCGTTCTTACCTTCACGCTTCATACGCTGTGTCGCGGCGCACGACGCAGCCTTACTCTTAATGCGACCGTCCTGGGTTTGTATAAGATCTCGCTTCTTAAGACCACCCGACGTCTGTGTGGCGTTTCCGTGAAACACTTCAGCTCGGCTACCGATATCCTTCATCATTTTACATTATGCACGGAAAATTTTCTTGATGTCCAATATTGACATACTGCGTTTTCTTTCTTTGACTGGTATCTGATCTTCGAGTCTTTTATCATTCAAAACTTCCGCGCATACCACAGATTTGTGACCTTGAAGCGCGACCATCTCTTCCTCGACGGTATCTTTGTAGATGAATTTTTTTACGTAGACTGGTTTAGTCTGTCCATTTCGATGACTTCGCCCGACTGCTTGGAGTTCGGTGGCTGGATTCCACGATGGAGATGTGATATAGACTCGAGTTGCTTCTTGGAGGTTCAGACCTTGACCACCTGATTTTATCTGAATGATAAACACAGCATTGTCGGGGGCTTTTCTGAAATCTTTGACCTGTTGATCTCTCACTTCTTTCGACACCGAACCATCAATTCTAAACACCTGACAATCAAGTTGACTTTGTATGTAGTTCATCTCCGCTATGAACTGACAAAAGATGAGCGACTTTTCATTGGGGTGTGAACGAATCATATCCAACAATGTCTCCATCTTTTTGGATGGAGCAATCCATTGTTCAGGTTCTTCGCACACACCATCGTAATACATTTGTGGCCAGATGCAACATTGTCTGGCTCGAAGAAGACACTCTAAGAGTTGCATATTTTTTGAGTTCAAGTTGACCGAAGTCTTGAAAATTTCTTTGATGGTATCTTGGGCATCCTTGAAAACAAAATCATAGAGTTGTCTCTCTTCCTTGTACATATCCAATTCGACATTATCAAAGTAACAATTTGGTAAAGATCGTTGCTCTTTGGTTCGACGAAGAATATAAATGTCCTTCACCTTGTTTGTCATGCCTTGGACCAGTGCTTTTGAAATACCAATAAACTGACAGAGTGAAACAAAATCACTGATCGAATTGAAAACTGGTGTACCAGTCACGACCCAACGAATATCAGCTTTGATCGAACAGACAGTTCGAAATATTTTTGAACTTCGGTTTCTAATCTCATGAGCTTCATCAAGAATAATTCGGTCCCATTGAATCGTTTCAACTTTACCGACCATGGAATATGGAACTATGATCACATCGGCATTGACATCGTGGTTCCATTCTTTACATGTTAAAGATGGTGCAAACTTATGAACTTCATTGACCCACTGCGTCACGACTGATTTGGGTACAACGACGAGCGTCCGCTTCTTTTTGTTTCCTAGCATAGTCGCGATGAGCTGGACCGTTTTCCCAAGACCCATTTCGTCACATAAAAATCCACCCTTTGGTCGACCCTGATTATTTTCCATCGTGAGCATCCATAGAACACCTTCTTGCTGATAGGGTGCATACAGCCTCGCAGCAAGAAGTGATTTCGCTTTCTCGTACTGTTGTTCAATCATGGTGTAAACTCATGGCGGATGATTATTCACTTAGGTTATCATCACCAGACATTTCCGCAATCTCACACACAACTGGTTCTGGTTCTTTCTTCTTTCGTGTTTGTTTGGGTTTGACTTCAGGTTCTTCGATGCCATGCTCCCGGTGATACAAAACTTTATCCCAAAATTCTCTCATGACCGGAAGATACGTCTTGAACCATTCGCGGTCACGCTTCACATTAACGACAACGAATTCTTCCGGCCGAGGCCAGTTGAACTCGGCAGGTTTGTATTGAATAAAATCAGCCTCTTCAAGATCTAAAATTTCCATACAAAGCTGGAGCTGTGGCATATAGTGTTCGGGGACTTCTGGTAAAATTTTACGAGACATCGGACACTTGATTTCAATCAACTTTCCAGACTCTGATACACCATCGGGACTTCCACCGAGCCAGTTATGTTCGGGGTGAGGTACGAGGCCAATTTCATGAACAACTTCTCCGTATCTCTCTTCATAGAGGATACGAGCTTCATCTTCATACTTCTCACCGTGGCGGGTGGCTTCATTACCCGTGAACTTTTCTCCCTTGCCACATTTTTTCAAAAGGAGATCAAAAGGTGTTTGGTATTTATTTTTACCTATGGCCGTAGCGGCATCTGAAGCTGTCAACATATTACCTCGGAGACTCAGCCATTCTTCAGACTTTTGTGCCGCATACTCTCGTTCAATGAGAGCTTTAACGTTCGGATGCATGTTAACTATCTATATGACTTGTTTTTTAACTTCATTGCGGGTGGGTAAAAGTAAGACCTTGCGGCATACTGCTCAGCCTGTTTTTTACTCTTTGCAGCCCCGCGACCCAAAAACACGTTATCAACAAATACATCGATCACAAAAATACCATTTTCATGCGTGGTCACACGATAATCAGGAAGGGGTAGATTGTTCGTCTGACAGTAACGCATCAAATGGTCTTTGTAGTTATCATCGACCATGATAGACTGCATATTTACCATTTCCGGGTTTTCATAAATTCTGAGAATGAATTGCTTTGCGTGAGCCAATCCAAGGTCCAAGTATATGGCGCCAACTAATGCTTCAAAGACATCTTCTAAAATTTTTGGATTACTATTCCATCCATTACGCATACCCTTTTCATCCATCAAAACAAGATGATGCAATCCAAGCTTGTGAGCAATGGCCGCGAGTGTTTCACTTCTCACCAACTTTGTTCGAGCCTTTGTCAAGAAGCCTTCTTGCTTATCTTCAAACCGGTCAAACAAAAACTTTGTAATGATAAAACCTAAAACCGAATCACCCATGAACTCGAGAGTCTCAAAAGATTCATTGAGATCATCATGCTCCTTAATGGCAGACTTATGTGTAAAAGCTTTCTGGTACAAAGTTAAGTTTTTAATCTTTGTACCAACAAGGTCTTCAATTTGAGATTGTTGAATATTCATATTGCTTTGTTAATTATTTGAGTCTACGCTTTATCTTCCTTGATGTAGTGCGGGCTCAAGAACTTTTGGAGGTTAAGGTAGGTGACCTGGACGTCGCCCGGCTGAAGGAGATTGCGGAGCTTATCATCCATGACAAGGACGCGACCATTATCAGGATGCTTGAGACCCTTTTCAGTGATGTACTTGTTGATAGCCTTGGTAACTTCACTTCGGGAGACGAGTTCGTTCTTCTTAAGACCGAGAAACTCACGAAGCTTGTCGCTCACCTTTTGCTTGCGGTTGAACCCGTTGTTCTCGGCGCGCTTCTTCGCCTTTTCTCCGTTCGGGTCATCTTGCTTAGACTTGATCTTACGAATAATCTTCGTCAAGGACTTGAGTTCAGAGCGGATGGCAGCGAGTTCAGATTGAATGTTTTCAAGAGACATCTTATGTCTATGCCACGTTTGATATCTTTAAGTGTCTAAAACAATGCTACAGTACTCATGAATATGAGAGCAGCTATAATGATACCAATCCACATCAGTATACGGCGATTATCAATTTCAAGGCTGGTAATCTTGTCTATGACACCGTATGGCGGTTTAGACGACACACCAGAACATTGCCCTGGACATCCACCCTTACAGCAGCTCGCTTCACACATAAAGTATCGGTCACCGCGTCTGTAAGCACATATCTGGTCGGAATCTGCACTACCTTTACCCAACAGGGCATAGCATCTACATTTTTCTGTGGTCATGCAAGTGTCTCTCGCACAGTCCATTTTTTATATGTGTAGATTATAATATGGATACGTACATCTACACTGATGATACGATACAGAAGTTCGTCAAGAAGAACTTCTTTTTCAACGATCCCATATTAGAGAAGTATTATGAAAATGGAGACATACAATCATTTCGGTCCAGAGTGTCGAGAGTCTACAAAAACGAAACGTTTGAAAAGATACTGTATGCTTTCGTGACCGACATGACGCGTGATATTATTCTGAAGACCGTGAGTGAATTAACAACTTTTATGGAACCCATGGGAGATATGATTGTTTCCGGAGGTGAGGCCTTCAATTATTACGTGAACAAAAAGGATCGGATAGTCACGAGTGACATCGATACAAAATTTGTTCCGCGGATACGGTACGATACAAAGTATTTTGGAAAACTTCAAGCCATTAAACTAATCCTATGGAATAAACTTGGGGAGGTGTGCGTCAAGATTAACAATGAAGTCACGCGAAGACTCACGACTGACTTAAAATTGGCAACATTCCTCGGCTTCAAACCGGTTAACAATGGCCCGGTCGTCACGCGAAGATATACGCTCATAAAAAAGAAAAAGATCGCATCCAATTCTAAAGTTTCAAAGGGTGATGTTCTGATCGATGTCGAATTGTTTGCTCTCGACTTGAATATTCGAGCGTACTCGATCGAAAAGGGTATCATCGAGGAACGAGTACTCGGTG
>Ga0075460_10001052_pt1 | contig 10977 bp, 17 predicted proteins | sample DEB08_DNA_3_FD_77580 | JGI IMG/M metagenome (GOLD analysis project Ga0075460, IMG submission 77580) | Aqueous microbial communities from the Delaware River and Bay under freshwater to marine salinity gradient to study organic matter... | ecosystem: Environmental > Aquatic > Marine > Coastal ...
GTAGTTCAACAGATGGAAACCATTCACTTGGATGTTGATGTCTCTGAATGTTCTGTCCATCCATCTCTGATCCTTGTCACCTATTGTAGTTTTCTTATCTGCCTTTAATAGAGTTTTGTATTTGTATCCGTAGTCGTGTACCAATCCACCAACCAATAGTACTCCCACCGGGGATAGGAACGTTGCTAAAAATTTTGGAACTGATGCACCATCAAATTGAAAACCTGCCGGGATCACATATTTCTCGCCGTTCAATGTGAAGTACCAATCTTTGACCACAGTCCAATTTCTAGTGGTTAATAACCATAACCATATGGCACCAAAGAAACCTTTGTCTTTTGTGGCAATCCTGATGGGTTGCATATGAGGTAGTTCATCGTATGAGAACTCACACTCTCTGACTTTTAAAACATTCTTGTGAAAAAATCTGTCTGCTAGGTTAATTCCTAGACCAATTAATATTAATGTGACAACAACTGACCATTGCCAAAATGTCACTGCTAATTCTACTATATAATCCATATACGCTCCTTTGGTAATATACTAGTATTTACCAAATTCTGGATTATTTTTTAGATGTGTCTGTATTTGATTTTGCGTCTTGTTCGTAGTACTGCTTGTACTTGTCCAGGATGTCGTTGCTCTCTTTCAGTTTAGCACGAATTTGAGCAAAGTTTTTTGACAACAACTCATACTGCTTGTCAGTCAAACCAAACAGCACAGGATCGATGCCTTGTGCTTCTAGTTTTTTAAAAACTTCATCTGCGTTCTGGCTGGTAATGATTATCCAGCGAATTTCTTCCATTTGTAATGGTGTTGGTTTATTTAAATTTAATTTTGCTCGGGGTTCTTCCACAGCGAACAGTTTAATTCTTTTTTCACCCACGGAGCAACCAGCAAGTAATAATCCTAAAATAATGACGGTTAATATTCTATTCATTGTGTGGCACATAGTTAGGGTTTGCTAGACTCGGGCATTCTGTGTTTATTTCTGATTTCTTAGTGGCTTTCTTTTCTGCTTCTGTTAGTGGAGAGCCAGATGCTATCTCGACACATCTGCCTGCTTTATTGGATGCCGAGTTAATAATACGCTCTATGGCACCAGTTCGTTCAATGGCCACCTTGCCTAGGTCTCTGTTTTTCTTGTTGAATCGTTGATCCAGATCATTGAATTCTTTTTTCAGTGTGTTGACCAGTTGATTTATTTCTTTGTTGGCTTTCATTATGTCTTCAAAATCTTTTTTCTGTTGTTCGATAACTTTTTGTTGTGAATCCACTGCTTGTTCCAATTTGATTTGGTTGGCTTTTAAAGTGGCATTGTCTGCTCTCAGTTTCATAACGTAAACACCAGCGCCTGCCAAACTGCTGATTATCATCACTGTAAAAATTAATCTAATACTTCCAAACATCTTTTTTCTTCCTACCTAATCGGTAACCCAATCCAAATGCCATTGCGAGCATTCCTGCGATTAAAAGTGTGTGCCATAGATAAAACATACTAGTATTTAACCCCGGTCAACTGGACGGTGTATCGAATTTCGTTGCTGAGATTGGCCCCCATATGATAGTGTTCCTGTGTCCATTCTATCCAATCCCCCGCTGACCAATCGGTGTGTGTTATGCGATCTATTGCAAACAACTGTCCAGGTTGCCAGTCCTCTAAAAATATCATTCTACGTAGGATTAACCTATCATTTGGTATTTTGTAAAAATTCCTAAAGTTTATAAAATGATCGGTGTGCCACGGAGTAACCTTTCCTTGGGAAAGTTTATAGACACAGACGGCTGTCATTTCCCATTCACTAATATGAAATTGTTTTGTCCACTCCCAATCCAACATTAATTCTTCGGCAGTTTTGTCTGAACACTGAGAGTCCGTGACCATTTCTGCAGGATAAAATTTTGCTTCTTTCCAGGAATCAAAATTAGGCACGGGCTCTTTTTTAAAAGGTAATTCCTTTATTTTTTCAATATTCCAAAACTTTTTAATTGATCCTGTAACTATCATAATGTATACTAACGAGTATAATTATTAATTATGTCTACATCACAATCTGTTAATTGGTTATGGATACAATACACCCCCGGAGCAGGAGGTAAATTTTTTGCATCATTGAGTCAACTTTGCGAAAACGTAGACAAGTGGGATAACGATCTTGTTGACAATACCGAAGTTTTTACCAAAGAGCGTTTGTTGATGTCTCTAGAAGATCGCATATTATTAGAGCCTCGTTTTACATATGATCTTTCTTATTTTACAAGACAACTACCAATGACACGTGGTGATGATATGACACTAGAAGAAGCAAACAAAAAATTTTACGAACTAAATCCCAGTATTAGGTATGATAAAAATATGCACCTGGAGACACAATGGCATAAACCATATCTTCCAAAATGGTTTGATGGAAAAGTGATAACATTGGTCAATGACGAAAAAAGTATGGAATGGTTAAGAAAAAGAAGAGATGCTTGTTTTTATAAGTGGGAAGGGGATAAAGTCATACACAAAAGATTTCACCCTCAATATATTCCGGGTAAACAACTTGCAAAAAAATATTTTGATACAACAACAATAGAGGAACATTATACAAACAAAGACGATTTTTATAAAAAATACTTTTATCAAGATCCGGAAGTTTATGGATTAATAGAGCCAATAAAAGAATACGATAAAAGATTAAAAATTAATTTAAGTGATTTACTATATGCCGACACAAAAGATCTATTGGAACCTGTTTGTGAATTTTTACAGAGCACATTAGATTTTGAGAAAGCAAGATATATCCACGAATTGTGGAAAATACAAAATCTTAAAATATTAGATTAAGCAATCAAGCCAGGCTTGTACACAGTCTTGCCATCTTCCTTCATGGCGGTCAGTGATTGTTTCCTGTTGCCTTCTGATTTATAACTGACATGAACCCAACCTGAATCAGGTATGCCTGGTGTATAGAACTCCAGGATCAGTTGGTCGAAGTCTAGGTTGTCCTCTATCCATTTCGCAACGTCATAGTTTGGCGTGCCCGGACACTCTATGTCCACGGCCTCACCTTTGCAGTGTTGTGAACTAGATGCTCCGCCTACTGCGGCATTCAGTGCCGGTCCTCTGTAACCTGAGTTGATCACAGTGACACCAAAATGATCCCGGACACGTTGTACAACGTTCCTGAACAGTTCAGTAGCGTTAACCAGATGTTCTGGACCGGGGGTGTTGTCGATGCCCTGTCTCAAGGCAGTTTGACTTTTGATATATTCTTGCAGTGTAAAATTTTGACTTAGATTCATATTTAAAATACGTATTTTAACGCTCCTTTCATATTAGTGTTATTTAAAACATCACACACTTTTCCGGGAAGTTTCTGGAAACTGTCTGACACAATTTTGTCCCAATCTGAATCGTAAAGCACTTGTTTGTTGTGTTTTATTACAGATGTGTTCTTGTTATAAGTTTCTTTTGCCAAATCAAAATTGGTAAACAACTCCGAGTTTGTGTCTAGTATTCCTTGCCATCGAAGCACAGCATTGGATTCTCCCTCATATTTTTCATTTATCAATTTATAAGGTTGGAAGTTCAATATAGATTCTGTGTTGGTATTTGGCTCATTCAATCCTATAGGTATGGTCTCGTCGGCGATGCACATGAAGTATTTTTCATCGTGTCGTTGAACGTAGTAGTCCACACAAGGTTGTATAGCATTTAAACTATACATAGATTTTTTTAAATTTTCTCTGGCCAATATATTAAATTCAAATGGTTTAACATCTCCAAAAATTCTTTTACCAATTAATGGTATATCCGCAACTTTGCCGTACATATCTTTTGATATTTTAGATATCTGATAGCACATATAATCAAACTCTTCTCTTGACATAGAAGGATAGAGCGCCGTGCTCAAACAATTTATTTTGGACAGGTGAGATAAAAAGATAAATCTATTCAATCTCATCACACCTATCGAAGTCCAAAAGGTTTGAGTTTTTTCGTCTATTGTTTCTTCTTTATGTAAATTTTTAATTTCTTTAGCAAAATGAGACCAAGAAATTTCCGGAATGTTGTATACTTCGACATCAATGTTATCCAAATGAGATTTTATTATTTTATCAAAATCTATTAACTTACCTAATACATTGATCACGGTAATTTTATTAAATTTTTTTAATTTTTCTTTTTCGTACTCGATCCATAAAGCAGGCGCCCATTCCATTTTGTCTCCCACCATCGTATATTTTGCATCATCCAAGAAAACTAAACAAAGTTCACCGGACAACACATCGTCATCAACAAACGCAGAACTATGCTTACGTAGATTGGCATTCATGGCCACCCAATGCATTACTTTAAAATTACTCAATTATTGTTTCTCCCTCTGTTGTAGTCACTCTATAGTCTACATGATTTATTAATGCCCAGGCACGTTCTATCGCTTTTTGATATTCTTCTCTGTCTTTTCCACTATTAAAAATTAATTGTTTGGAAAGTACATCTTTGTCTTTGTTTAAACTCCAGTGCGTGGTTGCCAGTAGGTTTGCCGATTCCGGTATTAGTTTATGTTTTATGTCGTTGATTGCAGATTCAACATCCTTAAACTTTCTAAATTTAAACCCTGGGGATTTATTTCTTTGTTTAAGTTCGTACAGTTCGGTCTGTTTAGACAGATATGTGTCTACATCGGTATCATACATCCGATAATGATATAAAACTTTTATAGGCATTTTACCACTTATATTTTGAAATAAGAGCAGTATTGTTTTCTTTAGAAAATACGAATTTACCTTCGTTTGTTTTTGTAATATTATAAGGACCAAAATATTTTGTCAGGAATAAACATTCCGAGACTGCCTCTGGACTTATATCAAAATATTTGATTTCTTTTAAAATTTGTGAAGTGTTTCCGTATGCATGTAATTCAAACTTTAACGGATCTCTGCTTGCCTTCTTAAAAGATATAATGTTGTTGTCCAATTTGAATTCGATCAAGTTAAATTTATCAAAGAAGTTTGATACCTCTCCTAATCTTAAACTGTTTATTTTTTGGTCATATGCTTCTGGGGTTCTAGGTAACACATCTGCTAAATTTTTTGCCGATGCTTCGAACGGTAACGTTCTTTTATGATATGTAAATTCAAATGTTTCTGTGTTTGTTAAATTTTTTAAATCCTCTAAAAAATCATAAAGGTACCTGTCTAATTTTTCTTCTCTAGGGAATTCAACAAACACTCTATATTTGCCGTCTTCCATAGTTCCAGGAGTTGCGTCTGCATCCAATACTTTTGTGTATCCTTTTTCTGCGAAACGTTCTAGATCCTTGGCCGCTTCTAAATTTGTAACTGTAAAAGCGATAACGCAAACATTTCTGTCGTCCCCCATTTTGGATTTGTATCGATCAACCGCAAATCTTTTTTCGACGGTTCCTTCAAGATCTCCGGCCTTAAGACCTTCGTTAATCTTCATCGTTCATGTCTCCGCTACTTACAGGTTCGAAATTTTTTCTTCCTGACAATAATTCTTGTCCTGTTTTAAAACTACCTATCAAAGACTTAGGCATTCTGATCTCTACCACCCAAATGTCGTGGCCGTCGATCTTGCCTTTGGTTGTGCCTGGTCTGTAATCGTCTGGGGTTTTGATTGGTCTTGGTTTGAACAGCACATCTTTTTTATATGTGACTTTACAACCTTTGTCTAGCAATCTTTTTCCGCCCGATGGATCTGGCATCTTATCTAATGGCCACATAAACGAGCAGGTTACGAAATGCCTGGAATCTGTGGGACCAGATAATAATTCACCGTCTTCCCAATTTTTGAAAACATAAACATCCAGTTCGTCGACGACTCTTTCAAAGTCTTTTAAAACGTCTAGACTTGGACTTATTGCGTACAAGTTTTGGGTATTACGGATTATGTCTAATACATCATGCATTGTTTTATATTTAGCCGTAAAGAGTCTTGCGGAAATAATGCTACTATAATGAGCGTAGCAAACTGGTAAGTAATTTTAACAATGTCTAGAAAAAACAGACGTAAAAAACAACAATCCAACACCATAAACTTTATGAACTATCTTGCCGAAAAAAGACACGCGGCCAGACCCACCGCACGAACTCCGGGTCAGCAGAAGTATTTGGACATATTAAATGACTACCAAACCAAGATCGTAGTGGCACTTGGGCCAGCCGGAACGGGTAAAACTATGATGGCTACGGAACGTGCCATAGAGCGTTTACAGAAAAGTGAGATCGACAAGGTGATCGTCACACGACCCGCATCAAGCGTAGACGAGGAAATAGGATTCCTGCCGGGAGATATCAATCGCAAAATGGAGCCTTGGATGAAGCCTATATTAGATGTGTTTGAGAGCCACTATATGCCACCCACTGTGGATGAGATGTTGAAACGAGGCACTATAGAGATTGCTCCCTTGGCATTTATGCGAGGTAGAACATTCAAAGATGCTTTCGTAATTGGCGACGAGATGCAGAACTCCACACCCTCACAGATGAAGATGCTGATGACTCGTTTGGGCAGAGGATCTCAGATGGTGATCACAGGTGATACTCATCAGTCAGACCGGATGGTGGGCAACGGATTAGTGGATTTCCGTAGGCTGTATAACAATTATCACAATGCCGAATATATCAAGTTTGTGGAATTGAATAAAGCGGACATCCAAAGACATCCTGCCGTGGCCGAAGTGTTGGGGATCTACGGAGAGTAGTTAAGAGTTTATAAATTGATCCATAACATCAGCGTACCATTTGCGATAATGTTTCTCAACATTTTCATAAGGTAAATCTAGATGTTCTGTGTTAGGTAATGTACATTTAATAACTTCTTTATTAACAAGATCTAAAATTACGGTTGCGTTACTAAATTTTCCAGTTCCTATTTTTTTCTTACTTAATTCTACGAATTCGTCAAATTTTCCACCTGGCTTAATTTTATAATTAACAATAAAATATCTTCTTTTTTGTTTTTTACTACCCATTGTGTATCCTTGCTAGTTTGATCATCACGGCCGCAAGGTTGATCTCTGGATCTGCCACGAAAGAATGATCTACCAATCCTTGTTTGATTGCTAGGATGGCCTTGTCCTGTCCCTCATCATCTTTGCTTATTAGATCCAAGTTGTCATACAGCCATCTAAATATTTCTTCTACCTCTTCTGGTCTTGCCTGCGAACACACTAGTTTTCTTGCTTCTAGTATCTTGCCTTTCTTGAACAGTTCAACCATCTCTAATCTATAATCTGCTTGACCCTTGTCTGACTTGTCTGGTGCGTGTAGCACACCGTCTCTGCTGTTCATTTGTATCATGTTGATACATTTTCTCATATCAGGGTATGTGGCTTTTACATAGGTATCAATTAAATCGATATTTGGCTCAACTTGTTCAGCGATCAGTATCTCTGCCACTCTGGCTGTGAATTCTGTCTTGTCTAATGTCTCGATATGGAAACCCTGGCATCTTGAATGCAGTGCTGGTATCACCCTATTGGGATAGTTACAAGTCAATACGAATCTTGCCGATGTATGATACATCTCCATTACACCACGCAGTGCCGCCTGACCGTTGGGAGTGATATAATCTGCCTCGTCCAACAGCACATACTTGTAAGCACCAAATGGCATTATCTGTACGAAGTTGATGATCTTGTCTCTGACCGTATCCACGGAGTTCTCTCTGGATGCGTTGATTTCTAGTATGTCATATGGGTCTACATTTAACTCTTGGAACAGCACTTTGGCCAGTGTAGTCTTGCCCGTGCCTGGAGCACCCGAGAACAACAAATGGGGGATAGCACCATCTTTAATCCAACTTTGTATCTGTTGTCTTTGATTTTCGTCTCTGACCACGTAGTCTTTTAGTGTCTTGGGCCTGTACTTTTCCGTCCATAGTTCTTTCATGCGTGCCTTTTAATTATTTTTAAATTATAACAAATGTAAATTGAAAAATCTAGAATTATTTTAGTCATTACCAGGTAGTGATGTCATTTGTTTCATACCACCGGTGTTCACATAACCAGACTGTTTTCTGTTTTGATCTGGTTCTGTATCTGATACAAGCAAGATGTCATTTTCGTCGATCATCCTCACTTCTAGTTCTGTGCCCTGTTTTTTGACCTTGAATGCTCTAGACCATCTACCGTGTGCAACCAATACCCATTGCCCGACCGAAACGTCTTCTTGTTCATTACCAATTGCATAAACTTTTGCCCATCTAGGATGTATACCTTCTTGTGTGCCGTCGTCGTCCACTAATATGATTCCACCTGCTGTTTTGGTTTCACCAAAATGCATGTCAGACACTAGAACTCTTTTCTTTAAGGGTGTGATGTCTCTATCTTCGATTGTGTATTGTTTTCCACCGTGTGATCCAAACCCTTTTGATTGTAAACTTTCAATGTTATTCATAACACTACTTTATTTTCATTTTAAGAAAAAGTCAACTGATCTTTTATAGAATTCAGCCATATTTTATAAACAGAATTATAAAAATGGCAACCATCGTCGTGCAGTCCGTTTTTTTCCAAACAAAAAGTATGCGGGTCGATGTTTATCATTTTTGTTTTGTTGATGTATTCCGGCCATTTTTCCACATGTCCATCATAAGATTCCACATCATCATTGGCCGGTTTTATGATATTGTAATAGAAATTCCAATTGTATTTGATCTTTTTACTTTCTAAAAGATTTATAGCACTGGCCACACTTTGTAAACTTTGTTCTGCAACGTGCTGATATTCAGTATCTGTAAAATACAAAGGCATAAAAATTTCATTGGTTTTATCATTGCCTAACCAACTGCCTATTTTTCCTCCGGAACACAGCCATTTTCTTTTATATGTTTTAATTTGATTTTTAAAATTTATGTCAAACTTTTGATGTATCGGCATGTCGTACCTTGCCAGACCTGTAAATTGTATGTAAACATAGTCCGGGGCCGGCTCATTTTCGATATAATCAAATAGGTTACCTGTGATAAATTGATTTCCCACCCCCCAATACGAAAGATTTCTTATATGAACATCCTCACCAAACACTATTTCTTTCCATAGGTCCTGTTTGTTCTTTGGAGGTTTGTTATCATTTACAAGATTACTACAACCTATGAATAATATTTTTTTCATTTTTTTATTATGTTAACAAACATTGGTTTTAATTTGTCGAACCAGGCATTGTATCCTTTTTCGTTTGGGTGAGTATCTGGTATAGAATGACCCGGATTTTGTAACACCCATTCGTTCATCGGTGTTCCATTATAATCATGGAAATATTTTTTTTCGATTAATTGTATTATTTTCTTTGTGTCTTTAAACGTTATATTTTGTTCATTGCCGCAGGCATGATACATTAGATATGGTATTTTTCTATTTTTTAAAAATTCTTGTGCCTGTAATATCAATGAGCATTTTCTGTATTCTATGTGTTCTATGTATGCCAATGGACGATTGGGTCTTTCGTTGAATTCAACCATTACGTTATTTTTTTTAGTACCTATAAATTTTTGTGCGGCTTTGAAAAAAATACTATCTTGATAGGGTATTTCCCTGTAGTCTATCCATTCTGCAGAATTGTTTTTTAAGTTCCAACCTATGTATTCTCTCCTTAGGCTGTTGGTCCAACCTATCAAGGCAATAGCATCATCGTTGTTATTATAAAAATATTCTCTGATGTTTCTTAATATTGCCTCGTTGTTATTCCCATTTCTGGCTTTATCAACATACTCTAGTTTGAATTCTTTGGCTAGTTTGAATCCTATGCTTTCGTATATATCCCCTTGTTGCACGCCACCGTAACCGTGTGCAAAACTACATCCGAAGTTTATTAATTTTGTAAGTGCCATGATGACATTTAGTCATCGAGATCTTTAAGTGCTTCCTCGATCCCACCTTCTTGACTGACCTGTGGTTTGACTTCTTTTTTTACTACTGGTTGTTTTATTTCTTGTTTTTGGTTGTCCAATGAGAACGTGTGTTGATGCACCATTTCGGGTTGCGGCTGAGGCATTTCTTGTCTAGGTTGAACTACTTTTTCTTTTGTCACAGCATCGCTGACAGCACCTTTAGGCATTTCGTAATATTCTTTCATCGCCTCTGCTTTTGTCTTTACAATCTTGCCGCCGGGCCCTAGTGTATCACCCCTTGCGTTGACTCTCATATTTCCCACAGCAGGGACGTCTTCGTTGGAGCCTCTCAATTTATCTATGTCTATGACTCTGCCCTGCATAGTTCTATATATTTTTTTTGTAGTTCTTGCCATTATGTTCTCCTAATGTTACTTATCATCTTAAAAACTCACGATAATCTAAATTGTACAACAGAGGGTTTATCTTGTGTACTCCTATCAAAAATAAGCAGAAACTTGATACACTCGATCCCCTGCCCACACCCCAAACAATATCATTCTCTCTCAATGTTTCGGTAAAAAATACCAAAAATTTTAGAACATTCAAAAAATTTTTTTGCTCAAATAATTTATACTCGTCGTTTACTCTTTGTTTTTCTACGTCGTCACTGCATTTATTAAGTAGATACTCTTTGAGATTCATATTTTTATATTTTTCTGGCATATGCCAATTGCTGTAATGTTTTTTATCATGCTCGAGCATGCCACCTTTTCTTTCTGGCGGACTTTGCAGACTCTTGTATGGTAAACCTAATTTTGATAAAGTGGAGTTGTACTGTTCTGCTTCTGTTATATAGATTGTTGAAATATCAAATGTCGGGTCGTTGTATAATATATCGATCACTGCCTCGTGATCATACACACAATCTCCCCAGTTATTTCTTTTTGCCTTTACCACCATCTAAAACCTTTGGAGTGAATTCAAATATTTTAGCATGATTGTTTTCTTCTTTGCTAGTAATTTTTTTTTCAGATTCCCAACTGAAATGTCCTGTGTATATGCCCTTTTCCAATTCCTTATCATATGTCGCTGTGTCTGATCTTAACCACCATGGATCAAACTTATTATAC
>Ga0075460_10001059_pt1 | contig 10947 bp, 11 predicted proteins | sample DEB08_DNA_3_FD_77580 | JGI IMG/M metagenome (GOLD analysis project Ga0075460, IMG submission 77580) | Aqueous microbial communities from the Delaware River and Bay under freshwater to marine salinity gradient to study organic matter... | ecosystem: Environmental > Aquatic > Marine > Coastal ...
CCCCGAATCGGATGGAACAAGTGCATGTTAGATGTTCGAAAAGTTTTTTGAAGTTTGAAATCTTTTATGATGTCGTTACCCGTGTAGCCAGAAATCATAAAGTTGACATCATCGGTCGTGCTATTATTGACATAACCATTGATGATCTTTTTATCGACCATGGTATCCAAATACTCTTTGAAATCCTGCGTCCATCTTCCCGGAGGCAACTCTGTGATATGAATATCATTACCAACCATTGACCAAATACCTTCGGTAATCCATGTATCATCTCGTTCAAATATTTTACCTTTGAATCCTCTGAACCATGGCTTCATTGGCTGCACAGACTGGCCATCTAACTTTCGAAGGATATTCTTTTTGATATCTTCGGGATTAAATGGTGGAACATAGCAACTAAAGCCCGTACCGATGCCTTCGGTTCCATTGACGAGTACCATCGGTAAAGTTGGAATGTAATAGTCCGGTTCAATGGATCGCCCATCGTCATCGAGGTAGTTCAAGATTGGATCATCCTTTGGATCAAAAATCTTCCTTGTTTCCTTGGACAACTTTGTGAAAATGTACCTAGTCTGAGATGCATCTTTACCACCCATGAGTCGAGTACCAAATTGACCACATGGTTCAAGTAAGTTGATGTTATTAGAGCCGGTGTAGTCGTTGGCTAACTTGACGATTGTTTCTGCCAATGAAACTTCACCGTGATGGTACGCACTTTTATCGGCAACGTAGGCTGCAAGCTGGGCAACTTTCATTTCGTCTCGGAGATTCTTATGGAAGCATGCATACATAACTTTTCTTTGAGAGGGTTTGAGACCATCCACCACGTGAGCGATCGATCTCTTCAAGTCTGCCAAACTAAAGTTCACCAAGTCTTGTTTGACAAAATTCGTAATCCCAAGATTTTTGATGGAACCATATGGAACTTCCAACTCCGAAGGTTCCTTGATACTACTTTCCAAGAGCCAAGACTTTCGATCATCTGCTTTCGTCTTGTCAAACGCGAGAATTATAGATTCATCTGTCATGGTATCCACATCAAACTTGACTGTCAAGTCTTCAATCTTCTTGAAATACTCACGAGCCTCTGCACTTGTACTCGTACCTAGACCCTTGTAGTATTTGATTCTCCACCCGGGTTGTCCATTGCCATACCATGTTCTGAAAGCAGAGTCTGTGTAGAAAGATTTTGATTGAGTACCCTTCGAAGCTTTAATAATCGGCGTGACCATAGAGACCACGAAATTCAATTTCAACAGTGACGGCCAGAAGTAATGAATCATGTTTAGGATGAGACCCTTGATGTGCGAACCATCGTTATCTGCATCAGTCATGATCATGAGTCGACCATATCGAAGTTCAGAAACATCTTGATAATCTTTTCCTTGTTGAAGACCTAAAATCTTTTTCAGATCGTTGAACTCTTGATTAGATGTGAGTTGTGAAATTGATGCGTCTCTCACATTTTTGCATTTACCCCGAAGAGGGAACACACCATAGTAATCTCTGCCAACTACTGAAAGTCCGGCAACCGCCAAAGTCTTCGCCGAATCACCTTCGGTCACGATGAGCGTACACTTTTTTGATTGAGCCGTGCCAGCCTTATTGGCGTCATCCAATTTTGGTATACCGGTAATCTTGGACTTTCGAGCACCATCAGTCTTCTTCAATTCTTTCATCTCCTTAAACTTGGACAGAGCTGTGAGTTCATCTTGGATGCCAGTTTTTAGAACATTCTTCACAAAGTTTTTAGGTGGTTCAAATTTACTTCCAAAGTCTTGAGCCTTTGATGTACACTCGGACTTCACCTGACTTGAAAAGGTTGGGTTTTCCAATGTCGCCTTTACAAAGATGTTGAAAGTATTCTTGACTTGCTGTGGCTTCAACTTAATCTTCTTGGCCATTTCATCAATGATACCGTTGGCAATATAGGACGCCACGTGATCTACATGGGTACCACCTTTGGTCGTGCAGATACCATTGACAAAGGATACTTGCTCGAGTCCATTTTCAGAAGGACCGATACAGACAGACCACCGATCCAGTGTGACTGAGCACACTTCTGAAACACCTTCGTGCATCTTGGCGTAGGCTTCGAAGGTCGTCTTTGGAAGAACATTACCTTGGAACTTGATCTTGCAATTCGAAGATGTACAAATGTTTGCATCCCACACTCTCTTCTCAAAAATCTTGTAAATCGCATCATCCATGGACTTCATTCTGAATCGTTTCCAATCCGGAACAAATGTGACCGAGACAGATGAAACTGACGAGGTATGTTTTGTGATTTTTGGTTCATGACACGTTGTCATATTGTCTGTCCACTTTTGTGTGTAACATTTCTTTGTTTCGCCATCCTTGATGACGATTTCGAATTTCGAAGAATAAATATTCGTCAACTTGGCACCGTAACCATTGCGACCTCCGACAATTCTTTTCTGATTGTCATCATAATTAGTACTCGTCAAGAGGTGACCAAATGTAAGTTCTGGATTCCATACACCTTCTTTATCGTGCATCTTGACACCAATACCTCCAAGTGGGCCATTATTTTCAATAGTAACTGCCCCGGACTCTTTGTTTACCTCAACTGAAATGAGAGTACAATTCTTTGGGTGAATCGAGTTTCGATCTATGGCGTTAACCAATATTTCATCAAAAATCTTGAGTAAAGCCGGCGAATAATTGAGGCTCTTCTTTTTGAATCGATTATCAGTCTCGTGATAAACCCAGTACGGTTCAGAACTGATGTCCACCGGACCAACGTATGAATCCGGTCTTTTAAGGACATGTTCGATGTGTGTGAGTTTCTGAACACTTTCACTCATTGATATGTCTACGTTTTATTTCTTTACTTAGGTTAGGAATGTTCTACCTCTACCTGGCTATCGCCGTATTTTTGATGTATACACTCATCAAGAATAGACGAGTTGTCGCCACAGAGTCGTTGGACAAATTAATCAGACAATCGGCAAGATACGCTACCGCTGCACAGCAAGATGCTTCGCCTCTGATTGCCACTCTCCACGCGAACTATGCCGCAGCTTATCTCTATGCGGCGAAGGACATTGCCACTGACTATCAAATTCATAATGCAACTGGTGTGGATGTGATCAAGTTTAAGGAGCACATCGTTAATATTCAAGACATGGTAACAAAGAAGACTGTTGAAAAGTGTCCGGATTTTTCCGGTGAAGTTGATTTGTATCTGGCAACAATTGCCGGAGAAGCGTAGAAATTTAATGTAAACTACTTTTATGAACCTTCACATAAGGTCGTTTCGGAAATGGTTAGAAGATTTAAATTGGTTTTCTCCCATCTGTGTGTTTTATAACTTGGGGGTGGTTTAGTTCTCCAAATAAATACGTTCCATATTTGTTATGTATTTCTTCATTTTTATTTTTACCATGAAGTATTTTTTCCATTGGACAACCATCTGGACATTCTTTCATCACAATATCAGTATAATATCCTGTTAAACATAAGTGATTATTGTCCGACCAAGCGGGTGTTCTTGTATATGTATAATTTTCTTGTTTTACCTGTAAACCAAATAAATTATTTAACGCATCAAACCCTTCCTTAATATTTCTTCGTTTATTAAACCTAATGTATTTAATATTATCATTTTCTTCCATGTCATATATTACTTTTTGAATATCAAACATCTTTATAAATGGTAAATCATGTTGAATAACTAAAATATATTTTGAATTAACATATTGTAACGCATTTCTTATATTACCTGCCAGATGTCCGTGGTCTTTTCTTTTTATAATTTTTATGTTTGAATAAGATTTAATATATTCATTTAATTTTTCAAAATATTTAATATAATTAATATGATTATCATAATCGTGTGCTAAAATAATTTCGGTATCACATGGCATGTTTATTAATTGTAACGATTCAATAGTCTCCTGTATTAATTTAATTTTAGGATGAGATGGAATAAAGTTGGCTGTTACAATTATTGTTAATAAATGCATACTACAATCACTATACAAAAAAAAGGTGTAGTTCTAACCTAAGTTGTCTTCACTTTAGTAAGTGGCAGATCTGAAAAATGCAAGTCATTCGCGACGCTATCTGGACTTCTTGCCTCAATGACGCGGTTAAAATGTACCGTCTCAGTGAACCAAATGAAAAATGTTACCGTCTCGCGGATGCGACATGGAAACTGAAGAATAGTTATCGACGAGAAAAAGAGAAGAAGATGCAAAGAGTTTCACAACTTATCGACAAGGTCCCCGAACAACCCAAGATTGTCGCGACCGCTAAGATTTGTACAGCGATCACAATGTCTGGTAAACCCTGCCACTTTAGAGCTATATGCGGGAACTTCTGTAGAAAGCACAAAGTGTCGGATGAATTAAAATCCCAGTTAGTATAAATGTTCGATCAGGACACACTTAGACCTGTAATACTAGCGATGGCCATGTATATAACCACGAGCGTTCTCGTTCCGCGTTTCGTGACAAAGCCTACGAACATCGAAGTCATTGATGATATCGTGGCATTCCTAGTCGCCCAAAGAGGATCCGTCATGTCCGGCACTATTCTCATGGGGCTCCTCGTTTTTGTTGCCAATTATGTTGACGCTGAATTCTTCTAGAATCTTTTGACGGGATACGAGTTCTTTAGTAAACGAATGATCCATGAACTTTAGTCTTTTCTTATAGGCATCTTCCATGAACTCCAAGAGTTGGTCAAAGTTTGGCTTACCCCAAACCATTCCCTTTTTGAAGAGGAAATCATCCCTCTCCAACTCTTGAAGTTCACAATCGATCATGTAGGGCGTATTTAGATATTCACTCGGGCCGCCATAACTCGTCGCTATGACAGGTTTATCTCGAATCGCCGCTTCAACTGCACCCATACCAACACCTTCGGAGTTCGAAGCGTTCACGTAACAATGACCACGACTGTGAATGATATCAATCTCTCGGTCTGAGATGAGACCATTTATGACTTCAACATTTTTCACTTTTATTTCGATTCCTTGGTTACACGTCGCCTTGACGAGAAGTCTTACATCTGGGTATTTTATGTTTAACTGTATAAAGGCTCTTAGTATTGCGTTGAAATTCTTCCTTGGGTCAATCACATTTCCAATATGATAAAATACATACGGTTCCGGTGGAATGTAGGCATGTATGATGTAAAATTCTTTATGTGGAAATTGTCGTGAAAATACACGTTTGCAGAATTCACTCGGAACGGCGATACGATCAAACATGTCAAATAGGAGACCATAGTCTTCGTGAACCGTTTCGGTCTCACAGACAGTCATACATATGACATTTTTACATTTTGTCTTGATGCCCCGAATGTGATCCATAGTACTCTTAATCGGAAGAGCAAATACGAACGCGTCATCGGACGCTGGGATGTCTTCATGGTACATGTAATACTTACACCCAGGGAACAGGTCAAGATACTTTTTAGTATGTTGTCCAATTCCACTCAGAGGTGTTGGACCAATGAATATCATTTGGTATAAAGATAATCTTTCTTTTATGTATATAAACATGGAGTCTCTCAAGCAAGAAATCAGGGAAGAAATGGGTCGAGCTCGCCTCGAAAAGGATCGTTTGTACGCTCTTCTTTTGAAGATGGTCGATTCCGTCGGCGAAGGTGCCCAGGGTCCGGCCGGTCCGGCTGGTCCGCAAGGCCCGAAGGGTGACCAAGGTCCGCAAGGCCCGGCTGGTCCGCAAGGCCCGAAGGGTGACCAAGGTCCGGAAGGTCCGGCTGGTCCGCAGGGTGAACGGGGCCCGTCTGGCAAGGCTATGAAGACGGCGACTGTTGCATAAAGATAATATGACTAAAACATTTAATGATCAAGTGGGTAAAGTGTGGGAACTTTGCCATCTGTGATCTCACACATAAGCTGACCAAAGTTGATAAGTACAACTTCATAGTTACCAACTTTGATAGAATATTATGGCCAAAAAGTGAATCGACGTACGATATCATATGCGATGGTAAACCTATGAAGGTTTACTTTTGTGAAGCACTCACATTGGATGATGTCGAGATGTTGACTGGCCGAGATTTTTCCAACGAAATCGGAAAGGACCCAATTCCGGAAGTTGAGATGATCAAGGGTCGATGTGTTGGTTCGATGGAATTTTTAGATCAACATCATCGAGACTACGTCAATGATTACAAATTCAAGAGTGGAGACATCATGGCTATTAAGTCTGTCGCGGGAAGTGGCAAGACAACTACATTGATCAATCTCGCTAAGAAGAATAAGAACAAAAGTATTCTGTACCTGGCGTTTAATAAAAGATTGATCGAAGATATTCAAACAAAAAGTCCACCCAATCTCGAGGCTCGAACGTTTGATTCCATTCTTCGTGAAGTTTTCATTCACAAAACAAATATTACTCCCAACATCATTGATGTGAAGCCGTATACTATTGGTCGACTCATTCCATGGTTAAGTACCAAGGCTTACAAATTGAAAAAGTATTACGCCGATAAGTTCACTGCGTTTTGTAATCAAGCTCGTTACGACAACATTGTTGAATTTTGTCGAGCCAGAATTGGTGATAATAAACCAATGTTGACCAGACTTTGGGAAGATGCTTTACTTCATAGGTTTCATAGCTTTGATACGATCCGAAAGATTTGTGAAGTCAAACATTTGTGCAAAGATTATCTAGATGATAGGTTCCACATGATTTTTGTTGATGAGACTCAAGACTTTGATGAGATCATGTTAAACATTTTACTTCGAGATACAACTATCCCAAAAGTATTCGTTGGTGATCACATGCAAGCTATTTATCAGTGGCGTGGATGTATCAATGCATTCGATCGTCTTCCATCGAAAACAAAGTTCATAGAATTTTACAAGTCATTCAGAGTTGGCAATCCCGCGTGCAATGAGATTCGTAAAAAGTTTCCGGGATGCTGGATGATATCTGGTGCAAAACATGAAACACGAATGTTGAATTATATTGAACCAGGTACGAGATATACTTACTTGTTTAGAAGTTGGAGAGGACTTCTCGAGACGGCATGTAAAACAAAAAATATTTGGATCAATGACTTTGACAAACAAGTATCAATCATGAAGGACCTCGCGGAAAAACTAAAAAAGTTTTCATTGACCGAAGAAGAAAAGGCTTCATTTTCGGATGACCTTCCAGCCTTCATCATGAGCCTTGGAGGTGAGAAACTTAATCGAATGATTGACGAAATCACTCTCAATATGGTCCCAAAGGATGCTTGTATATGCGAAATGTATACGATTCATGCATATAAGGGCCTGGAATCAGATATTGTAAAACTTCACAATGATATTGACAATGATAACATACACTATGTAGCTCTAACGAGGGGAGTCAAGGGTATCAAGGCCTAAGCATTGTAAAAACACCTTTCTTCACCGATCAATTTACAAAGTGTATTACTTTTCCTATTTTGCAGATATGGTGTCATGTGATGATTTAAGACGTATGAAAAAATATGAGACAATTTCCTGTATACGATATCATTACGTTTTGAACAGTCGCCACTTTTTACTTTGTTTACACCTTGTAGGTGTTTGAGTGTCTCGATATCATCTCGATGAGCTATTTTATATTGCACGGCTTTGCGTGGTTTCATTTCCGGATTCAATGACCCGGCGTGAACAAGGTCACAATTGAAAAGGATGGATTTCGCATTCACCGTCACTGGATTAGAAAATAGAAATGGTGTCGTCAAATGGCTACCTGGGCAGACAGAAAGAGTTGATCCATCATGTTCATATGTTATGAATGTGTAGACTGGATACTTTGTTTTGAATACATACTGACTTGACGTGACATCCCTATGAAACGTGGATAGTGTGCATCCATGGATGCTATATCTGTAATCTAAGAATTCATAGCCTTTCGGTAATACCTTGAGAACATCTCGAGTGTTGACAAACATAAATCCGTCGTCATGTAGATTTGGGTTGTAATCACTTGGTGCTTTACGTTCTATCGTTAACATGAATAAGACTACAAGTATCAATAGCAATAGATACATATATTATATTAAAGAAATACTTCTATGATATGATATAAGCTACCATAGCTCAATTGGTAGAGCGTGGGCCTTGTAAGCTCAAGGTAGGGGGATCGAAGCCTCCTGGTAGCAATCACCCAATTAGCTCAGTTGGTTAGAGCACAGTGCTTATACACAAAAGTATGACGAGTGGTGTAAAAACCACAAAGGCACGCTGGGGTCACGGGTTCGAACCCCGTATTGGGTATTAATAACCGACACCAACTGGAGCTGGAACGGAGCTACCCTTGTTCACCATGTAAATAAAACCACCCACTAACGCGAGTATGATGAACACTAAGTACCCAAATGGGTATTTCTTTTTGTCTTCTTCGGGTGGTCGTTCTGGTAACTTTCTGACGTTATGATTAAGTATCTCAATTTTGCTTGTTAATTTTTCAAGTGCTTGAAGTATTTCAACATTCTTGTCTCTTGGTTTTTCTTTTGGGCTGATAGTTGTCACTTCAAGAATCATATGCCACGAAGTATCTGGGTGAAGCAATACATAGTCTCCGTCATCTTGATATTCATACATTTTGAAGTGTAACTTTTTCATGGATATTGGATTGAAAAGATTGGTTCTTCGTTGGAACGGTTTCCATTGTTTGTCTCGAATGACATCGGCACCTGCGCCACTAAAATGTCTTTCGAGAGGAACACGTGTAAGTATTTGCCCGTGGCGTTCATCCAATATCTGAGCAATCTTTGGAATGTCGTCACACTTAATGTCGATAAACTTTGCAATGTTAGATGCGATAGCTGCGTTACTTGCCCCACCAACCTGTGTGACATAAAAGTCAACAACCTTGAGACCTATGACTTGATTAATATTTTCTACATGAATACTTGACTTTAAGGAAAGGTCAAGTGAAAAGGTATTATTTGTACCATTTACCAAATCCGAGTCTACCATGACGTATTGAACTCTTTGTGGTAAGTCATCTAAAGACATTCTAAGATAAACATATAAAAAAATGCTACTTCTTCGTGCCATTTTTAATGTGTCTATTGAATGGATTCAACCCTTGTTGCAACTCCCAGTGAGGTTCATGCTTGATGTTGATTTGGAAATTCAAAAACTTAAAAGAGAACGTCACCTAAGTAAGCATGGACGGTGATTACATCCCACTCTTCACTGACGAACTCAGACTTGCGTTCTGCCAAGTGACGAACACTCTTTGTGCCGACGTGCAAAGAATTATCTGGAAAAAACTTTTGTACGAAGAACTACCTCCGGTACCTCTGGCTCCTAAAAAATGTTCGGTAACTTATTCACGAACATCTACAAATTCGTTGCCCCGGAACCTATTCGTGGAGAAACAACTTCCGTGACCGCGTACAACGAGGTTGGTGAAAAGGTAATTCTTGAGATGCAAAAAGATTACCTAAGTACTCGTATGCCTATCAGAATGCCAAAAGAGAATGAACGAACGAAAGAACAAACTGGAGACACTCCAATTGAAATGCGATGATATTTTATCGGATCTCAAGAAGAGACGAAAAGAGGACTACGTTATTAATATGAACACTGGGTATTATGATGATCATATTAAGAGGGTTGAGTATCTCAATAAAAAAATATCCGAAGAGCTTCACATGTTGACTGCACATGAAGATATGATGATGATCGATGAACTCTTTCACGAATACAACATGGAAGATGCATTGATTCAATCACTTCGTTTGGAATTTGAAAATCTCGACAAGGAATCTTGGTACGATAAAGAGTTTGGTGGCTGGGAGAAGATGCCCACCAGACAAGATTGTGATTGTTATCCTCTTTCAACGAGACTTGAATATTCGAGACGCCGTCGTGAAATGTTTGATTACTTGGAAAGAAAGTTCAAGTTAAAAATTTTTGGTCCCAACTTGGCGGACCGTCTTGAATTTTTCTAGATGACTAACATTTTCTCGTGGCCAACCTTCAGAGTTGTGTTGACAATGATATCAAAGCCGGCGTCTTGTAAATTTTTACAAAATGCTACATCTTCCGAACACATGTCTCGAATAATACGACCATCATCTAGAACCATTTCTTGTAATGGATAACTGAAGTATGGATATTGTAATTTTTCTATGACACCCTTACGACACGCAAAGAAACCCATTCCATTATACGCCACACTGATATACTTTTTCGAACCTTCGAGATCATCGGGTCTAATGAATTGAAATGTTCCGTGACGCTTGAAATATGTTTCATCCCAATTTTTGATTGCCGCATAATGTTGAAGGTCGGTCATTCTATAGAGACCGGATACGACTGGGTAGTTATCGGTATCTTCGATGAGTTCAATGAGTTGTTCGGGAATGAAAAACATATCAGAATCGATCGTGACCCACACGTCATAGTCTATCTGACCATTGAATGGTTTTTGATCGATACCTCGGAGTACATCGAGACCCAAAGTCTTCATTCGCGCAAATGGAACAAAGCTACTATATTCATTGACCATACTTATTTGGTATCCACGACGTGTTAATTCAATGAGAGCATTTGACCAGTTCTTTAAAAAGTTACCTGAAAATTCTCGACCAGGTAAGGCAATGATGATCCTTTTCATGACTATATTTGTATGTAATTGTTTCTTTAAACTTAAAGCATAGATGCGTGACATGATTATATGAATCTTTTAGATCATCACGATAGTAACACAATAGTCGAAGGATATTCTCAACAAGTGCCTGAACAAGAAAAACTTTTGAAAGAGTTTGTTAGTAAGGATTCTGTTCGAAGTGTCTTAGAAATTGGATTTAATGCCGGACATTCATCTGAAATCTTCCTCGAAAATAATAAAAACGTACACGTTGTTAGCTTTGATTTAAACGAATACAAATGTGTAACTATTGGTAAACAGTTTAACGATAAAAAATACCCGGGGCGTCACGAATTGATTATCG
>Ga0075460_10001060_pt1 | contig 10937 bp, 17 predicted proteins | sample DEB08_DNA_3_FD_77580 | JGI IMG/M metagenome (GOLD analysis project Ga0075460, IMG submission 77580) | Aqueous microbial communities from the Delaware River and Bay under freshwater to marine salinity gradient to study organic matter... | ecosystem: Environmental > Aquatic > Marine > Coastal ...
GTGCTCCCCGGAAAATTTCAGTGATTGTCAGACAGGTCCGAGTCAGTTTGAGAGTTACCCTCTTCCGTGATTCGTTTCTTCATTTCCAACACTTTGTTATTGATAGCCTTATCAGTCCTGTCAAAGAGCGGGGTCTTGCCGTATTTTGACAGGGCGTGACAGTTTATTCGACTCCCCGAGCATATGAGGTTCTTGATTGTGTCTTCTTCCTGCTTCGACCACGAGACGCCGGCACCCTGACGTCTCGTCCCAGTCGGCAAGAGGCTGACGACTTCGTTGTTTATTTTCGCAATCTTCATTTTCGCCTCGTTTTCTTGTCGCTTTAGCGTCTTTTTAATGTTTTCATCGGCGGCCTCAAATGCCACGCTGGACACCAAATTCACGGGTGCCCTCGGTTGCGCGATCGCGTTCGGTGCCCTCCACGGTGACGTTGGCGACGACGGCGACAGAGGCGGGCGACCGCGCTTTTTAATCGGCGTCACCGGTGCGGGTGCGGGCGCCTCCCGGTCGCGTTGGTCGCATTCCCGTTCGAACGTCGTCTTCAAAAACCTAGCGAGTTTCTCGCGATCGTCACCGTGCTTTTCGCTCATGTACACGAGCATCTGCACGGGGCTCACGTCGAACGTTCGCAAGACGACGTTGATTGTTTTTTGCTGTATATTTTCCGGAAGCTTCTCGGCGTAGATGGCCTCGAGGGCGTTGCATATCACCGGGTTCATGGTTCGGACGTCAGATCGTCAGGTTGTGAGGGCTTAAAGACTGAAAATGTACTTTTTGTGAAAAAAATCATAAACAGCTTCAATGAACGCCACGCGACAGTACGCCGTCGACAAGTTCGCGGAGACGCTGGAACTCCCACAGGATGATTGTCGCGTGCTCAACCTCGAGAAGACGATACTGAATCACGCGTGTGACAAATTTCCAGAGAGTGAGAGGACGTTCGAGCACCCAAAGTTTGGTGAAACGTACAAACTTAAGTTTCTGGAGGTCCGCCGCAACCTCCAGCGGAACCCGGAACTTTGCGAGCGCCTGAAGAAGAAAGACCTCAAGTCGCATCAACTCGTGAACATGAAGCCGTGGCAGGCGGTCCCGAACGGCGTGTACGCGAAGACGAGGGAAGAGCGCATACACCGGGAGTTACGAAAAGAGTTCCTGGCGAGGGAAGCTCAAAATCAAACCGGATTCTTCCGATGTGGAAAATGCAAGTCCTATAAAACCTCGTATTATCAGCTCCAAACTCGCTCTGCGGATGAACCGATGACGACTTTTGTATCGTGTTTGAATTGTAATAATAACTTTAAAATTTAACCGTGTCTCATGTTTCCTAAATCGAGGAAATGTTCGGTCGCGGTGAGATCCGTGGGCATGTCTCCGACGGAGAGAACGAACCGGTAACCCAAGTCCATCTTCACTTTCCACTTGTCACTGGCGTTGGAAAAGGCGAGGGTGTTCCACCGGATACCGAGTTGTAACAGCTCGTTTTTGGTGTGCTCGATCACGCTGTCGAACCTCGGACGGGCCGTTATGATCACGATGAGGTATCCAAGATGTTTCGCCTGAAACAAGAGATCGAGGATTGGCGCGTTTACCCTCCCATCGGTAAAAATGAGGGTGTCGTCGATGTCGAACATGACCGCGTCCGTGCCCCTCGTCACCGTCCTGTTTGAAATATATTGTAATCCGTGGAACCTCAACGCGTCCATCCTGTCTTAAAGGTAACATTTTTATATACTCAGTATGGACGAAGACGAAGTTGTCTACGGTGAAAGTAAAGTCAGTAATTTTCGAGTCGGATGCGTGACGGCGATGGTCCTCACCGGAGCGTACCTGATCATGTTCAAAATACTTGTGCAATCTGCCTCGACGTGCCACGCGTACCCGTGAAACTGTGTCCGTGGCACGAGGTGTGCTTTGGTTGTGTGAAGTTGTGGTGCACCCGACACGGCGGTCATTCGTGTCCCACGTGTCGAGAGCCCTACGCCGTGTACGAAAGTGAGGACTTTCACCGGTTACAACTGGAGTACGAAAAATTTCAACGCCTCGGCGACGACTTCGTCCGTTCGTATAACCCACACGTGTGCGTTGGCTCTGGAACTTTCGCGATAATAAACTTAAACAATAGATTCTAATATTTACTAATGGCACCGTATGAACCACCGATCGATCATTATTCTGAATTAGACGTATCGTGGGCTGAACCGGAAGACATTTACGCGTTCATCGGTGTAAAGGGAAGACGCTTTATTTGGTTAAGTCGACTCCTCGGTCTATCCTATTTGTGGTTTGACGAGGAGAGAAAGAAGTTGGAGATTTGGGGTCCATACTACGTGCACGAAAACAGACAATCCGCGCTCGTCATCGAGGCTGAATTAGAGAATTTTATCTTTACACGTCAGAATGAAGCGCCTCCGGGGTGCGGAACTTCTGGAGTACTTGACGAAACCGCCTCCTACGTCATGGTCTGACCACGTCAAGGTGCCTGTGTACCGTCAGGAAGACTACCTGCGCCTGCTGAAGAAGGATTACGAGGAGAAGGGGCTCGAGTACGATGAGGCAAAGTTTCGAGTTCCAGTAGATCCCCCGGAAATTCAAAAATTCGAGGAACCGGAGTCGTGCACGCACCCCTTTGGGGAGCTCTTTCTCAACCTGACGTACACGAAAACCAAGGTGAAGGTCAAGATTAACTACGCGTTGTACAACCTTCACGAGAAATACTACGCCGTTGGGAAGGCGCCTCCGGTGAAGACGCTCGTGCAGGCTTTAAAAACGGTTGGTCATTCTAACGAATTTTTGAAAAAAGTCATTCGTGGTTACGATGAAAATGCACTTTTTGCTAAAAAAATCTGGAAATATCTGGAGAAGAAACTTTTCAAGGAGGAGAAGAAAAAGAAGAAGAAAAAGAAGAAGCAACCAGTCGTCGATGAGTTTGGGGAGGTCATCGAAGACGAGCATGAAGATCAAGAGACCGAGTCGACGATCACGACTGGGGACGACGACGTGTTCGACATGGAGATGGATGACGACGAAGACTTTATTCAGGATGACGTGGACGCGTATTCAGACTTGGATGATGATTAGTGTTTTAATAAAATATTTGTGTATGATAAGATGAACAACAATTCGATTAACAATTTGTTGGCTGAATTGTTCCCGAACAATAGAGGTAGATTTCCCACGAACCAGGAACTTCTGAACGTGGTGAATAACGAAGCGGTGAATTTGGATGCGTTCAACTTCAACTCGAATTCCAATTCGAACCGGAACCGAGTGCACGCCAATCGTCGGTTGAATAATAATTCCAACACCAACGGACGAATCGTAGCGATGGACCGAACGATGAAGATTTCGCGTAAAAACTTTGCGAAGCCGCGCCGTTTGGGCACCCTGGACAACAGGCCGCAACGTGGTCGTTACAGAACGAAGACGAGCTGTCACCGGTTACCGATTAGTGCCGTGAGAGACTTGGCTACGAAACGAAATATCCAGGTGGACGCGAGGCGAGTCGGGCGAAAGGGGCCACACTCCTCGAGTCGACCGTCCCTGTGTCGTCGGATGTACGGTTTCGAGAAATTGTTCGAAGTCGCTCGGCACGTGGGTGTCACGAAGACCCGAAAGATGCCTTCCGGTGCGCGAAAGTACAAATCGGTGGATGAGATCCAGCGTGAAGTCGAAAAGAAGTTGCAAACGGCCAATGTTCCCAAGAAATACTCGTACAAAGAAATCTTGAACCGTGGATTGGCCAAAGGAAGGTTTGCCTCGAGGGGTCGGTGATCACTCACCGATGTAGAAGAAGTTATCCTCCGTTGGCATGAATAGGATACCCTTTCGCATCGTCATGAACAATTTCGCTTGCTCCACGTTTGGGTACGATTGGAGCAACCACCTATCCCAAAAGTGTGGGGTCTGTGGATCGTCCCAGTCGTAGTACAGACTCTCATCCACCCACAACATTTGTCGATGAATTTCGTAGGGATCGTTCTCCTGGCTCAAATCGTCAGGTATTAGCCCACCCAAGCGTTCGATGTCTGTGCGCATTTGTAGAGGATCTCTGTGGTCGACGTACATGCGAGTCGAGGTTTGTCCAAAATCCACGTGGCGTTTACCCGGGAGGCTTACCCTGAACCGGTGCATCCTCGAGGGACTCGGTCGCAACACGACGTGCATTTACTTATCATGGTTATTTTACTTTTTACAGTTGGGACACACCTGTAAAAAGTAACAACTCCACCCCTGGGTTTCGATCCCAGTACCCCCCGGTTAACAGCCGAGTGCTCTTCCAATTGAGCTAGGGCGGAAAATCTGATCTACCCGATTCGAACGGGTGGCCCACGGAGAACTGATACCACTACAATCCGTTGCTCTTCCAGCTGAGCTAAGACCAGAAGTAGCTCCCGCTTGGGATCGAACCAAGGTTGACGGATTCAAAGTCCGTAGTGATACCACTACACTACGAGAGCCTACTATGTACTCTGAAACATTTTTCAATCATTTTTACGCACTCAGGCGAGTCGAGTCAATTGTCGGTTACGCATGAGCTTGAGCCACGCGTTAATGTTCTTGTTGTGTTTCTCTTGATTTAACTTTGCGGTTCGGCGATTGGAGATGCGGTTCAATTCCTTCTTCGCCTTGACGATTTCCTTCTTCAGCGTGCGATTTTTTTTTTCGAGAGTCGCATTCTTGCTTTGAAGATTCTTCAGTTTCGTGTACTGTCTCGCAAGGTCTTTGTTGATTGCGTACGAACGTTCCATTTATAGTATTGTATGAGAAAAAAAAAGTTTGATTATACTAATGATCATAGTGTTGTTGTTGATCTTGATTTTCCTCATTTATGTGTGGATGCCAGATAGACGCCCTGTCACCGAGACAACCGTCTGGACATATTGGCACAATCCGGTTCCTCCGACCATTATCAGAAGGTGTCATGAAAATTGGCGAAAGGTTGGGCAATTTCAGGACATCCGATTTTTGAACGCGTTCACCGTGCACAAATACGTCCCAACCGGTGAACTTCTCCGGTTCGCTGAGATGACGAACACGGAGGCGCACAAGTCCGATCTCATCAGATTCTATCTCCTGAAAAAGTATGGGGGTATCTGGATCGACTCGAGCGTGTTCTTCAACAAGCCCGTTGATTGGTTACCGGAGGGTTTCTTTTGCTACAAGGCGGATAGATTCTCCAAGGAGGGTCTCATTTGCCTTGAAAACTTTTTCATCAAGTCACCCCCAGGACATCCTTTCCTAGTGCAGTGGGCTGAACAGACGGAAAAGGAGTTCATGGACCCAGATTACAAAACGAACAACGAGAGGTACCGGAAGATCATTGGTGCGAATGGCGATTACCTCGTGCCCTACGTCGCGTCCATGAAACTGGAAAAGGTTGGGATCACGTACGAGAGTGCCGAGGAAGATCCGTACTTTGACACGGAGAAGCATGGGTGGTACAACACGGACCAATTTTGTCGAAACATATCCCACACGACCCGGGTGGTGAAGTTGTGGAATCTCCAACGGCGAGAGTGTTCACCGGATATCGTGCCCCTTGAGAGTGCTTTCAAAGACTACAGTCCCAAAGGCGTGTACGAGAGGTTCAAGTCTAAATTCGAACACGTCGATGGGGAACAGGGTGAAGTCGACATGACCTACGTGATCAGTATGCCAGATCGTGAGGACTACATCAAGGGCGTTATGAGTCAATTCAAATGTGAATACAAACTTTTCCACGCCATCAAACCGGACGATCTCGCGGCGGAAGATTACGAGAACATGAGTGAGACTATGAATCCCGGAAACAAGATGCTCTACAAGCAGATGACAAAGTTACCTGTGTGTCTCTCGTTTTTCATGTGTTATTGGGATGCGTACACGTCCGGTTACTCCACCATAGCCGTGTTCGAGGATGACATCAAGCTCGTCGCGAGCATCGATCAGGTGTTGGCCGCCATCAGGGAGTTTAAAAAGTTACCGGAGGGTGAGATCCTCTTTTTGGGTTACTGTTGGGCCAACTGTGAACAACAGTTCGAGCAGGTCTCGGAGAATCTCTACCGGGCACCGACGAACGTGCAACTCCTGTGCAACCACGCCTTGGTCATGAAGAAGGAATTCCTCAAAAAGTTCATGGAGAGGCATCGACCGAATTTCTGGCGCACCCGGAACGATCACACCCTCTCGGACTTTTTGCAAAGGCAACAGATAGGAAAGTTCGTGACACCAAAGGCGTACGTCAACCAAAATCGAGCGGAGTTGGGGTCTAATAACGGTAACCACGACTTGGGAGGCAAGGCGTGTGACTTGACGAATCAATGAACGCGCGTCGTCATGAACAAATTGGTGTAACCCACCAAGTGCAAGAACATTAGTGTGAAATCTAGGTACTTTTTCTCCAAGAACACAAACGGCAGAACACTGATCAAAGTGAAATAGTGTAGGGCGATTGCGTACGGGAAGCTCCCATGTTTGCTACAGTCCGTGAGTATCAGCACCAGTATGGAGAATATGGAATTTATGAACAACATTGTGGCGTTCATGACGATCGCGACGACGAGTTCAAACACACTCAGGAATCGAAATGGTACAAAGTTCAGGGTTGGATACTTTTCCTCAATTTCGATGACTGTCATTCTCTCCGGTGCGTTTTCGTCTACTGCAATTAAGTATGAATTATCGGGGTTAGTTACCAACCTCCACATAATGAGTTGTAGTTTTTTATCTTTATAATTGTAAGATGTGGTTAGCACTCGCACTGTTGGTTTTTTTAATCGTATGGCTCAGACCACTGAATACACTCCGGTACTCGGCGTATGTGTTGACTTTACCGGAGAGTCACGAGCGTCAAGAGAAATTCTTCGCGGGTTTGAAAGATGCCGTGCCCATTCAGGTCGTCCACGGTGTGAACACGAACGACGTGGCGACGGCGCGCTCGTACGAGGATAGGGTGGACCCGGACTACATGAAACAAGCGCTCAAGATGCATTGGAATAAGACCGTGGAGCGACCGAACATTACGTACTTCAATTTGGGTGCGATCGGGGCGATGATCGGTCACCTCGAGATTCACGAGCTGGCGAACCGCCAAGGTGCTCGCTACGCCCTCGTTCTCGAAGACAACGTGATCGTGAACGACGACCGGTTCTTCAAGGAGGTTGACGACGTCCTCGATGCCCTTGGCGATGATTTCGAAATGTGCTTTTTCCACTGTCACCAACGACTCTCAGATGGAGAGGTGGGTACCCTCGAAAAAATAAAGTGGATCAGTGGAATGAAGGCCTACCTCGTGAATGTCCCCAACATGCTCAAGTATCACGAGTATTTTTACCCGATGGATAACCATGTTGACAACAAATTAGAAGACTTAGTTGTTCGCGGTGCGAGAATATTTTACAAGGACATGCAACACTGCATCGAGGTGGACCGAACCGGTGGCAGTACGATAGGTCACAGTCCCCACGGTCGAAAGGAATTCTTCTCGAGACAGCATCCGGAGTTAGACACGAGCGCCCTCCGTCAGGGATATTAGATGAAGAACGGGTGACTCTTGCGTTCCTCCTTGTTTCGCATGAGTTGCAGGAGACCGAGGAAGAGGAGGGAGAGGAAGATGGCGTTTTCAATGTCCGCCGACGCGAGGAAGGACACGCACAGGACGAGCAAAAAGCGCATGGGAGCGGTGGACGTGATTCGTCTAAAGAGTGCCGGAGGTTCGGTCACGGACGACGTTCTGGTCAGGAGGAGGGAAAGGATCCCGATCGCGAGGGGTTGCTTGAGACGAGTCGCCAAAGCCGGATTGTAGTTTACATCCTTGTGTGTGATCGTCCCGAAGAGACCGAGGAGGCTGACGAGGATCGCCGGATACGGAGAGCTTGTTAACATACTATTGTATTACAAGATAAAAATTTTGTCTTCTTTCGGTTCGTATTGGAACATGTACGTGTCCACGTGCATGGGGTGGATTTGCTTGAGGGTATCGAGGAAGAACTGTCTGGGTCTAATTTTCCTAACGCACTGTTCCTGAAATGTTTCCGTCTTTGAAATTTTTATTTTACCCCAATCCTCCGAATCACTGGACAACTTCACCCTGTACAGGACATAAATGTCTTTCGTGAAATCGGACGTGTCTAAAAAATAAATCTCGTCCCATTTTTCTGTTGGACCATAACTCGTGGGCCCTTGGTTACACGACTTAACCTCCAACATTTTATTTCCAACTGACAAATCCCCCGGCTTACCCTCGATCTTATTCCACACGACCGGTTCGCTGAATAGTTTCATCTCATTCAGAACCCACTGCACTAAATTTTCTGAAACCTCACACGGGAAATTTTCATTCCGAATGACCGGTTTTCCAACAAGTTTATTAATGTGTTCATTGATTTTATAACATCTCTTAATGTGGGAAAGTTTGAGGGCAATGAGAGATTTCATAGAGTTATTTACACAATGATTGTATTCTTTAACTTTTCAGCTAGTTTGACGACGACCGGGACGGACACGGCATTGCCGGCGAGTTTGTACAAAGCGCTATCCGAGAGGGGTGGTAGTTTGAATTCCTTTGGAAATCCCTGAAAGTTGAAGCATTCCCTCGGGGTGAGTTTTCGCACGCCCTCCCCGGTGCGTATCAAGGGAACGTTGTGTCCACCCCCACCCATGTTGGCCGTCAAGGTGGGGCACCGGTTACTTTTGTTCTCGCGCACGTAGTACCTCCTGTACTGGTATATGACACCCTCCTTCTTCACCCCGTCAACGATGGCGTCATATACTTTCACCTTGTTCGTGTAGTAATACTTTTTATCCGGTGCGTCCTCTAAGAACGTCTGCAACTCGTGGGTGTCTACCGGTTCGAAATCAAACTCAAACTTTTGGGCGAGGGCGGGATCCCTGAACCCCACGATGTAAATTCTCTCTCGGTGTTGGGGCACGTGTGTGACTTTCGATGTGTCGATGATTTCGAACTTTATGGTGTATCCACACCCCTCGAGGGCATCCTTGATCACCCGGAAGGTGTTTCCACTGTCGTGTCCACACAAGTTTTTCACATTTTCCAATATTATTGTTTCTGGTTTGTGATGTTTTAGGATTTCCACTATTTTCCAAAACACGTTCGAGCGAGGATCGTCGAACCCCCTCTTGTCACCGGCTATGGAGAAGGGTTGGCACGGGAAGCCGCCGCATAGAAGATCGTGTGGGGGAATGTCGGTCACCGGTATGTCCAACAGGTTCGCGTGCACGAAAACATTTCCGTGATTGAGGGTGTAAATTTCTTTTGAAGATTTTTCCATGTCATTTGCGAAGACACATTCGTATGCCCCCGTCTGTTCGAGTGCTATGGAAAAAGCTCCGGTTCCGGCGAATAAATCGATGAACTTTTTTTTCATATTGTTACTAAATTATAGGGGTAAATCTTTAAACTAAGTGGACGTATCTACCGACACCGACGGTGACGAAATTTTTCGTGTGTCTCGAGAAACTCACGGCGTCCCTGGCGATTTTACTGGAGAGAATGGTGTCGTACGGGCATGGGTTCATGTATCGCGGGACCACACCGGGGCGAATGACGTCCGAATCGACCCCGTACTTGAGTTTCATGTCTCCCATGATGAAGAGTCTTTCCTTCGACGACGCCACGTCGCACACGACGACTGCGTGGGTGTTCATGGCGAACGCGTGTTCGACGTCGAATTGGTGGGATTCATCCGTCTCCGGAGTGATGACGGCGTCGACGATGAAGGAACACGCCGACGCTACCCTCCGTGCCATTTCCGCGCCATCGACTTCGACGTAGACGACGCGTTTGTGGGTCTTTGCGTGAATCTTGGCGAGGCGCACGTATTCACTGATTCCGTAAACCACCGTTTGAAACCCAAAAGAAACGTCGTGTTGCAGGCTCTTAGCGATGCATATGACGTTCGTGTGATCGAATCGGGTGTCACCGGTTATTTTTTTGACGCTCTCGTAATTTTCAAAATCGACGATCGCATATAATTTGTCCAATCCACCGATCGCCGATTTGGCTTTCTCAACGTCGAGGATATCATCTTTGGACGTGTACAGGATCGATCCCGGTTCGTATGATAAATCGTCGTACTTGAGATCGTCTGTGTAGTTTTCATTCAACCCAGTCCATCCATCCAAGTACCCGTGCACTTTGTTTCCCAGTGCCCTCTCACTCGTTGTCAATTCTGAAATGACATTGTTTGTACCCGGACAAACAATACCCGTGTTGACAATTCCCACGACTTTCATTATTATGCCTATGAATCAAATCTTTAAAACAAACCAAAAAATGACGTGGTTCTCTTTTCAGCCTTCTTTTTGTTATTGTTATTATTGTTCGCCGGTCTCAAGCGATTTTCCTTGATCTGTTTGAGCTTCTTATTGATTTTCGCGCGGTAGAGATTGTTCGTCTGCGCTCGCGCAACCTTGCGCACGTTATTCGTGCGATTACGAACGACGGCCGCCTTATTGAACTTGTGCGCGGCGCGCTTCAACAGTTGATTACGGTAAGGACCAACTCGTTGGGCCGCGTTTCGCTTCTTGATGGCGTTGTTCTTTCGTCGTCGAAGTTCAGTGATGTTCATGTATATTAATGTGTGAGAATTTAAAACAAACCAAAAAATGTTTTCTTGTTCTTGTTGTTCCTGTTGTTTCGGTTGTTTCCGTTAACGCGGTTGCGGTTGTTCGTCGCCTGTCCGCGCATGTTGTTCACCTTCGCTCGAGCCATGTTCGTGGCCTTTTGGCGCATGTTGTTCATCTTCGCTCGGGCCATGTTCGCCGCCTGTCGACGCATGTTGTTCGCCTTGGCACGAGCCATGTTTGCCGCCTGTCGACGCATGTTGTTCGCCTTGGCACGAGCCATGTTCAATGCCTTTTGACGCAAGTTCATTTTATATTATTATCTGAGAATAAAATAGGCATGTCTCTCTGGATTATTCCACTTCTGATATGGA
>Ga0075460_10001061_pt1 | contig 10936 bp, 12 predicted proteins | sample DEB08_DNA_3_FD_77580 | JGI IMG/M metagenome (GOLD analysis project Ga0075460, IMG submission 77580) | Aqueous microbial communities from the Delaware River and Bay under freshwater to marine salinity gradient to study organic matter... | ecosystem: Environmental > Aquatic > Marine > Coastal ...
CATTCAAGAACTGACGAATAAGAACGGATGTTGTAAACCTGTTCCGCCGTGCCCTCCTTGCGAACGCTGCCCTGAACCTGCGTTTGATTGCAAACGTGTTCCTAATTATAATAGCGTAACATCAAATCAATATTTACCGCGTCCTGTTTTGACCGATTTTAGCCAATTTGGAATGTAAAAAAATAAAATAATAGTATGAATGTAAGGAAAATAACACATCTATGATTTTTTATAAATAATATAATAAATGTTAACACTAATTTTTAGTTAGTATTATATTATTTGCTCTATATTCTCGCACACCCAAAATGAATGAAATAAAAATTAATGTTTTCTGTTACTTCTTTTACTTCCCTTTCTTGTTTTTCGTGATTTTTTGGTTTTTCGTGATTTTTTGGTTTTTCGTGATTTTTTAGTTTTTTTCTTGGTTCCTCCATAGGTTAATAACGATGGGGAACTATCAGCAGAGCGAAGGTTTCGCTTTTGATATAATTCTAATTGTTTAGCTATAAATGTTAATAATTCGGCATTAATACCTGTAGGCAAATCAATCTTACTGTTAAATATTCCCATTGTCTTAATCATACTTGTCAATCCATCAAGAAACCTCATATCTTCATCAGATATGTTTATACTTACCTTCATTGTTGAATACATATCAATATCTTTTTTTGTAAGTATTAATTCTCCTTCTATCAATTCATTCATAACCTTTCCCATAATTTGTTCCATAATACGTGGAGTAATTTCTTTTTTATTCATCATTAATTTAAATAATTCAATAAGTACTGACCCTGAACTTTCTAACATTTTTTGGTGACTTATAACCTTTTTTTCTATATTGAGTTCTTTAATTTTTTGAGTATATTTATATAATAACCAGCTTGTAATACAAAAAGCTATAGTCATCATACCTTTAAAAAATAAGGAAAGAGAAAATACAGATTTTGCTAGTGATTGACTTTGACCTATTGTTGTAGATTTCAAAGTCATTTCATTCATAGCAGGATTAATCAATCCAAGTATTTCATCTATTGTTGTTACAACTAATATAAGTTTTTCGACAGGAGACTCTGTCGGTTGCATTGAAATTGAACGTATAGTAAAGTCATACATACTATTTAATATACTCATTGCTCCATAAATTATTCCCTCTCCTGGTTTATTTTGAAAATTCTTGATCTTTCTCATCATTTCTGTTTTGTAGAATAGTAGTCTAGTTTCTAAATCTTTAAAAGTAGCAATATTCTCAGAAATAGCACTACTATATCCAGTAACTGTGTCTAATAATGGATTGTTTGAGATTTCATCAATAGCATTATTAAGGTCAGTTAAAATATAAAAATAATTAAACATATTATCTTTTTTTATATCTGGAATAGTTATTTGCGCATTAGACGATTTTGGTTGTTTATATAAAGCAATTTCATTATAAGTTTTAGGCGGCTCTAATAAATAATTGGAGGGGTTATATACCTCTATATTCGTCGTATTAGATTCCATAAAACCATTTGTTCTATCATCATTTGTTATATTTTCAACTTCTTTTAGATAGCCATTTAATTCTTTTACTAACTTGTTAACACTATTACTATAAGGTGTATCGGCATCCACCACTGTTTTAATAAGATCAAGCTTTTTCCGCCCCAAGCCAATACCTTGTTCAATGTAGGTTACAGCTCCAGTCCAAAAAAAGAATAAACGCAACGAAATTACACCAACAATAATTAAAAATACTGTATATACAATAATTTTAATAATGTGAACTGCTTTATGATGTTCATACATTTTACCTTCTATAGGTTTTAATAATTTTTTCATACTGTCGATAAATGATCTATTTTTCAGATCATCAGTGATATTATCTGGATCATACCTTTCTAATTCGTTTGAACCACCTTCCATTATTGATGGAAAAGTATTAAATGGATAATAATACACGATGTCTTTATCAAATTCAAAAATTCCCCCAACCATCATACATAACTCTGAATAACTTTCAAATGCATAAATTAGAATTTTTGTAGGTATTCCGTTATCTACAAAACCATTTTTAAAAAAAACACTCTGAAACGAGTAAAATAAAAGTTTATGAAGTGTAACATCTTCTGTTTTTATAACACTATTATGTATTTTTTTATTTGATTTTGGCATTATTATGTTTATATATTTACTAAATATAATTAATAATTAATAATTAATAATTAATAATATAAAATTTAAGTATAAAATTTTACCCCCTTTTTTTTATACATTTTTGATCAATCTGCATCGTTTTACATTTATCTTCTTGTGGAACAATTTTAATAACGCATTTGGATTTTTTACCATACAATGGTTCAGTACAACCTTTTTCTTTTTTTTCCCCTTTAGTATCACTTTGAATGGTTTTAATATCAAACAATTTGGGTTTCTCAGTTGTGCATCTAGCTCTGAAATGTTCATATCTCTCACGGACGTCGCAATAAGAGAGACCAGATTTTTTTTTTAACATCTTATTCACTAATTCATGGAGTTTATAGACATACCGAGAGAAAGATTCGCGATTTTTCATATCTTCAGGGCGTAATGGGAACGCTTTAAAATTTTTAGTTAAATTAATACGGCAATATTTACAAGGTAAGACATGTTGTAAAGAGAGAATAAAATCGCGATAATGTTTTTTTTCGTCCGACGACGGATGTATTGGGTAATTAAACGACATCGTATGTAAATAATGCCACATACTTGGTCCCCATACGGTAGTTAACATTCCATCACCACTATAATAATCCTTTTTCTTGAAGGTCCTTTTTTTCAGTTGGGTGTTTGTTACTTTAGACCTTGTTTTATGCTTACTAGTTTTATTACGCATCAATACTATTCCTTATAATAAAGGCATAGATATATATTTTTTACAAAAAATATAATGATAAATAATGATAAAAAATATATATTATATGATTATATACTAATCACTTATGAATAAATATTTAGAAAGTTATTTTGATAATACTAAACGATTACATTTATTATTAACATTATCATTATTAATTATCATAATTACAATAGGAATACCTTCAAATTTAAGATATATAAAAGGTGTATTTCAATGTATTGTTATTGTTATATTATCCTATATATTATACAAAAATTATATAGAAACAAGTAAATTAGAAACAATTCATAAAGATATGAAAAATAAAATGAAAGAAAAAGGAAATAAGGACTATAAAAACAATGATGATGATAAAGACAATAAAGAGAATGATACAATGGATATGAAAAATAATACAATAGCAAGTTATACCTTATGTGGATTTATTTCACTTTTATTATTATATTTTACATATTCTATGTTTTTTTAAACTTAATATCAATAATTGCTTCATAATATGATATATCATCGACAAAATTTTTTCTTAAAATTTCAACATATTTACCATCATACTTTTTAAAAAGCATGATTATAGTGTATAATATATAATTGTTTTTATATATTATATTACGTTTAAATATTACGTTTAGATATAAATCTATATTTATTCTAATAAATATATATAATGAAAGTTACTGAATTGAAACAAAAAATGTTTAACGTTGCTGGAAATACTAAATTTTTCGTTATATTAATTGTAATAGTAATATTTTTAATCGCATCAATTATCGTGTATAGACGACACGTTTCAAGCCGTATAAATCCTACTTATGTTTCTAACAATGAATATAATCAAGGAAAAACTGGTTTAGAATATGTTGATATGTATTTCTTTTTTACAGAATGGTGTCCTCACTGCAAAACATCTAAACCAGTATGGTATGACTTTAAAAAACAAATGGAAGGAAAGCAAGTAAATGGAATTAATATTAACTTTTATGAAGTAGATTGTGATAAAGATTCTGAAACAGCAGACAAGTTTAATGTAAAGGGATACCCTACTATAAAGATGTTAAAAGGAAAACAAATTATCGAGTATGACGCTAAACCAAGCACAGATACTTTACATGAATTTGTTAAAACCTCATTGGAGTAAAATATAAAATATAAAATATAAAATATAAAATATATATAAAATATAAAATATATATAAAAATATTATATTATACTTAAATAAATAATATAATATGGAAAATGATTTTATATGGAACTCCATATGGACTGATAATACAAAAACATCATTTACAGTTAAAAACAATTCTAACGAAGTCAATACATTTAGTCGAGGTACGTGGTTAATATTACCTGGTAGAGATGATAAGGTTATGATAGATAATATTATTCAACCTTATTATAGTGAAAGCGAAAAGAACTATTTATTAACAACCTATAAATATAATAAACAAAACATAGATAATATAGAAAAAGGACCAATTGGAATAACATATTTGCCTTGGCGATATGATGAAAACCGCTTTGCAAAAGTTTTATATAATATACGTGGAAACCAAAGATTTATTATTTGTTATCCGACTGGTATAAATAATTGCGGAATTCATATTAATTGGGATATAGTTAAAATAACAACACCACCAGAGAATATAAATGAAGATATGGTAAATGAAATTTTAAAAAACCCATTTACGAGAGATATCCTATATTAGATAAAAAAACATTGGCTTGATCTCTACCTTTTTGAATAATATCACGTCTCATATCTTCATTTGCTGATGTTTGAGACCATTTATCAAAACTAGTTAAATCATCTGTTAGCGAATACACTGTATATTTAACCTTTTGTTGATTTTTTTCAGTATCTATAAAATTTTGTGTTTTTTTAATTAAACAAAATAAATAATCAAGTATAGAAGAAGAGTCAGTAATAATAGTATTATTATTTTTCCAAATATTTTTTAATGCTAATATTTCATCATTATTGCATTCTTGTTGTTCAATACAATCATTTAAAGGAAAATTATTTAATAAACCTCCATCAATAAAACAATCATTCCCATCAACAATAGGTTCAAATACAAAAGGAAATGATGTAGTCATCTTTAATGCCTTTATTAAAGATAAATCTGGGTGAGTTTTATGTGATATATCGACCTTTAATAATGAAATAGTATTAATGTTTGTTGTGTACATATGTAAGTCAATATTTGTATGTTCATAAAATTCCAACATATTAATATCTTCTTTTAACCCCTTGCCTTTTAATAAAGGTATGATAGATTCACTAATAAAATGGTCATTTATAATACATTTTTTATCATAAATATCAATTAATTTTACCTTTGATTCATCTATTAATTTATTCCATGGACGTTTAATAATATAATCATCAATCCATTCCCAATCATAACCGAGAGAGATTACAAAACCTATAAATGCTCCAACTGAACAACCATAAATACTTTTAATATCTGTTAAATTCCAAAATCCTTTTTTTTCTAAATAAGATATTACACCATAACTTAAAAATCCAGTAGGACCACCTCCGCTTATTACAATATGCTTAATAGTCATTAATATACCTTTAATTAATATATATAAAGTTTATATCTATATATTTTTTCCGTTATAAAAAATATATATAGAATCATATGGATACAATTTTTACTCTTGGTGATGAATCCAGTGATAAAATAAAAATGAATTTAGATGAACTATATGAAAAAAAACAACAACAGGATTTAAATACGCTATCCCTCTATAATAGAATATTATCTCGCATTCATACTAAAATTAAAACTGTTTCTAGAATGCAAACCAAGGAACAATTTTGTTGGTATATTATGCCTGAAACAATAATAGGTGTTCCAAAATTTGATAATGGAGCATGTACAGCATATATTATTGATAATTTAAGAGATAATGGATTTATAGTAAACTATACACATCCTAATTTACTTTTAATTTCATGGGCAAATTGGTGTCCTTCATATGTAAGAAGTGAAATAAAAAAGAAAACTGGAATCGTAATAGATGGAAACGGAAAAAGGTTGAATTTAGATGGAGATAACGTTAATGATAAATTAAATAATAACTCTATAAGTGATGACCCCAATGAATTAATGTTTCATAGAAAAACAAATAATGGTGGAAATAGTAATAAGCAAAATAAAGAGTATACCTCTATAAATGCTTATAAACCATCTGGATTAATTTATAATGAAAATTTATTGAGACGTATTGAGGATAAAACAAGATAAATATACAATTTTAAAACTGGTTAACATTATGTAAATAATCTATTGTTAAATCATTCAATTGACGTATTTTAGATGTAGTTGTTTTAGCTAATTTTTCTGCTACAATACCACTGAATAAAGTAATACCTTTCAAAAAGTCATTTTCACAAGTAATATATAATTCTATAATAAGTTGGCGAGTTGATTTTATTAATGAATTTAATAAATCATTGTCTAATTCTGGATTTAATCTAACAATAACATCATCAACAACATCAGAATCTTTTAAATCCTTTCCGCCCAATTGAATATCTGGTTTTTCTTCAACATTGGTTGCTTCTGTTTCTGTTTCAACATTGGTTGCTTCTGTTTCTGTTTCAACATTGGTTGCTTCTGCTTCTGCTTCTGCTTCAACATTGGTTGCTTCTGCTTCTGCTTCAACATTACCTTTAGGCTTTTGAAAAGTGAATAATTTATTTAGTATATTAAATAACTTATCCTGATTATCATTCATATGGTTGGTCATATCCTTAACATGTAAAGCATATTCGCGAAATAATTTATCCTTTAAGGAACCTTCGTATACTTCTGTAAAAAAACCGTCATCTTTACAATCTTTTTCATTATGTAAATCTCTCAATGGTATTTCTTCAAATGAATTTATTTTCTTATTACCATCTTCATCAATTGGTATATCTTTCCCAGTAAATGTTTTATAAAAGGTTTCTATATCCTTATTATATATTTCTCTCATTTCGCTAGACATACCAACATAATCACCTAGTTCAACATCATACTCATCATAATATAATTTAACTAATTCAGGTATACCAATCTCAGAATCATCGTCTGTTAATGATATTTCATCGGTTATAGTTTCTTTATATTTAATATCTTTATTTATATCCTTGTCACTATTTTTTTCGCTTCTATCTCCATATTCATCTTCGCCTTTGTCCCTCACACGGTCTCTATCCATATTTCTCTCTCTATCCATATTTCTCTCTCTATCCATATTTCTGTCTCTATCCATATTTCTGTCTCTATCCATATTTCTGTCTCTATCCATATTTCTGTATCTATCCATATTTCTCTCTCTATCCATATTCATATTATATTGGTCTCCATATTCACTACCACCATACATATTAACACTTTGTTTATCAATATTATCTTTTTTTGGTGTATAAAATTTTTGAGTATTCTTTGTGTTTTTATTATAATTTATATTACAAAATCTTGGTTTTAAACTTAACCTAATATTGTTTGGGTCACGTCTATCATAGTCACTTTCTTGTAATAAATGATTAATACGCCTAGTGCAAAAATTATTATGTTGAATAGTAAGAATTTCTTCATTGGTAGGCATATTTTGTTTATTCATTAGATCATACTTTTGTTTTTTTCCATCTTTATTAATAGCAATAATGACTGGGTTTATTGTTTTCATAATAGAAGCAAATACATGTGCTATTTTTACATAAAATTTAGCAATTTTAACACAATCAGGCATTTCACCATCTTTATTATCTTCACCACCTAATTGTTGTTGTAGTTGTGGTTGTTCTGGTTGTTGTTGTGGTTGTTCTGGTTGTTGTGGAAATGGTTCTGGTTGTTGTTGTGGTTGTTCTGGTTGTTCTGGTTGTTCTGGTTGTTGTGGAAATGGTTCTGGTTGTAGTGGTTGTTCTGGTTGAAATTGTGAATTTGTGGTTGAACTATCTTCTACTTCATCTTTTTTTTTTGGATAGATACGATCTACAACTTCTGTTTGTTCTAAAGGAGTTAAATTGTCTTTTATAATTTTAGACGTTAAAACAACAATCTTATCACAATATCCTTTTTCAGACAATTTATTCATATCATTAAAGTTTTGAGATAATATATATTTACTAGCAATTCTATCTATTTCATCGGCCAATTTTGATTTTTTTTCATCACCAGAAGCGATAGTATTTCCCATTGTTAATATATAAATATATATATTTGTATATAAATTATAATAAAGTATAATAAAGTATAAAATTGAATATAATTTATTATGCAACGTTAATAGTTAAACCCAAACAATAAATGGCGGTAAATTGTAATTTGGTACCGACAAACAAAACAAAAAAGGTTAAAAAAACTGAAAAGGTAAATAAAAAGGAATTATGGGATAGTTTTGATGAAAATGAAACGAGTTTTCATAGTATAAATAATGAAGACAATCTAACAATTAAGCCTTCTTCCATTGAATGTATATTTAGAAATAGTGGTGAACGTGAATTGTGTGAATGTTGTGATTCAATGCTGGCGTTAAGTGATGAGGGATTCTTATGCTGTACGAACACAAAATGTGGAATTATGTATAAGGATATTATAGACCAAGGTGCTGAATGGAGGTTTTATGGCGCAGACGATAATCAATTAGGAGATCCATCACGTTGTGGAATGCCGATTAACCCTTTACTAAAAGAATCATCGTATGGTTGTAAAGTAATTTGTCCGTCTAAATCGAGTTATGAAATGAGAAAAATACGTCGTTATACAGAGTGGCAGGGTATGCCTTATGAAGAAAAAGCACGATATGAAGAGTTTCAACGAATTATTGTATTAGCAAATCAGGCTGGTATACCAAAGATGATTATCGATGACGCAATGAGATATCACGCTAAAATATCAGAAGTGAAAACATTTCGCGGTGATAATCGCGATGGAATTATTGCAGCAACAATATATATAGCAGCACGTAATAACAATTGTCCAAGAACAGCAAAAGAAATCGCAACTATATTTCATTTAGATAATGCGAGTGCTACACGTGGATGTAAAAACGCGAGTTCTATTTTAAATGAAATTGAGAGTGATATGAATAATAATGAAAAAACATCCTTATGCAATACAGCACCAATTTCATTTATTGATAGATATTGTAGTAAATTAAGCATTAATACAGAATTAACAAAACTATGCAAATTTATAGCAACACGAATTCAATCAAATAACTTAATTCCAGAAAATACACCACATTCAATTGCAGCAGGAATTGTGTTTTTCGTGGCTCATCAGTGTCGTTTAAATATTAGTAAAAAAAATGTAAATATGGTAAGTGAAATAAGTGAGGTAACAATAAACAAATGCTATAAAAAATTAGAGGGAATGACTGAACAATTAATTCCGAAAATAATTATGGATAAATATATGACGAAGTGAATAATAATGTAAAAACTATATAAAAAACTATATAAAATTATTTTTTATATAATTATTAATACAAACAAAATGCTTTCGATAACAACTCACGTTATGGGGGGTATTGGAAATCAATTATTTCAGATATTTAATTTAATAAGTTATAGTTTAACACAAAATATATCATTTTTTTTTGAAGAAAGAAAACCAGACCGCCCAGACAGACCGTTTTATTGGGACAATTTTTTAAAAGAATTAAAACCATATTTAAAAGCAGTACCACTAGAAGTGAATATGCCGTTGTATAAAGAAGAAGGATTTCATTTTTCTAAAATAATGCCGTTTAATAAAATACACCGAACGTTTCGGTTTTATGGATATTTTCAATCCTACAAGTATTTTCAGCATAAAAAGGATGAAATTTTTAAACTAATTAAATTAGAAGATCAAAAACAACTAGTATATAACAAATATGTATCAGATTTTACTAATTCAATCTCTCTTCACTTTCGAATCGGAGACTATAAAACCCTTCAACAACATCACCCAATCATGTCAATTATATATTATATTGATGCTTTGAAATATATTTGCGAAAAAACAAACAAAAAAGATTGGAATATTATTTACTTTTATGAAGAAGAAGATAGAGTGATGGTTACGCAAAATATTGCGGCAATTAAATGCGAATTGCCTGAATTAACATTTACTCCAATAAATACAAAAATACCAGACTATGAACAAATCTTATTAATGTCGCTTTGCCAGCATAATATTATAGCAAACAGCACGTTTAGTTGGTGGGGCGCTTATTTTAATAATAATAGATATAAAATAGTTACACATCCAGATCCCTATAAATGGTTTGGACCAGGACAAGGAAATAAAAAGATGGATGATTTGATACCGAGTGATTGGGTGAAAATTATGGGGTGATTTTATAACTATATAATATATTATAAAGCGTGTAATATATTATAAAAATAATGTTTAATTTTGCTTTATATAAATAGCATCACCCCATCCAAATTGCTTATAAATTCTCACATCACGGCGTATAAACCCAAATTGCTTTAAATAATCATCAATTTCATTTATTTTAGCACAATCTTTGTATACTTCTTCTGTGTTTACTTCTGTATAAATATAATCAATATGATTAAGATATTTTTCCATACTTTTCAATGCACGCAACTCAACACCTTGAATATCTAGATTTAAAAAATTCAACTCATTAACAGGAATATTTTCACGTTCAATTAATGTATCTAACCGAATGGTTTTACAAGTAGATTTTGAAACATAATGAACTTGTGGATGATGTTTTAAATGAGAACCAAATTCCAAAATAGATGAACTTTGTCCGTTATTTGCAATATTAAATACAACTTCTTTATCATTTTCTTCGTCTATTAAACCGTGATAAATGTGCTGGATACCTTTTTGTTTCATGGTATTTACAATACTTTCTTGTCCTTCTACCCAGTATATATTATTACGATTAACACCAACCTTTACATAATCATTTAATTCTTCGCATTCATGCGCACCTATATGTAAAATTCCATTTATTTTCATATTAAATCGTCCTACTAATTCTCTAACGTTTATTAGCATTTATTATATAATAATATTTACAATGTTTTAAATATTA
>Ga0075460_10001062_pt1 | contig 10934 bp, 7 predicted proteins | sample DEB08_DNA_3_FD_77580 | JGI IMG/M metagenome (GOLD analysis project Ga0075460, IMG submission 77580) | Aqueous microbial communities from the Delaware River and Bay under freshwater to marine salinity gradient to study organic matter... | ecosystem: Environmental > Aquatic > Marine > Coastal ...
ATCAACCAGCAGGCCACGGCGTGGTTCGGCGAGGCGCCGAGCAACGTCAAGGCGTGCGACATCGATCCGCAGCAGTGCACGGACTACCACGCGGGCGAGACCGCCTACTGGGAGAACGTCTACTACTGGAACACCCCGACCGAGGTGTGCCTCGATGGGCGCACGGACGTCAAGTGCGTGCCCTACTCGGAGTGGTCGAAGGCCTGGTCGGAGCTTCGCTCCTAAGGACCTGAGCCTGTCTGGTTAAGCACTATCGAGCACAGCACTATCGAGAAGAGAGGCGGCGAGGGAGCAGTGGCAGCGACGACGGCCAGTCCCCCGAAGGGGGGTTTCGGCTATCGGCATCCGCGGGCACGGCTCGCAGCGTTGCTGGCAGCGCCGATGACCTGGCTGGTCGTGGTCTACCTCGGCTCCCTCGCCGCCCTCTTCCTCACCGCCTTCTGGACGGTGGACGGCTTCACCAGTGCCATCGTCCGTACGTTCACGTTCGACAACTTCATCGAGGTCTTCACGACCCCGGCGTATCTGCAGACGATGCTCCGCACCCTGGGGATCGCAATCGCGGTGACGATCGTGTGTTTGGTCCTTGCGATCCCGGTCGCCTACTTCATGGCCCGGGTGGCTCGACCTCGCTGGCAGCCACTGCTCGTGGCGATGATCCTCACCCCGCTGTGGGCGTCGTACCTGGTCAAGGTCTATGCCTGGCGTGCGATGCTCACACCGGAAAACGGCGTCATTGCGTGGTTCGCCAGCCCCTTCGGCCTCGGCGGCCCCGGCTTCGGTGAGGTGGGCATCATCATCACTCTCACCTATCTATGGCTGCCCTACATGATCCTGCCGGTGTACGCCGGCTTCATCCGCCTGCCCAACTCGATGCTGGATGCGTCCGCGGATCTCGGTGCCAAGGGCTGGCGCACGTTCCGCAGCGTCATCATCCCCATGATCTTCCCGTCGGTGGTGGCCGGATCGATCTTCACGTTTTCCCTCAGCCTGGGTGACTACATCACCGCGCAGATCGTGGGTGGCAAGGTCATCATGCTCGGCAATGTCGTGCAGCAGAACTACGTGACGAATCTGCCGTTTGCCGCAGCGTTTGCCACCATCCCCGTGGTCATCGTGCTCATGTACCTCGCGATCGTGCGGCGATCCGGAGCCTTGGAGAACCTGTGACGACCAGCCGCGGCACCAAGGTCGCCCTCAGCATCTTCGCGGTCATTGCGTTTGCCTTCGTCTATGTGCCGCTCGCGGTCGTGCTCATCAGTTCCTTCAATGCTGGTGACACCCTCGCCTGGCCACCCGCTGGCTTCTCCACGCAGTGGTGGGCCAAGGCCATCGACAACGAGGGAGTCCGCAACGCCATCGTGACGAGTGTTGTGCTCGGGCTTGTCGCGACGGCCGTGGCGCTGATCTTTGGCACTCTCGCGGCGCTTGCGCTCTCACGATTCAACTTCTTTGGCAAGGATGCGGTTTCGCTGCTGATTATCCTGCCGATCGCGTTGCCCGGCATCGTCACCGGTATCGCGCTCAACAACGTCTTCACAAGTTATCTCGGTGGCCTGACCTTCATGACACTCGTCGTGGGTCACTCGACGTTCTGCATTGTCGTCATCTATAACAATGCGATCGCACGACTGCGTCGCATGGGCGGCAATATGGAGGAAGCCTCAGCCGATCTCGGTGCGCGTGGCTTCACGACCTTCCGGCTCGTGACTTTCCCGCTCATGCGGTCAGCGATCCTTGCCGGTGCGGTACTCGCCTTCGGGCTGAGCTTTGACGAGATCATCGTGACGACATTCACCGCGGGCCCGGGCATCACCACCCTGCCGATCTGGATCTATCAGAACCTCTTCCGCCCCAACCAGGCCCCGATCGTCAACGTCGTCGCCGCGGCCTTGGTCATCGTGTCGATCATCCCGATCTACGTCGTGCAGAAGTTCTCTAGCGCCGATGAGCGTGGCGGCGGGGTTATCTAACGACCTGGCTGCCTTCGCGGACTAGCCACAGAAGTCCGCGACGTTGCTGCTCTCACCACCGAGGGCCTCGGCAGCCTGCTGGGTGGTGACGCCATTGTTGTCGGAGGCGGCCACCGCGAGCCAGTTGGCACCGTAGGCGATCTCCGACTCACTGCCCCTGCCTGCCGCATCGGCGCACAGGGTCGACTTGACCTCGTCGAAATCCTCGACGGTGTCGGCGACGGCGACGACAACCGCGCCCGTGGTGCCGACCAGGCAGGTCACGGCGCGGGCGACGACCCCGTCCTCGAGAGCCTCCACGGAGGAGTCGGTGCACTCGATCCCTGCATCGGTGAGCCGGGGGACGACGTCGTCGACCGACAACGTGCTGGCACCGCTGCTACCTCCGCCGCAGGCGGCGAGAGTGAGTGCCGCAGCGGTGGCAGCGAGCGTGGCGAGGAGCGTGCGAGGGCGTGAGTTCATGCCGTGAGGCTAGCGGAGGCGCTTGACCGTGACGGTGCCACCGCTTACGCAGAGACCGGTGTCCTTGTGCAGGGAGCGTGTCAATGCCCAGCTCGGCAGCGTCAGGGTGAGGGTGTCACCTGATCGTGTCGATTTCGCGTTCCACAGGCTGGTGACCGAACCGGTGACGGTCAACGTCACCGTGCTGGGAACCGGTGCGACGAGTTCAAGGTGCGCACACATGCCATTGGCCCAGGTGGAGTCCACCACCAGTCGGTCGCCGCCAATCGGCGTGGGCGTGGGCGTGGGGGTGGGTGTGGGTGTGGGTGTGGGTGTGGGCGTGGGTGTCGGTGTGGGTGTCGGCGTGGGCTGTCCCGCGAGGGACACAGTGCCGTTCACACACAGACCGGTTGCGGTGTACGTCGATCCGGCGGGCACGGTGCGTGCCCACGTGGGTGCGGTCAGCCGCGTGAGGGAGCCGTTGCTGCTGGTGCTGGCATTCCACACGCTGGTGAGTGAACCGGAGATCGCCACATCGACCGTGGACCAGTTCTGCGTTGAGGAGGTGCCGTTGGCCATCGCCAGGTGCACGCACATGCCACTGCCCCATTGAGAGTCCACAACCAGCGATGTCGTGAGAGCGCCGGGAACCGTCGGAGTAGGCGTCGGAGTCGGAGTAGGCGTCGGAGTAGGCGTCGGAGTCGGCGTCGGAGTCGGCGTCGGAGTCGGCGTCGGCGTGGGGGTCGGAGTCGGCGTACTGCCCATCATGGAACTCAGCAGCGCCATCTTGTCGGCGTGCACCGTGCGCCAGTCGTCAGTGAGCACGCCACCGGTGTCGCCGGAGTTGGGGTTCCAGGACCAGAAGGTCCAGCTCATGCCCTTGGCTGCGAGGTAGTCGGTGAACTGCGTGATCCAGCGGCCTTCGACGGTGTCGGTCGTGACGTTCTTGGCGCCAAACTCACCGATGAGGATGGGGGCGATGCGCTGATCGTGGATGTAGCCGAAGCCCTTCTGCCAGCGGTCGGCCAGGATGGCGGACATGTTCGGGTCGCTGAACCAGGGTTGGGCGAAGACGCCGGGACCGTACTCGTGCGGTGAGTAGACGAGACGATCGGCAACGTTCAAGCGCACCGGGTTGTTGCGCACACCCTCCAGATTGCCGCCCCACCAGTGCCGGTCGAGCTGCTGCCCACCGGCGACGGCGCCCTCGATGCCTTCCACGACGATCAGCTTCTGTGGCGCGATGGCGAGCACCGCGTTGCCGGCTCGCTCGGCGGCGCGCCGCCAGTCCGTCGCGGAGCCATCACCCCAGGTGGCGCGGCCGTGCGGTTCGTTCTTGAGATCGAAGGCCACGACATTGTCGTCGTCGCCGTACCGCTGGGCCATCATCTTCCATGTGGCGATCCAGTCGGCCTCGCTGTAGCCGTTCTGTCCGTACCAGAGGTCGTACATGAAGCCGTCGTCAGCGAGAGAGTGGTTGTCGAGGATCACCATGAGCCCAAGGCGGTCCGCCTCGGTGATGATGATGTCCATGACCTGCAGCGGGGTCTTGCCGGCAAGTTCGGCGTTCTTGCCTCCGCCGTAGTCGATGCCATTGGTGGACGACGAGTTCACCGCCTGCACGGAGAACGGCATGCGGATGGTGTTGAAGCCAAGGTCCTTGATCTGGCGGAGCATGTCCTTGTAGTCGCGGGACCACAGGCCGTGGGGTGCATGCGTCGCGGTCTCGAAGCCGAACCAGTTGACTCCCTCCCACACGACCGTTTTGCCGGAGGCGTCGACGATGCGATTGCCATCAGTGTGCAAGGGGTACGCCGTTCCCGCGCTGGCAGCACTCGCCGTCTGGAGTCCGAGGCCGCCGGCGAGCAGGGCGAGCAATGTGCCCAGGAGGGGGGCGATCCGTCGTGCGTTCATGGTGGCTCCTTCGTCGTCGTTCCGTGGTCTCAGCGTTTCGGCTGGTCGAGGGCTAGTCGCGGTGAGTGATGCCTTCCCAGGAGGTTTTCCGAGTGGGTGGTGCTAGCACCGTGCTTGCGCATTGCATCGGTGCTGGTGGGGTCCGTGGATGCGAAACGACGAAGACCGCGCACGACGCGTGCGCGGTCTTCGTCACCATGAGGGTGCCTAACGCAGGACGTTGTTCACGGCGTCGATGAGGACGCCATCGCGGTCGCCGCTGAGTTCCCACATCATGGCTCCGCCGAGTCCGCGATCGCGGATGAGCTCAGCCTTCGCCGTCATGGACTCAGCGTCGTCGTAGGAGATCCAGGTGGCGCCGTCGTACAGGTAGGGCACCTGCGACTCGGCGTCCCAGTAGCGCGTCATGGTGGGCAGGTACTTCGCCACGATGTCGTCGTAGTCCAAGATCCCGGCCTCCCAGGTGCCGGTCGACGCTCCGGTCGCCAGGGAATACAGGCCGGTGCCGGTGCTGCCCGGTTGTACGCCGGACCACCCGCGGCCGTAGAGCGGCACGCCGAGGACGAGTTTGTCCGACGGCATCCCGGTGGCCAGGTAGGCATCGACCGAAGACAGGACATCCCAGCCGAGCGGGCCGTTGTCGGCGGCGCTGCGCTCCAGGGCGGCGTTGTGCCCGGTGGTCTTGGCCCACGCGCCGTTGTAGTCGTAGGCCATGAGGTTGATCCAGTCCAGCGTGTTGGCCAGGCCGGGCACGTCAAGGTTGGCGACCTTGTCGGGGCCGGCGCCGGTGGCGATGGTCAACAGGTAGTCCTGGCCCGCGGCTGCCTCGCGGCGGTCGAGTTCGGCGCGCATTTCCTTCATGAGCAGCGTGTAGTTCGCCGTATCGGCCGCCGTTCCCGTGGTCAGTCCACCGGAGACGGGGTACTCCCAGTCGACATCGATGCCGTCAAAGCCATAGGTCTCCATGAAGTCCGCGCACGATGTGGCGAACGCCTTGCGGCTGGCATCGGTCGCCGCGACCGACGCGAAGTTGCCGGACCAGGTCCATCCGCCGACAGAGATCAGCGTCTGAAGCTGCGGGTACTGCGCCTTGAGCTTCGTCAACTGGTTGAAGTTGCCGCGCAAGACTCCGTTGTCCCAGGTGTCGCCGGGGAAGTACTTGTCGGTGTCGGCGTAGGTGTCACCCACGACGCACTTGCCGTTCTGCACATTGGCGAAGGCGTAGTTGATGTGGGTGATCTTGTCGCCGGGGATGTCCGCGACCTGGTAGTCGCGGGCGTACGTCGCCCAGCCGGCGTAGTAGGCCACGACCTTGGTGCCGTCCGTCGGGGCCGGAGCGGGCGTCGGATCCGTGGGGGCAGGCGCCGGAGTCGGCGTGGGGGCCGGTGTAGGAGTGGGTGTCGGCGTCGGTGTCGGGGTCGGCACCGGGGTGGGCTCGGGCGCCGGCACTGGCGTGGATGCCCCGGCAATCGTGATGGTGCAGGGGACGCTGGCGCCGCCTGCCGTGGCGGTGCAGGTGTTCGGCTGCGGCATCGAAGTGCCGGTGTCGTTGAAGCCGAAGGAGGCCGAGGATCCGGCGGCGATCGTGCCGTTCCAACTCTCGTTGCTCACGGTCAAGGTGCCACCGGACACGGTGCCGCGGCCGTTCCAGGGAGCGCTGATGACATTGCTCCACGGGAAGGCGACCTGCCAGGAGGAGATCGATGCCGCCGAGGCAACCTTCACGTCAACGGTGCGACCACTGCCCCAGTCATTGCTGTTCGTCACGGTCACGGCAATGCCACTGGACGGTGCGGGAGCCGGTGTGGGTGTCGGCGTGGGCTCCGGTGTCGGCGTGGGCTCCGGTGTCGGCGTGGGCTCCGGTGTCGGCGTGGGCTCGGGTGTCGCCGACGTGCGCGTCGCGCAGTAGCCGAAGGATGTCGGGCTGCCGGAGCGGATCATGTGATTCCACTCAGCCCCACCGACACTGCGTACGCCGTCGGGCTGCACCGTCACCACGCCATTCCACAGCGACGACAGGGTGAAGCCGCCGGGCAGGTCCACGCGCCAGTGCTTGTCCGTGGTCGACGTGGTGCTCACGGCAACATCGGCGCAGAAGCCGGCGCCCCAGTCGCTGGTGATCGTGGTGCGCGCACTGACGCCTTCCGTCATGCCAGGCATGTCCGGCGCAGGTGTGGGCTCAGGAGTCGGCGTGGGAGTGGGCTCAGGAATAGGAGTGGGTGTTGGCGCTGAACCGGTGCCATCAAGGGTGATGTCGGAGCAGGCGTAGAAGGCCTCGGGGGAGTCACTGCGCTGCCAGACGGTGTAGAGCATCTGCCGTCCCGTGCGGGCCGGGAGTTCCATCCGCAGCGTCGTCGTCTTCTCCGCGGCTTGAGCACCGCTGTCGTGGACGAGCTCGAGGTCGCTCCACGCCAGCGGCTTTGTAGCGTCGAAGCCGGGCTTGGTGAGATAGACGCGGTAGTACTTCGTGGCATGCGGTGCCGTGTTGTCCCAGGTGAGCGTGTAGAGGCCGTCGGCATCGGGCTCGAGATTTGTGGCCTTCCACTCCAGCGAGGCAGTGTCGAAGGCGGCGTACTTGCTGCGACCGGCCGAGCACAGCTGACCATCAGGGATGAGCGACTTGTGGTTGCCATTGGCAGCTGGCTGGTTGATCTCGGTCCAGTCGTAGAGGGCCTGCGGGTTGGCTAACCAGGCCTCCTCGCACAGCGGTGCGGTGCGGTCGCCGAAGTAGCACTCGTGGATGCGTGAGGGTGGGTTCGCCATCGATCCATGGGCTTGGGCTGCCGGTGCCACGGCCACGGTGGTCAAGAGCCCACCGGCAAGCGCGGTGGCGCTGCTGAGGGCGAGTAGTGCGCGGGTTCGCAGCACGATTCCTCCTGGTTGGTCCAACGGACGATCTACTCGACACGTTCAAGATCGGACCGAATTGCCACCGATGGGGGGTATCCCACAGGCCTTCCCAGGAAACCCTGCAGACTGCGCACGATGCGTGCGCAGTTCAAAACCTCAACGCGCAACAGCCACTAGCGATGTGCTAACGCGGTGGCGCTCACTTTGGTGGGCTTGCCCTTTCCGGAGATACACAGACCTCCGTGTTGGACTGAGCCACCCTCGCTGATCACGCCACCCCAGACTGGAGCTGCGATCGTCACGACGCGTCCTTTGACCGTCGCTTTGCCGTTCCACTGTGAGGTCACCTTGGCGCCCTTGGGCAGAGTGAGGCGCGCAGTCCAGGATTTCGTGGGCTGGGTGCTGACGTTGCGAACATTCACCAGGTAGCACGAGCCAGACTTCCATGAAGCCACCCGAACCACGCGGGCCTTGAGGACGATCGGAGTGGATGAGCGCACGCCGTCCATCAACTCCGTGAGCAGGGCCATCTTGTCTTCGTGCACGGTGGTCCAGTCATCGGTGAGGACGCCACCGGTATCCCCGGAGTCTGGGTTCCAGGACCAGAAAGTCCAGCTGATTCCCGTGTCGGCGAGGTAGTCCGCAAACTGCGTGATCCATCGGCCCTCGGTCGTCGAGGGGTCGACCTGCTTGGCGCCGAACTCGCCGACGTAGACGGGTGCGATTTCTTCATCGTGGATATATCCGAACCCCGCGGCCCAGCGCTCGGCGAGGCTTTCGGCCATATCGGCGGGGTCTTCCTTGAACCAGTCCTGCATGAAGACCTCGGGGCCGTACTCATGGAGGGAGTAGACCAGGCGGTTCGGGACATCGAGACGCACCGGGTTGTTGTGAACCCCCTCGAGGTTGCCACCCCACCAGTTCTTGGTCAGGACCTGCCCGCCGGCGACTGGACCCTCGATGCCCTCGACGACGATGAGCTTGTCGGGGGCCACGCCGAGCACGGCGTTGCCTGCGCGCTCAGCAGCCCGGCGCCAGTCGGTCGAGGCCCCGTCGCCCCAGGTGGCCACCCCATGTGGCTCGTTCTTGAGGTCGAAGGCAACGACCTGCGGAGTATCGGCGTACCGCGCCGCGAGCATTTCCCACGCGGCAATCCAGTCATCCTCGGTGTAGCCGCCCTGGCCGTACCACAAGTCATATGTGTAGCCGTCATTTGATTGCGAGTGGTTGTCGAGGATGACCATGAGGCCTTCACGCCCGGCTTCATCCACGATGATGTCCATAATCTCCAGGGGTGTCTTGCCTTTGAGCTCGGCGTTCTTGCCGCCGCCGTATTCGATGTAGCCGGTCGTCGTTCCTGCGAGCATCTGCAGGGAGAACGGCATGCGAATCGTGTTGAACCCGAGGTCCGTGATCTGCTGAAGCATGTCCCTGTAGTCCCGAGACCATAGGCCATGGGGTACCTGGTCGCCCGTGTCGAAGCCGAACCAGTTGACGCCCTGCCAGACGACGACCGCACCGTTGGCGTCCAGGATGCGATTCCCGGACGTGGCCAGCGGATAGGCGGGTGGGACATGGGTGCGGGGCTGGGTGGCTGACGAACGGGTAGCCGACGACGCAGGTGTCGCCTGAGCGAGAGCTGCACCACCCACGAGAAGGGCAAGACTGCCGACGAAGAGCGGGATAACTTTGCCTGTGAACACGCCGTGCCCTTCGTGAGCCTCCGCTGAGTTCCTTTCAGGGTGCGCCACAAATCCTCGTGAAGGAAGACGTTCGGGCAGATCCCCACGAATCTCTCCGGGGCGCCCGTGCCAGCACGGCCGGGGAGGCACATAGACTCGCCCTGTGGCGCGCGGAGACGGCAAGCTCACGCACGAATTCCAGGTCGGGGGTGACTTGGGTGACGACCGCGCACCCCAGGACGCCTGTGGAGTCTTCGGCGTGTGGGCCCCGGGCGAAGACGTCGCCAAACTCACCTACTTCGGCCTCTACGCGCTGCAGCACCGCGGCCAGGAGTCGGCCGGCATCGCGGTGAGCGACGGCCACCACATCGTTGTCTACAAGGACATGGGATTGGTATCCCAGGTCTTCACCGAGGCGAGTCTGGAGTCCTTGCACGGTCACGTAGCGATTGGTCACACTCGCTACTCCACGACCGGCTCGAGTTGCTGGGACAACGCGCAGCCGACTTTCCGATCGACCGCCACCGGTCACATCGCTCTTGCTCATAACGGCAACCTCACCAATACGGCGGAGCTCGCTGATCGCGTGGCCGCGCTCGACGGGCCCGGCGAGTTGCCCCTCGGCATGCCCAAACTCACGCGCGCAAGTTCTGATACCGACCTCATGACCGCCCTCGTCGCCTCGCATCCCGATGAGTCGATGGAGGTTGCGGCGATGAAGGAGTTGCCCAAACTCCGTGGTGCCTACTCGCTGGTCTTCATGGATGAGTCGACCCTGTACGCCGCCCGTGACCCGCAGGGCATCCGCCCGCTTGTGCTCGGTCGACTCGAGCGCGGCTGGGTCGTCGCGAGCGAGACCGCGGCGCTTGACATCGTGGGTGCGTCCTATGTGCGTGAGATCGAGCCGGGCGAATTGATCGCGATCGACGAGCATGGTCTGCGTGCGCACTGTTTCGCCAAGCCTGAGCCGAAGGGCTGCCTCTTCGAGTTCGTCTACCTCGCTCGGCCCGACACCACGATTTCGGATCGCAGTGTGCAAGCCACCCGCGTCGAGATTGGCCGACGGCTGGCCGATGAGCATCCGGTCGAGGCTGACCTGGTCATCCCGGTGCCGGAATCCGGCCGTTATGCCGCGATCGGCTACGCCCAGCAGTCGGGCATCCCCTTCGCGGAGGGCTTGGTCAAGAATTCCTACGTCGGGCGCACCTTCATCCAGCCGTCCCAGACCATCCGCCAACTCGGTATTCGGCTGAAGCTCAACCCCTTGCGCGAGGTGATCGCCGACCAGCGGCTCGTCGTCGTCGATGACTCGATCGTGCGCGGCAACACCCAGCGCGCCCTCGTGCGCATGCTGCGCGAGGCCGGGGCGCGGGAGGTGCATGTGCGCATCTCGTCTCCGCCAGTGAAGTGGCCGTGCTTCTACGGCATCGACTTCGCCTCGCGCGCCGAGCTCATCGCGAATGGGCTGTCGGTGGAGGAGATCTGCCGGTCGATCGGTGCGGACTCCCTCGGCTACGTGGCCCTTGACGAGTTGGTCGAGGCAACGACATTGCCGAAGAGTGCGTTCTGCTGCGCCTGCTTCGACGGGGTCTATCCCGTGCCGATCCCAGAACCTGAGGTCATCGGCAAGCACCTGCTCGAGGGCCTTGAGAAGCATGTGACGTCAGCGGCGGCGGTGGGTGCGGCCGACGCGCTGGAGCGTCCCTGACATGGTCAGTTACGCCGACTCCGGGGTCGACGTCGAGGCCGGTGAACGCGCGGTCGCGTTGATGCGCGAAGCCATCACGCGAGCGACCCGACCCGAGGTGGTCGGCGGCTTCGGCGGCTTCGCCGGGCTTTTCGATGCGTCCGCCCTCAAGGGCTATCGACGGCCGCTGCTCGCGACATCGACAGATGGCGTCGGCACCAAAGTCGCTGTCGCGCAGGCGATGGACATCCACGACACGATCGGGCAGGACCTGGTCGCGATGGTCGTCGACGACCTCGTCGTGTGCGGTGCCGAGCCACTCTTCATGACCGACTACATCGCCACCGGCAAGGTTGTGCCCGAGCGCATTGCGGCGATCGTCTCCGG
>Ga0075460_10001067_pt1 | contig 10918 bp, 9 predicted proteins | sample DEB08_DNA_3_FD_77580 | JGI IMG/M metagenome (GOLD analysis project Ga0075460, IMG submission 77580) | Aqueous microbial communities from the Delaware River and Bay under freshwater to marine salinity gradient to study organic matter... | ecosystem: Environmental > Aquatic > Marine > Coastal ...
CCTGGGCGGTGACCCGTTCTCCATGCGGCGAGTCCTCGGTTGTATACGGTTTGTAGTATTCTTATGGGAATTTTTGTTGCTTTTGATATGTCTCTCAATGATTTGGCTTTAGGGTACTTTTCTCTAAACTTTTTTGTATACGACGATGTTTTAGTTTTAATACCTTTATCTGTTTCAAAGTTTTGATAATTTTTCTTGAGCATTTTTCTATAACGTTTTTCTACGTCGCGCGTTGTATCTAACCCCCTGAAATATTTGAGAGGTGCGTAGATATGACCATTTGTCTTTCGTAAGTTTTTAATTTTTTTTGAAATTTCCGAATCTGACAATGTCATATTAACCATAATCATTGTAAATATTTTATCGCAACCAGTATATTTGGATATACTGTATCACCAAAACGCACCCGTCCCGTTTTACCCGAAACCCATCCCTTATGTCCATTATACTGACATTTATGAATATCAACCATATAAAAATACGAGAATATTTTTATAAAACCATAAATGAGTCTTTCAATAATCATGGGCAATATGTTTTCTGGTAAGACATCCGAACTCATACGCAGACTTAAACGATACAGTGTACTCGACAAAAAAATCATAGTCATCAATTCGTCGAGAGATACGCGGTCATCTCACGATGTATTAAAAACACATGATAATGTAAATTTTCCGTGCATCAAAGTTGAAAATATATCTCATTGTTTCATACACCCTGAATTTTGCGAAGCCGATGTGGTGGCGATAGATGAAGCTCAATTTTTCAAAAACCTGAAAGATTTTATATGTACGTGTTTATTTCTTAAAAAAACTGTCATCATCGCTGGTTTAGATGGTGATTATAAGCAACAAAAGTTTGGGGAGATAATCGACTGTATTCCCATCGCGTGCGAAGTCGTAAAATTATCGGCGTTGTGTATGGATTGCAAAGACGGTACACCCGGACCATTTACAAAACGAATATGTCGTTCTGATTCATTAGAACTCATCGGTGGTGACGAATCATATAAGGCTGTTTGTAGAGAACACCTCACGCGAATGGAATGACAAAGTTTTAAAATGCAATCAAATATTTGAATTTTAAAATTTTGATAGAATGAAATTAATAGACGAGAAGTTTAGTTGGAGAACGCCAAACCACCCATACCGGATTGGATGCGGAGGACGTTGTAGTTCGTCGCGAAGAGATGCATCGTGTTGACAGCCGTCGCGGTTGGTTTGATGGTAACAGCGACCTGGGCGTTGTCAATACGCGAAAAGTTGCATGTACCGGTCGGTTGGTGTTCTTCCGGCTTGAGGGCGAAAGAGTACGAGTACACACCTGGGTACGGGCAACCGGTGTGGTGAGACATCGCTTGCACTTGGTTGAAATATTTACCGGGTTGTTCCTTGAATCGGTCTTGGCCGTTGAGGACAAGCTTGAACTTGTCGAGCGGACCAACAGCCGCGGTCGTGCTGGCGGGACCTTCTTCAACCCATCGAGCAGCGGAGGTGGCATCGATGAGCGGAGCGCCTGTACCTTGGGTGATCGTGGCATCCTTACCACGAGCGTTGGACTCGAGGACCACGGAAGCAGCGTTTGTGTTGGACGTGAAGTTCCAGAGAGCGGCATTGGACGAGCCACCTTCAGAGAAGCACCAGACCAATTCCTTGATCGGGTGGTTGAAGGACAATCGCACTTGCTTCGTGGAAGTGGACGAGACGGAATCAGCACCCGTGTGCTGAACTTGTTCGATGAGGTATTCATGACCCTTTTGCGCGAATCGGCGGCGTTCTTCTGTGTCGAGGTAGACGTAGTTGCCCCAAACCTTGAAGCTGCCATCGGTGTAATGGGTGAATTCGCTCGAGAGATCGAAGTCGAGGCGGACTTCGTGGTATTGGAGGGCGATGAGCGGCAAGTAAAGACCCGGGTTGCGGTTGAAGAAGAAGACCAATGGGAGGAACACGGTATCAGCAGACGCCGTCGTCATCTTCGCGTAGTTCGCCTTCTTGGTTTCGTCCAAGTACAACTCGGAGTACAGACGCCACCAGCGCTGGTAGTGCTTATCGATGCGTTGACCACCGATGCTGAGTTCCACATCCTTGACAGCGCGTTCGGCGACCCAGTTGCAATCGAGAGCGGCGCCTGTCTTAGACGACAAAGTCTTGGACACCAAATGAACATACATTTCCCCGATCAAGTCACCGTTACGCGCGATGGTGACCGAGACGCGACCGTTGTCAGTGGGCGTACCGTTGACGGTTTGTTCGATGTTTTCCATCGCGAAGTTAGTGTGACGCTTGTAGACAGCTTGGAAGAAAGTAACCTTGGGGTTACCCGTCAAATAGACGTCTTGAGCGCCATAAGCTACGAGTTGCATGAGGCCACCAGCCATTGTGAGTTTTTGTACTATATAGCAAGATTTTTTTTTCGGCTGAAATCGCAACGTTGCGAAAAATTTTTAACAGTCTTTTCTCTGATTACATTAAAATGTCAACATCCCCTGAAATTATTGAGACCATCGACGAAATTGATGAAGATGAAAATGAAATGTATGATGAGGATTTCCAGGTGGATGAAAATATGTCCGAATATGAATCGGAGATTCCGGATGTATTCGAAGAGCCACTTCAGCTCGATGAACTCCTGACATCCGTGTTGGCCACTCCTGATGGGGATACCGTGTGCTCTGCTCTGATGAACATCGGTCATCAACTCGAAGTACAAAATAAAATTCTTATAAAACTTTTGACAGCTGTCAGCAAAAAATAAACTTAGAAAAATAAGTTGTAATAATTATAGACCGAGTATGAACACGCATTACATAGATAAAAATCCTAACGTATCTGACTCTGAAATTGAAAAGCTTAAAAATCAGATTCAGACAATCGATCAGGAACAAGTTTTGCGTATTCTGCTCCTTTTAGAACATAAATGGACACTATCTAAAACTGACTGTGATCCCAGAGATATCGTACGTCTTGGATACGACCAATTTTTTGATCCATCGGAGCTCGAACAAGATGGGTTTCCTAGGCGTATAGAACTGAACACAGTGAATGGAAAATTACAACGAGAGACGAAGTTTTTGAAAAGTTTGGGAAGTCGCGTAAAAAGTCTTAATTTAAGCGAATACCAAACCGACGAAGATGATCTATCCGTTGGAGAACGCATATGTCGATTAATAAAACAAATAAACGAAGCATTCAAGAATATTCGGCTACACTTAAATGCACAAGAACGCATTTTACATCCCCGACAATTACCTGAAAAATTTGATGCCGACCCCGAGTACTTTGATGCGACGCCCATGGATGAAGCAAAACTTGGTGAGATGTCACCATATCAACGAGCGATCGTTGCTGTACTGGATGAAACATCCAAAAAGAACATGAGACGATACAAAGGTAAGTGTTGCGTCCAACGAGTTTCGGGTGGGCATTATACTAGAGCATGGGTCCCCACGCACACTATTCAAGAGTTTGTTTATGAATTAGCTGAAAAGGAAGTTAATTTCGAAGTGTGGAAGGATCTAACTTCGCGTGGAACCGCATTTCGAGATGTCATCAATCATTTGACAAACTGTGTTGATAGTGATTTTCCTGAAATTAAAAAGACTAGACACATGTGGTCGTTTAGAAACGGAGTTTTCATTGCAAAGGAATGGATTCCGGAGAGGGGTGTATATGATTGTCATTTCTATCCATTCGAAAGTAAACAATTTACATGTCTTGATCCAACCCTCGTGAGTTGTAAGTATTTTGACCAACAATTCGACGATTATTCTCACGTGAACGACTGGTGGGACATTCCAACACCACACATGCAGTCAATTCTCGATTATCAAAAATTCGATCAAGAAGTTTGTCGATGGGTCTATGTCATGGGTGGGCGGTTGTGTTTTGAAGTTGGAGATATGGATGGATGGCAGGTTATCCCATTTTTCAAAGGGATCGCCAGGTCCGGTAAGTCTACGATAATCACAAAGGTATTCAAAAAGTTTTATGAAAATGAAGACGTTTCGACTCTCGGTAATAATGTAGAGCGTAAATTCGGTCTTTCGGCTATCTGCGATGCGCTCATGTTTATCGCCCCTGAGGTAAAGGGTGATCTCGCACTCGAACAGGCGGAATTCCAATCGATTGTATCGGGTGAAGATGTGAGTGTTGCCGTAAAACACGAAAAAGCTCGGTCAATTGAATGGAAAACGCCTGGTGTTCTCGGGGGGAATGAAGTCCCTGGTTGGAAAGACAACTCCGGTTCGGTGCTTCGACGCGTACTCGCTTGGAACTTTACGAAACAAGTCAAAGACGCCGATCCACAACTCGATCAAAAACTAAACGAAGAGATTCCTGCAATTCTGTATAAGTGTGTGCGGGCTTATTTAGACTACGCACAAAAATACAAAAACAAAGATGTGTGGAATGTCGTTCCGGATTACTTTAAGAAAATCCAACGCCAAGTCGCCATGGTTGCGAGTACGTTACATAACTTCTTGGAGTCTACGAACATCGTGTATGGAAAAGATTTATATGTGCCTCAAAAATTGTTTGTGCAGTTGTTTAATCAACATTGCCAGGCAAATAACCTTGGAAGACCGAAGTTCAATCCAGATTTTTATGCCGGTCCATTCAGTTCGCGTGATATTGAAGTGAGAGAGGAACCTATAACTTACAAAGATCGAGTATACCCTAAACAGCCGGTAATCTTTGGTTTAGATATCGTCGAAGAAAATCTAGGATTTATGGACGATTTTTAAAAAAAATAATACTAAAGATTAAGATGAGCTCCAAGATTAAAGAGTTCTTGGAAAAATCGAACGTGGAGATTCAGACCACATCATCACCTAATTCAATGAGTAGTACATCTACAAATAATAACCTGGTTAGGGAAATCGAAGCCGAAATGGGGTTTCCACCTCGTCTTGAAAAAAATATAATGAACAATACAGACTATGGTGAATTCGCTAACCACGTTCAAGTTTCAAATGACAACTTAAACAATATAGTGGCCGGTGCATTTTCACCGCCACCCACTACTTTTAAGGTGAGTAAACTGAATCCGAGTATGTTCAACGCGAATGTTAATATGAATTTTAATGCGGGTGTTCGCATAAATCTTAAAAAAATCCTCCTAAAAACACCTCTTCAAAAAACGTCAATTGGTGAAGGTTTATATATCGATACCAAAGAAATTAATGGTATATATGGCAGATTTACGACTGGATTTTCACATACGCGCGAATACGGTAAAAAGGGTAATATTAACTTAAATTTTTCAACTGTTCAGTTGAAGCTTAGTATAACAAACGGCGTAGAAACAAAAGGAGCTACTTTTAATTTTTATAAAAACGGTAAGATACGTTTTTCTAGTGGATTCGTAGGAACGAATATCTCAAATCAACCCGAACTCATAAGACGCTTTATCGTGAATAACTATAGTGAACGCGAGCCATTTTTATACAATCCCATTGAATACAACAATCTTAGCGCGCAATTTAGAGTAAACGGTATTTTTAAAGACATGACCGCGCTTCCGTTAAAATTAATGAAACGCTACGGTGCATCGTATGCCGAATATAATGAGCGTTCTCCATTCATGTATGTCACGTATGGTGGACATAAATACATACTGGCAAAGAGTGGGAATATACAGATATCTGGAGCGTCAACACCGACGACCATGACAATCGCATATGCTTCTGGATCAGCTCTCATGAAATTAATGTATGAAAATGGTGATATCACACTCACATCATCGGTTCCTGATAGACTTGTGAGAGGTAAACCTTCAAAGAAACGTCGAACGGTATTATCAAAAAAACAAACAGCCGCCATCAAGATTGATAAAATGAAATGTATGCGAATGCCCAAATCAGAACTAATTGATCTCGCTAAGAAGATGGGTGTAGTCGGCATAACATCTTCAACTAAAAAGGAAGAAATATGTGAAAAGATCAAACAGTTATCGGGTGTTAAGAGTGCTTCGTTTAGAAATACAACAAAAAACAAAAACGTTGCGATGACGGGTTCTGGGAATAGCTTCAGAATTGGAAAAGGTGCGTGCACTGGATACAGTAAGACTGAATTATTGCGCGTGGCGCGTATTCTTAAAATCAAATTAGATGAAAAAGAGACGAAAATGTCCCTATGTAAAAAAATCGAAATTGCGAGAAATGCGATGATCGCTCCTAAACCAAAACCAAAACCAAAGACACCTCCAACCCGTAAGGAAAAGGCTACACAAAAACAAAAGGAGAAGGTACAAGAAGTATATAAGAAGAGAGGTCTCGATGACAACACAATTCGTCGGGATATTGTGGAACTCTACGGTAAGCGGTGGATGTCGCGTTACAAGAATGTAATGCCTTCATTCAATAATGATGTCCAGGAGATGAAGACGCGACTCAATGGTTTGAAGAATGTAAATAAGAGGGGTATCCCTTTCAAAAAGGATGTCGATGCGATGAAGAAAAGAATGGTGAATAAATGGAAAGCCAATAGACAACAAAATCTTGAAAAGATGGTCATAGCTCGGCAGATAAATGTTAATGGTATACCAGAAAGATTGAAAAATAACTTTAGACGGGCTGCGACAAATTACATAATGACGAGAGGTCCAACCAAAAAACAATTTTCACAATACAAGAAAACATGGGTCAATCTAAGAACAAAATAATATCGGTGTATGATAGAATGGCTGTGTTGGGTATAGCGACATCATACTTCGTGGGCCTGTTTATATTACTCGTATTCACGTGTATAGTATTATTATATACGTGTACAGGTGGTAGTTTTCTTATGGCTAATTTTGACACAAAAAAGTGTTTCAGGTTTGCAGATTATGAAAAACTAAAAAAGACAAAAGAATATGTATATCGATCGATAAATGGTAACTATGATTTCCCCCAAGAATGGGGAGATCCACCGACTACATCGGTTGAGGAAGAAATTGTATTTTTACCGTATGGTTATGGTTACGGTCCAAAAACGTTGTACGATTGGATTATTAGTAAAGCTACATCGATATATGGTGAGAAACAAGATGAATTCAATGAACGTTACGAGAATATAATGAACGAATATGAAACTAGATATAAGAATATAGAAACTACATTTTCGAATATGTCATATGATGATTATACTCAGGCTTTGAATGACTTGACATCGTGGCTCGAAACTAGTATAACTGATCTCAAGAACGATTTTTTGCCATTCAAGAGCGCACAACGGGATGATTCTCAAGATGATATATCAACTTCGTCTACTACGACCACAATTCTCGATGATGCGTTCACCAATAATCAACCATCTGATTCGTCTCCCACTCCCGGTCCCGGTCCCAGTCCTGGCACTGCTCCTGCTCCTGCTCCTGCTCCTGCTCCTGCTCCTGCTCCTGCTCCTGCTCCTGCTCCTGCTCCTGCTCCTGCTCCCGCCTCTGGTACACCGAGCGGTAGTGCGCGTATCGGTAATGTGTGTTACGGTGAAAGTGAATGGACTGAATGGGGTACCTGTGACACCACGGATAATGTAATGGAGAGATCTCGGTGCGCTGGTGTGGCTGACTTAAGAAAGGAGACACAGCCGTGTAGATGTACATATACAGATTGGTCACCGTGTTCGGCTACGTGCGGGAATTCATATAGAGTACGAGGGATGACTCACTTGACAACCGCAGATCCTAAATGGGATCAAGGACAAGCATGCAATGCGCAATCTATATTAGAAAAATGCAACGTACCAGCGTGTAGTAGTGAGTGTACCGCTAATCAGAGTATGTACATAAATGTAAGAAAGTATGCATATGGGACAGATTTTCCACCTATAACGAATGATAGTATCGATGGAATATATGCCGGTACGCGGGGGGTGACATCAATTGGTACGGTAAATATGAATATTAATAGAGATGTTAATTATCTTGTATTTTCAATAAACAATGTAAAATATAATTTCCTATCGAATTCTTATAATAGATATCAATCGGATAATAATGATATTGTAGAAATCACGGTGCTGCAACGCGGTAAATGGGTAGCCATAGCCATGAATAATTATCTATACATAGGTTTACGCGATATAACGACCGACTGTATTTTGTATTAAAATCTATCATATATTGTATGGAAGACCAAACTCACGAAAGACATCATTGGTGTTCCAGACAGGAATCTCTTTTAAAACGATGGGGTGAAAAGGCAGCTGGATATAGATGGCTGCATAATCACGCCCGACTTAAATATAAAAAACAGCACGACTACTTGTCTTATCCAAGCATAATCATAGCGAGTATAACTGGTGTAGGTGGTTTCGCTGTGTTAAATCCCAGTGGAAACGACGAAATGGGTCCAGATATAAAAAGAAATATAATGATCGCGCAATATATGTTCGCCTTTTTAAACGTAATCGGTGGAATACTCACGTCAATTTCTAAATTCAGTCAATGTCAGCGTTTATCAGAAAGTCATTCCGTTATGTGTATTCAATACTCTAAGTTTTACAGAAGTATTGATATGGAATTATCTTTGGATGTACAACACAGAGTGGATGTTTTGGAATTCGTTTCTAAAACGAGAGATGAGTACGATAAGTTACTAGATGAAGCCCCGGATATACCCCGCGAAAGTATAGAAGCTTTTAATAGAGAATTTCCGGACAGGGATAACAAACCGGACGTGTGTAATGGTTTGAACATAATATGTGACGATGACTCTCTCACTTCCAGGAAATATGAAAGTGTTAAAAATTGGGTATATTCCGTCGCATCGGTCTTGAAAAATAGACGAAGTATCGATAAATCAAATCAAGAATTAACAAAACTTGATAGCATTTAATACGTACACGATCTATCTACGACCGTTCCATAAAATATAATGAAAGTAATCAAACACATCAAAAGCTCTGTACTGTATTTCGGAAATATGGCGATCAGTGTAATCAATATAAAACAAATGTATAAGTATGTGAATTGAGTGAGGTCTATGATTGATCTTTTTATACGATTAATACTTATGGTTCCGGGAAAGGATACGAATATAGAATCACTCATCGTTTCACTATCGAGTGGTGAAATGTTTTTGAATACTCGTTCGTCTTCATCTACTTTTATGAAGTCATATTTATGACACAATGTATTGAGATTTACCTGATCATCATCGCATTTCATATTTAAAGCATCATTGATAAATTGTTTTACATATTTTACATATCCCATATATAGTCCGGAATTCGCCACGACGTTGTTTTTACATGTACCAAAGATTTCTCGAGACACCCATGCGACTGGGACTGGATCTCTTGACACCAAAACTTTACAGTCCATGTCCGCAAAAATATTAACAAGATTCACCGGATCCTTGTTTATCTTTGTATCAAAACCATCTAAAAATACTACAATATCTTCATCATTTTTATGTTCTAAATATTCAGACATCGCCTTGTATTTGTCACTAAATCCTTTCCATTCCGTACCCCACCCAAGGACCGTCACATTGATATTAAACTCATTATTCACGAGTTCTTCAAATCTACCCTGTGATTTATTTGCATACGTGATAATCTCTAAATGCATATATCAATACAGTAGAAATAAATATAAAAACAACACTCGAGTATGATACATGAACATAGGTATTCTTACAGCCGGTGGTGTTTGTCCGGGTGTCAATACAGCGATACGCTCTATTACACTGCGCGAAAAGAAATGTGGAAATATTGTACACGGTTTCAGTCACGGGTTTAGGGGACTTAATAATAACATTAAATGTTATTTCAATCAAGTGCACATGGAAGAAGGTCCTGGTACGATATTAAAAACATCATACGACGTTGTCGATATTGATGCTGCCGTGAAAAATCTGAAAGACTTTGAAAGACTCTATTGTATTTGTGGAAATGAATCTATGAAATCTGCGAAAATACTCGCACTTGATGAACGAATACATACCAATATAATCGGCGTGGCTAAGACTATATTTAATGATATCCACGGACTGGAATCAATTGGATTTCAGACTGCTGTACAAGAGCTCGCTCGATATATCGATTACGCATACATTGAAGCGACATCATCAAGCTCAATTGTTTTTTTAGAAGTACCTGGTCGAAACAGCGATAGTTTGATAACACACGCTGGATTTGCGCGGAATTCAAAAGTTACTAATGTGATATTACCAAACATACAAACCGATTACGTCTATTCAATAGAACAAAGCTTTGCAAAACGTGGCTATGCTGTCGTCATGGTTTCTGAATTATGTGATTATAAACACATTATTTCGAAAATATGTGTCGATGCCAAGACGTTTACACCCGGTTGTCTCATTCGCAATTCCGAGCCATGTGTGTATGATACCATACTAGCGGAACGCATGGCCCGCGAAGCATTCACTCACGCACAAATAGACGAAAATTTTATTAAAGGTGCTACCAATATCGTATATTTCGAAGACTTTCTTGAGAATATTTAATTAGCTTAAAGATTAGTCTTAATATAAGATATGAGATCCCATAGCTCAGTTGGTCAGAGCACGGTGCTTATATTCACATATGAACGAGTGTAGTTAAATACACAAGCGCAACGCCGGGGTCGTGGGTTCGAGCCCCACTGGGATCATTTTCTTTGTATATTATATGATTCTTCAGAATACTATTGTTTTAACCATTCTGGCAGTCATGTCAGTCGTAGGTCTCAATATGCATGGAAGATTTAACTATTTTCCAATTATCAGTAAATATGTAGATGGACCTTTTATATATGGAATCATCATGATGATTCATTCAGCATTTGGTGCAAATGGTTTATTGGATAAACCCACGCGTTTGAGCGCGTTGATAGATCAAACGTGGTTCAAATTCGTCACATTATTGATCGTTTCATACGCCACTGTACGCGACATAGAAGACATGGTGTTTTTATTACTTTTATTTTTAACATC
>Ga0075460_10001071_pt1 | contig 10910 bp, 7 predicted proteins | sample DEB08_DNA_3_FD_77580 | JGI IMG/M metagenome (GOLD analysis project Ga0075460, IMG submission 77580) | Aqueous microbial communities from the Delaware River and Bay under freshwater to marine salinity gradient to study organic matter... | ecosystem: Environmental > Aquatic > Marine > Coastal ...
GCTTGGAGGCGCATTCGTTGGCGAAAATCCTCTCGCCCAGCCAATGCGCCTGCGAGGCGGTAAGTTTGGGTAGGAAGATTTGTGCACTGGCTTGCCCGAAAGCAATTTGGCTAAGCAGCATTAGACAAGCTGCAAGCACAAAATTATTGGAGCTTTTTATGCGGCTTCTTTTAATTTGAGGCAAACGGGTAATTTGAGGCAAACGGGTAATTTGAGGCATTCGGGAAATCCTCGCCAATGCAATCGACAGCGACGCTTGGCAGTATAGCGCGCCTTGCCGGCAGAGGGCAGGGTGGTTTTGTTCGACTTAAGGAGTGCTAGCTTGTTGCAGCGCGAAAGAGCAGACAAACGGCTTTCGGATCATGCGTTTTTAGCGGAGCTGAAAACGATCTACAAAGTGATTCGACAATTTGAAAGAATCGATCCCGCTTTAGATTCGGTTGGTGACGCGCTGAGAAAATTGTTAGGCGCGCGCGTACTTATTGTTTATCTCTGTGTCGAGAATGATCGCAAGCTCAATGCGACTTATTGCGGAGTAGACCTTGAAGACAGCATCGGTGATGAGAGTCATGTTTTAAGAACTGCGACATCGCTCGCCGACCATGTAGCTTTAACCCAACGTGCGGTATTGCTTCCCGACACCAATGATACTGAAGAGCTTTGCAGTATTCACCCGGAGCTTCGTTTCGATGGGCAGTTGTGTGCTACACAAGGTTGGCCTGTTAGCTCGGCTATCGCCTTGCCGATTAAAGGCGTAATGCTGCTGGGTGTTTTGCAGTTGTTTCGTTTCGACGAGGATGCGCCATTCGACGGAATCGATCTCAAAAGAGCGGCGCTGATTAGCCAAATGCTTGCCCGCGAGTTTAACGATGAGCAGCAAAAAGAAACGGGTCCATTCGGCCAGTTAGTCGAAGAGGGAAGTCTTAGCAAGCAAGACCTTATGGAAGCCACGGCGTATGCGCGGCAGCATGGTGCATCTACAGCAAAGGTGTTAATGGATAATTATGGCCTTTCGGTTGCGAGGATTGGTCAATTGCTGGAGAGGTATTATCGCGTTCCTTTTGTGGTCTATGACCCCAAGCTAACGCTGCCCTCTTCTTTGCTAAGCAACATAAGCAGAAGCTATTTACGCAAGAACCTCTGGCTGCCCATCGGTAGACATAAAAGCACTGTGGTGATTCTTATCGACGATCCTTTAGATCACCAGCGGGTAAGAGAGATCCACAGCGTTCTTAATGTTCAGCACTGCACGTTAAAAGTTGGCTTGCCTGAACATATTCTGCTCTTCCTAAGCGATGACTCGACTACCGATGCCGACACGGGCTTCGAGGACCTGTTCTCAGTTCTCGCGTCTCAGCGAAGGGCTGTTCAGCCAGAGAGTGAAGCCGAAGACGACTATGGGGCCGAAGCCTCGGGCATGATTCAGCTTATTAATAGGATAATCGCCGAAGCCGACAGACTTGGCGCGTCCGATATTCATATCGAGCCCAGCAGGGAAGGAGAATCCGGGACTGTACGGATTCGTGTCGATGGTCTTTGCCGCCGCCTGTTAGAGATCCCAGAGGAGCACTGTTCGGCCGCGATTGCCCGCGTCAAAGTGATATCGCGCTTAAATATTGCTGAAAGACGGCTTCCTCAAGATGGCAAATGCAAATTAAAACTTGCCGGTCGCACTGTAGAGATGCGTGTTGCGACGCTGCCTACGGTCTATGGCGAGAGCGTGGTTATGCGGTTATTGACACCGGGGACGCCCATGCAGCTTGAGAACTTGAGTTTGAGTCTTGCGAATCAGCGCGCAATCATGAAAATTGCGACGCAGCCTCACGGGCTTTTCTTAGTGGTTGGTCCAACAGGCTCTGGTAAAACGACAACATTGCATGCAGTGCTGAGCAAGCTCAATGTTCCTGAAAGGAAAATTTGGACTGCTGAGGACCCTGTAGAGATAACGCAAGACGGTCTGCAGCAAGTGCAGGTGCAATCTAACATTAATTTTACGTTCGCCATGGCTATGCGGGCATTTCTCAGAGCAGATCCTGACGTCATCTTGATCGGTGAAATGAGAGATAGGGAAACGGCCAATATTGGTATTGAAGCCTCGCTTACTGGACATCTCGTTCTGTCGACTCTGCACACTAATTCGGCGGCGGAAACCATTACACGGCTATTGGATCTCGGTCTCGACCCGATCAATTTCTCCGATGCGCTGCTCGGTGTTTTGGCTCAGCGGCTTATACGAACTCTGTGCTCAAAGTGTAAGCAGCCTTATGAACCAGACGAGGAGGAAAAGCAGCGATTGCGCCACTTTTATGGCGAGAAAGCGTTTGTTGAGCAGGGTCTTGACGTCAAGGAGTGGAAACTTTGCAGAGCTGTTGGTTGCACTGAATGCGGCAGTACAGGGTACAAGGGGAGGCTGGCGATTCATGAAATGCTGATTTGTGGAAGTCGGCTGCGGAACCTAATCAACAGGCGCGCAGGTCTCGATGAGCTACGCGATCAAGCGGTTAAAGAGGGCATGCGAACCATGCGCCAAGATGGAATAGAAAAAATAGTGTCTGGGTACAGTGACTACAGCCAGCTTATCCAGGTAGTTGGCGTTGGGTTGGGTTAAATGAGCGGCGGCAACGCTAGCGTGACAGGGCGCCCGAGAGTACCGAAAACTCTGTCACAAGCAATTCATTGTCGCTGAGCACGTAGTCTACACTGATTTGCGCAGGGCCTGTTTCGAACGTAACGCGCGCCTCATAACTTGCGCGAGTATTTCCGCCTCCGAGGTTTAATAAAGGACGGGTTATCGTGCTGCTTAGGGCATCGATGCTTGCCAATTTGCCTAATCTAAGGCGTAGCGAGTAAATCGTTCTCGGCCACTCGAGTTCGCTCGTGGTGATAAATAGATCAGGATGCGCAAAGAGCAGAAGGCTCGACGTCTTGTCGGCCGCGAATACGTCCTGAATGAGGTTTAGCGTTCGCGCATCAGCCTCCTTACTCACCGACCAACGGGAAAAAATAGCGTTTAGGAAAACTGCGAGAATGGCTGCTAGCGCGACTAGCGCAACGAGACGCAGCGCGAGAGAATTTTTGTAAGAGTAAAATAGGGGTGTCATAGCCGTGGTGCCAATGGCGAGGTTGGCAGGCATTGTCGCACAGACGGTTTTAGGATTGCAGCGTGAATACGACAAGCATGCCGGAACGAACGGTTTCTATTTTCGGAAAAAACCATAAAAATCAATGAGTAGCGACTTAGTTGTTTGTCGAAGGCGCGTTAACCTCGTAATTTTATGCACATGCGCTACATTTGCGTCACAAAACACTGTTTTTTTCGGTGTTTAGTTGAATAGTCGGTAAATTTTTGACGTAACTCATTGATTTTAATGAAACTTATAAGATGGTTAAAAATTAATCAATTTAAGCAAAAAAGCGCGTATTTAGCGCCTTTTGAGCGCTTTTTTCATTTTACCCCCAGAGTTATCCACAGTTTCTGTGGAAAAAGCGGTTGCTTTTGCATATTCTGAAAATATACTTAAAAACATGAAGTTAAGGCAAGAATGTCTAGAATCAGTTAGGTCTTGACGCTAACTTTCTCTTTTAGGCTTTCTCTATTGCATGCTATCGATCGATATATACCCCTAGGCATTTGTGATATCTTAGCGTCAGTTTTTGGCGATCGCTGCACACGTGCACATTGACTCACTGGTCACTTTTTCTCGCCATCCGTTTCTAGGCAGACTCGCAAGGCACCTTCGTTTTATGATCGAACTCAACGCCGAAATTCCGTTTCTTTGGAGGCTAAGTCCCGAGAGTAGTGAAGGCTACTGCTCTGTCTCTCTCGTGGTGCCTCGACCGCCAGAGAACGAAGTGCCAGACCTCACTATCGAAACCACGATACTGAGTTTGGCATCGGACAGTTTGCGCTCTGAGCAAGAAGAGACGCTCGAATGGAACGAAGAAGACATTAGCCTCTTCCTGCGCCTGCTCAGCCAGAAAAAGCCAAAAGCAGAACTCGAATCGGTCCCGCCAGAGGGGCGAACTTTGCGGGTTGATCTCTCGGACCCCGACGTCATCGAAATTATTAATATTGTTGCAGCGGCGGGTTTTGGCGTGGCATTCACCTCTACTGGCCTGCTCAGATCGCCATCCGCGCTCTTGCCGGCTTATCGATTTGATATCGGATCAAAAGCCTCGCTCAATACGATAGTCGGCTTTAAGCAAGCGATTGTTGTCGATGTTGATGATGACGACGTGGTGTGTGTCTTGACAGAGGAAATTGATGTACAGGCCATAGATTCAGCCGCAGAGGAGTATGACAAACTCCTGCCGAACGATTTGCTCCTCGTTCAGCGGGCCGACATTCTTCACGCTGATTATTCGGAATCTCGAGAGATTCCTAGCGCAGCGGTGCTGCACTAGATTTTACCCGAGGTTACGCCCGTTGATTAAAGCGTCGGCCAACGAGCGCGGCGGTGATATTCACTTTCTGAATATCAATGGCACCGCCTGCGATCCCCCATCCCCAAGAATCTCGGAGCTTTTGCTCCAACGGGAACTCCTTTGAATAGCCATAGCCTCCCATGAGCTGCATCGCTTTGCCGGTAACCTCGCGAGCGGTTTCGTTGGCGAAGCATTTCGCGACGGAACTCTCTGCAATTGATGGCAGTCCGCTTTCGGCATTGATGACGGCGCGATAGAGAAGCAGTCTCGCCGCTTCGAGTTTCATCTTCATTTCGGCGATCTGAATTTGTACGCCCTGAAAATCAACGAGTGGCTTGCCGAACTGCCGGCGCTCTTGAACATACGCCAACACATAATCGAACGCTGACTGTGCGGTTGCAAGTGACATCGTTGTATTACCGCAGCGTTCTAGGTCGAAGGCATCCATTAGTTTGCCGAAGCCGCCTGCAGGCACGAGGATATCTGCTTCGCTGACTTCGACATCGTCGAAATACATGTCCGCGCTATACACGCCGCGAAAGCCCATGTGGTGATCGCGTTTGCCAAAGGTAAAGCCCGCACTGCCTTTTTCGACGAGCACTGCGCCGATAGCTTTGGCGCCGGGGCTATCGTCCATGCGGCAGTAAACAACATAGGCTTCTGAGTGGCCAGCTCCTGAGCTCCAGCGTTTGTTTCCGCTCAGCAGTAGCTTGTCGCCTTCTCGGCGTACCTGCGTCTTTAGGTCGGTTAGCGCCGAACCCGCATCGGGCTCTGACATTGAGACCGCGACAACCATTTCGCCAGCGCAGACTTTCGGCAATACTCGCTGCTTCATCGCGTCGCTACCGAAGTGCGCGATGGCGAGTGTCGGGCCAAAACAGGATTCGAAAATAGGGAATGCCACGGCGATGGAAATCTTGGCGATTTCCTCAAGGACTAACACCGCATCGAAATGCGACAGGCCACCGCCACCGTATTCGCTCGGTAAGTTGACGCCAAGGTAGCCGAGTTCACCAAAGCGTTTTCGAAGCTCGAGGCTCGGCGGTTCATCATTGAGCTCTATTTCGCGAGCAAGCTCGGGGAGCTCGCGCTGCGCAAACTGCCGAACTGATTCTTGGAGCGCGCGTTGTTCCTCGTTCAGGGTGAAATCCATGTTGTTACCTGTGTAACCGGTTTTGGGTTGAAATCGTTAAACCCGAGTGTAGGTGAACTCACGCGAGGATTGTAGTCAGTAATTTGATACCATGCGTCCCTCACGCGGGTCAGTGCCTTTTCAAGCCTAGTTCCCGCAGCTTCTCTGATTAAGAAATAGTCGCACTTAGGATTCATCAGGTATGGGTGTTAGCAATTTAGCCAACGAAATTAATAAACGGCGGACTTTTGCCATCATCTCGCACCCCGATGCAGGTAAAACCACAATCACCGAGAAACTTATCCTTCTCGGTAATCTCATCCAGGTTGCAGGGTCGGTTAAGGGAAAGAAGACCGAGAAGCATGCGACCTCCGATTGGATGGCGATGGAGCAGCAGCGCGGCATTTCGGTAACCTCCTCTGTTATGCAGTTTCCCTACAAAGACCGTATCGTTAATCTCCTCGACACGCCCGGCCACGAGGACTTCTCGGAGGACACCTACCGAGTCTTAACCGCGGTTGATTCGGCGTTAATGATCGTCGATGGCGCAAAGGGTGTTGAAGAGAGAACAATCAAGCTCATGGAAGTTTGTAGGCTTCGCGACACTCCTATATTCACCTTCGTGAACAAACTCGACCGCGATATTCGCGAGGCGATCGACGTGCTCGATGAGATTGAGACAGTGTTACAAATTAAGTGTGCGCCGATTAACTGGCCCCTCGGTATGGGTAAACAATTTAAGGGCGTTTACAACCTGTATAAAGACACTATCCATGTATACAGACACGGGCAGGGCAGTCAGCTGCACGAAGTTGAAGTGATCGAAGGCATAGACAGCGACGCAGCGAAAACGCTTCTAGGTAGTTACCGAGACGATTTCCGCGACGAAATTGAGCTGGTGCGCGGCGCGAGCAACGACTTCGATCTGGACGCCTATTTGCGTGGCGAGTTGACGCCAGTTTATTTCGGCACTGCTCTGGGTAATTTCGGTGTTAAAGAAATGCTCGATGACTTCGTTGAGTATGCTCCTGCGCCGCGGAGCCGCGAAACCCAGACTCGTGAGGTTGCAGCTATCGAGTCTGAGTTCACTGGGTTTGTGTTCAAGATTCAGGCAAACATGGATCCGAAGCATCGAGACCGAATCGCTTTCATGCGTCTTTGTTCTGGCGAGTACTCACGCAACATGAAGATGCGCCACTCGCGTCTTGGTAAAGATGTAAAAATTGCCGACGCGGTTACTTTTCTCGCGGGCGATCGTGAACAAGCAGAGTCCGCTGTGTCTGGCGATATCATCGGCTTACATAACCACGGCACTATTCAGATAGGCGATACTTTTACCGGTGGTGAAGACCTCAAATTTCTGGGAATACCACATTTCGCCCCCGAACTGTTCCGACGGATTCGCCTAAAAGACCCGCTCAAGATGAAGGCGCTGCAGAAAGGCCTACAGCAACTCTCGGAAGAGGGTTCTACGCAGTTGTTCACGCCGCTACGTAACAATGACCTGATCGTAGGCGCGGTGGGTGTTCTGCAGTTCGAGGTCGTCGCGTTTCGCTTAAAAGATGAATATAAGGTTGATGCAATCTATGAGCCGATTACCGTACAGTCGGCGCGCTGGGTCGATTGCCAGGATGCAAGCAAACTCGCGGAATTCCGAAAAAAAGCCCACGATAATTTAGCTATCGACGGCGGCGGCTACCTCACCTACCTCGCACCCACGCGAGTGAATTTAAGCCTTATGGAAGAGCGTTGGCCCGACATTGAGTTCCGCGCGACTCGCGAGCACTAGCCGCAGCAAACTGATCGAATGCATTGATAACACGGCCATGGTTGGCCGCTAGACGAGTTAGTTATGAGCCACATGAGTTTTGAAATCGCCGCGACTGACGGCAAGGCCCGCACAGGCAAGATGAATTTTCCACGGGGTGAGGTGACAACTCCTGCTTTCATGCCGGTGGGTACCTATGGAACAGTCAAGGGACTGACACCCGAACAGGTGCGCGGCACAGGCGCAGACATCCTCCTCGGCAACACCTTCCATTTGATGCTAAGGCCAGGCACCGAAACAATTAATGCACATGGCGACCTGCATGATTTCATTGGCTGGGATCGGCCAATTCTCACTGACTCCGGTGGGTTTCAAGTGTTCAGCTTGGGTGAGATGCGCAAAATAAACGAGGAAGGCGTGACGTTTAGCTCACCGGTCGACGGTGCCAAAATTTTCCTCGGGCCCGAATCGGCGATCGACGTTCAACACGCCTTAGGCTCCGACATTATCATGGTGTTCGATGAATGCACGCCTTATCCCGCTACTCGCGAGCAGGCGAGAGAGTCCATGGAGCTGTCGATGCGCTGGGCGGGGCGCTGCAAGGAGGCGCATGGCGAACACCAGTCGGCGCTTTTTGGCATCGTTCAGGGCGGCATGTACAGCGACTTGCGAGAGGAATCGCTCGCGGGTCTTGTTGAGCTCGGCTTCGATGGCTATGCACTCGGGGGTCTTTCGGTGGGCGAACCCAAAAACGAGATGCGCGAGGTGATACAGCACTGCGGCGCGTTGCTGCCTGCCGAAAAGCCGCGCTATCTTATGGGCGTGGGAACGCCTCAGGACATCGTTTATGCCGTGACGCAGGGCATCGATATGTTCGATTGCGTAATGCCCACGCGCAATGCGCGCAATGCGCATCTCTTTACCTCGAAGGGGCTTCTGCGCCTGCGCAACAAACGATTCCGTCAGGATACCAAACCGCTTGACGAGAACTGCCGCTGCTATACCTGTCAGAATTTCTCTCGTGCCTATTTGCATCATCTCGATAAGTGTCGAGAAATGTTGGGCGCGCAGCTTAACACCATCCATAATTTGCATTATTATCAAGATCTTATGGCGGGACTGCGGGACGCAATTGCGCGCGGCGAGTTAGCGGATTTTGTCGCGAAATTCGAAGAGGAGCAGCAGATTCTGCAGAACGAAGGAGTCACCGGGGACGGGCAGGACAAGACCTGAGCCCGGAACAGTGGCCAAATGATTCAAGCAAAGAAGGGTTTTCTACCCAGCCCCAGCCTTGATATCGTTTCCGGCGCCTCCATTTGTGAGACAATGCGCCGCATACCGAACCGAATCAATTATTAAAGAGAGCACAGTACATGGATTTTTTGTTCCCAGTAGCCTACGCCCAAGAACCCGGCCAGCCTTCGCTTACCTTCAATCTCATCTTGTTTGGCGGGATGTTCCTCCTGTTCTGGCTGTTGATTCTGCGTCCCCAGTCTAAGCGCGCGAAGGAGCATCGCGATTTGGTATCCAGCATAGGCAAGGGCGATGAGGTGTTAACCTCAGGAGGTCTTTTGGGCAAAGTGGTGCGCGTGAGCGAAGATTACCTCGCTGTCGATGTCGGCACTGGTCTTGAGGTCAAAATACAAAAGGCGGCGATCGCTGCTGTATTGCCTAAGGGTACGCTGGCGAAGATCTAGTCTACTCGCAGGAGCGCGCCGTGAGGATCTCGGTGCGTTCCTCTAAGTTACGCGTGTTAGCTCACGCGTGTTGAAATCGTTAACCTTTCAATCTGCAGAGCCCACTTATGCTCAATCGATATCCTGCGTGGAAGAACGCGCTAATATTCCTCGTCGTTCTATTGGGCTTGCTCTATTCGGTGCCTAACCTCTATCCCGACGATGAGGCGATCCAGATTAGTAGCGAGATGTCGCCGCTAACAGAATTTGATATCGAGAGGGCGACAACGGCCTTGGAAGCTGCGCAGCTGAATTTTTTTGGTGCGGCGATCAACGATGAAAGCCTGCTAGTGAGACTCGACTCTGTGGAGGATCAGCTGCGGGCGAAGACAGCGCTAGAGAATGCATTTGGACCCGACTACATCGTCGCTCTGAATCTAGCGCCGACGACGCCCAGTTGGATGCAGTCTATCGGTGCAGGAAAAATGAATCTGGGCCTCGATCTCCAAGGGGGGGTTCATTTCCTTATGGAAGTCGACATGGACGCGGCCATTCAGCGGCGCATGGAAGATAACCTGAGCAACGTAAGGTCGATACTGCGCGAAGAGCGGATCCGTTCGCGAGGGCTGACCCTGGTTGATAGCACTCACCTCGAAATCCGTTTCGCGACTTCAGACGATCGATCGGCTGCGCGCTCGGCGCTGATCACGAATTTCCCCGAGCTCCAGCTACAGAATAGTGAGTCGGGCGATTTCTTCGTGCTCGATATGCGCATGACAGAGGATGTTATCCTTCAAATCCAGCGCGATACGCTACAAGCGAACCGCACGACGCTAATCAATCGAGTCGATGCGCTCGGCGTGTCCGAACCTACCGTCCAGCAGCAAGGTGCAAACCGCATAGTGGTTGAACTCCCCGGCGTGCAGGATCCCGCGCAGGCCATCCGAATACTGCAACGCATTGCGACGCTCGAATTCCACTTGGAGGCCGAGTTGGGCGCTTCAAGCCTGTCCTATGAAACCTTCGACTATCAGGGTCAATCGATTAACGTCAACAATGATGTGATTCTGCAGGGCGATCGCATAAGCAACGTGCGTTCCTCACTTGATCAAAATGGATTGCCGCAGGTGCAAATCAGTCTTGATGCACAGGGCGGCAATCAGATTAACCGCGTTACTCGGGACAATGTCGGTCGGTTAATGGACATTCTTCTTATCGAGACGAAGTCGCGCACTAATACGACTATTGATGCGGAAGGCAATGAAGTCGACGAAGTTGAATTTTATGAAGAGAAACGGCTCATAAGCCATGCGCGGATTAATTCGGCGCTCGGTCGTCAGTTCGTGATTACCGGGTTGACCTCTCGCGAAGCTAATGATTTGTCTCTTCTGATTAGTTCCGGCTCACTTGCCGCGCCTATGACCATTGTCGAACAGTCAGTCATAGGCCCTTCGATGGGGCAGGAGAATCTCGACCAGGGTATACGCGGGGTTCAGGTGGCCGCAGCACTGGTGATTCTATTCATGCTGTTCTACTACCGCGTGTTTGGCTTGGCTGCGAACATCGCACTCGTCATGAATATACTCCTTATTTTCGCGGTGATGTCTTCGATAATTCCTGCCACGCTGACGCTGCCTGGCATCGTAGGGATTGTGCTCACAGTGGGTATGGCGGTCGATGCCAATGTGCTGATCTTTACCCGCATACGCGAAGAAATCGCTGAAGGGTCATCGCCGCAGCGCGCGATCGATGCGGGTTATGATCGGGCTTTCACGACCATTCTCGATGCCAATTTAACCACTTTTCTTGTTGCGATGGTGTTGTTCACGATCGGTTCAGGCCCAGTAAAGGGCTTCGCGATCACGCTGATGATCGGGATCATTACCTCCATGTTCACGGCGATTGTCGG
>Ga0075460_10001072_pt1 | contig 10910 bp, 8 predicted proteins | sample DEB08_DNA_3_FD_77580 | JGI IMG/M metagenome (GOLD analysis project Ga0075460, IMG submission 77580) | Aqueous microbial communities from the Delaware River and Bay under freshwater to marine salinity gradient to study organic matter... | ecosystem: Environmental > Aquatic > Marine > Coastal ...
ACTGGTGATCTAGACATGTTTTGTTCTTGCATGGGAGCTTATGCTCCTCTGTGGTGCTGCTGTTCCTGCTGCTACAAAGGGGGGTTTTGTGTAAGGAAAGACACGGGCGTTACAGATAGTTATAATCTTGGCTGCAACGGCAGTTGCACCTGTCTTTTTGAGGACGGATCGTATTATGTTAAAATAAATTCTAATATTGTTTGTCCAGAAAATATGAAATTTGGTGGTAGTTCAGCGGGAAATTATTACAGTAATGGTGTTTCTACTCTTAGTGATGCAACATATACAAAATGTGTAATGCCTAGAACTGGATGTGACGGCACTCTTTGCTGTTATTACTGTTCTAGAACATTTAACTGCAGTCTATGGAATAAAACGGAATGTAATTGGTGTAGAGCATGCGGCAGCTATCGATTGCCATTTACTCCTTGCTATTACTGTGTCTGTATCGGCGGTACACCAAGTGGTTGCACTTGCCCGTGCGTAAGTTGTACCGATTACTTTAGATTCAGTAATTCTGTATATCAGTGTAATAATTGTCCAGGCACATATGTATGGGAATATCCATCACTGTGTACTAATAACTTTGCAATTGATAATAATCTATATTTCACATATCCAGTCGTATCTCCTTTGGCTGGAGGAATGGGATTATCTAATCCGCAAGACCACTTGTCAGGACATTTTTCTCACAGCATTTTAACTGGAAAAGTATTTAATGGGATATGTTTTGGTTGTTGTGGACCAACATCTCCTACTAGCGGCAGCAATATGATATATTGTAATGTATGGGGTTGTAATAGCTGTGATCGGTCTGGAGACGTCGTTTATAATTGCAACTGCGCATGTTATAAGTATTACTCTGAATGTGAAATTAAACCTGGACAAAATCCAATTGCAATTGCATGTGGGTCAGGTTGCGCTGCTGATAGAATTCCATTTACGATGACTGGTCTTCCAGACATTGTTAGATGGTGTAGTAATGGAACAATATGTCCAGCAATTTTTTGTATCTTTGCTATAAATTGTGGATGTGTATGGCACCAAGCAGCGTGCATGTGTTATGCAATTAATTTTTGTGGATGCACTTGCTCAAGATGCGGATGTATTTCCGGATGGTCCGACTATTGGCCAATTTGTGTTGGATATAACTATGTAACAGCAACATGTAAAAACGTAAACAATAATCCATTGTATAACATATATGAAATATTTTGTGGATTGTTCCACGAAAGCGCACAAGACAACGAAACATGCCTGTGTCATCCATTTAATTCTAGAATATTAAAATATGAAATGCTAGGAAGTATTGGTTCTGACGAAAGACTGTGGTCCGCAATGATGTGTGGAACAAAATATGATAATAGTGCAACAGGATGTTGTGTGTTCAAGAGCCCCGACAAAGTTCAGTTGTGCGATCCAACATACTATGATCATTTTGTGCATGATTTTTTCTACTCAGATGGCTTCTATAAAAGTCATCGGGAATGCACTGGCTGCGCGCAATACGGATATAAACAATGTTCTTTTGGGGTGGAATATAATAAATATAGGTATACATATAGAGATGGCGCTTGTTATGATATAACTCAGGTTCAGGGTGGTGCTGGTACTGCAAAAGCAGGCACCTGGAATTCATGTGTTGCAGCGAGTTCTACAAGCACTTCATCAGGTGGATATCTGAAGTGTGTATTAGTGACTTGTGGTGGTCGTTGCTTCACCGAATGTCCATATCTTTGTGTAACTGGTGGAGGTGGACAAGGAGCAATTGTTCGTCCTATCATGTCATTTGCTTGTTTTTATTGCAGCACGTGGGGATTCGAGCAAAAAGCGGGTGGATGTATTGCTGGTATTGAAGTTGTATGTGCTGGATCAGGATATACTTCAAATCCAACAATCACCGTATATGGTGGTGGTGGAGGCTGTTATTGTTGCTTCAATACCGGCACGCCGACAGATCGAGGTTGTGTGGTTCTAGAAGCTTGTGCTGTTCCGCTCGCTGGAGGAGCATCATCATATCATATTAGTTATGGTTCTGGTGGTGGTACTGTATCTGGAGTTGACAACAATCCTATTGATGTAAGTATTATCGATTCCAGTGCAATTCAATCAGTTAAACCGGGTAGAGGTGGTCGTGGATGTGAACCTCAATATGAACCATTCTACTATGCTTATCCTGGAATTGCTGCAAAAATTACTACAAGACCTGATCCATCAACATATGTTGGCGATAAGGTAACAGGATGTTCTTGGTTTGATACTAAACAAATCAAAGGCTCTGGCGGCAATGGATGCTTCATTTCACCAACATTCAGTTATATCCATGCGCAAGATGGTGGTCCGGGAGGCGGAGGTGCAGTTGGGGCGTTCTCTGATGGAACTCTTGCAGGACAAGGTGGTGTGCTTGCCGGCGGTGGCGGTTGCTGTGGTACTGGCGGCTATGGCGGCGGCGGTGGCTGGTGTGGAACACCAGGAACTGGTATGGTCGTTATCTACTGGGACTCATAAACTGAAATACTATATAATATGAAGAGGACTAGGGGGCTCTTAAGCCCCTTAGTTTTTTCTGACTTGACAATTATTTAATTGTCATATATAATGTATATGAAAGTTAGATCCAACTTTTTTATGTCTAAATCATTCGGAGAAATTATGACTAGAAAATTGTTTTATTTGGATGGTGGTGCTGGTCGTATCATTGCTGCTATTCCCGCATTAGAAAAGTATGGTAGAAATCATCCTAATGATGATTGGGGTGTTATTATTGGTGGATGGGATAATCTTGTTTGGGGTAATACTATCCTTCAAGATAGAACATATAATCCAGATACTAAAGGTATTTTTGATCTCTATATCAAAGAAGCTGATATAGTTTCTCCTGAACCTTATAGAGTTAATGGATATTTCAATCAGAAACTTTCTCTAGCTGAAGCGTTTGATGAATTGATCAATGAAACATCTGATCATTCTGATCTTGGTGTTCCAAAACTCTATCTTAGTAAGAATGAAGAAAAAACTGCGGCAAATGTAATCGCAGATGCGAAACAACAGCAAGGCAATAAACCTATCACTATTGTCATTCAGCCTTTTGGTAGAAGTGCGAGAGTTGATAGAGGAGATATTATTGATGACAGTTCTCGCTCTCTTGATCCCAAATCATATCTTGCATTAGTTAAAAAACTATCAACAAAATATACTAGTATTCTTTTTGCCGAAAATCAATTTTTCTTGCCTGAAGATAATTACACGTTCAAACTCCAAACCGATTTAAGAGGTTGGGCAGGTATTATTGAAGCGGCTGATTATTTTGTTGGCTGCGATTCTGTAGGTCAGCACATGGCAAGAGCATTCAATAAGCCTGGTACTGTGATTGTAGGTTCGACTTATGCAATCAATACTACATATCAAGACTACTTCCAAATCTACGAAAAGCCTGGTCAGAAAAAATATTCTCCTATCAGAATTTGTGGACTGGACAGTCATCTAGCAGATAGACTAAATGATACCTGCATGGATTTTTCTGATGATCAAGTTAATGAAATTTTTGACTTGATTGTAAGTGACATTGACAAAAAAGTAAAGGTGAAGTAATATGGCATACAATATTTTAGCAATCAATCCAGGACATAATGGCTCTGCGGCTCTTGTATCTGATGGTGAGATCAAATACTATGTTGAAGAAGAACGTCTATCTAGAATGAAATATGATGGTAATCCATTTCGTGGTATGCTCGATATCATTAAGAAATGGCATATTGATGAATTGGTTATCGCAGGAACAGGACAAGAAGACCATCGTCTCCCTTGGACGGGAGAGGACTCTTATACTGCACTTGTTCGTAAGTTTTATCCTAATGTTAAAGTTTCTAGGATTGGAAATGAACATCATGTAGGACATGCCTCTTGTGCATTTTATAATTCCGGTTTCGAGGAAGCAATCGCTTTTGTTGTCGATGGGTCTGGTTCAAAACACAATATCAAAGCTACAGACGAAGAAGGAAAAGAAATTCCTAATGCTCCAGAATTCGAAGGATACGAAACAGAATCAATTTTCATTTGCAAATATCCGCACGAATTTAATCCCGTGTTTAAATCCTATGGATTCAATAGTGGGGGTCGGCATCACTACAAAAATATGATATTTGATGATGCAGTTTCTTTGACAAAATCATACGAAGCAGTTTCTCAATATCTTGGGTTTGGTTTTATCGAAGCTGGTAAAACTATGGGGCTTGCGCCTTATGGTAAAGAAGATAAAAATATTCCTAATTTGTTCTTTAATGGAAGAGGATCTAAGGATGTTTTCATTCCTTCATATCCAGCAGGAGCGTTTATCGATCAATCTCGTAATCAGCAATTTGCTCAGAAAGATGATCCTAAACTATGGCATACGGACCCAAGTAAACTTCCAGAAATTGCTAAGAATCTAGCATATACAATTCAGCGCGACACACAGGGTCATTTACTTGCTTTGATTAAGCAGGCAGTTGAAGCAACTGGAATCAAGAATGTTGTGCTTGCAGGTGGATATGGACTGAATTGTGTAGCAAATTATTATTTTCGAAAACAACTAGATGCTGATATCAATCTATACTGTGAACCTATTGCGCATGACGGTGGCACAGCAATTGGTGCGGCTAAACTATTTTGGCATATAAACAGCAAATCAACCGAAATTATTCCACAGACAACTTTGTATCACGGTCCGGAGTATTCTTTAGAAGAATTGCAAGCAACACTTGATGAACACAAAGAAAACGTTCAAATTGAAAGTGTTGATTATGCCCATATTGCTCAGATGATTGCTGATAGAAATATCGTTTCTATTTTTCAAGGCAAATCTGAAGCAGGTCCTAGAGCATTAGGTAATCGTTCTATTTTATATGACCCAAGAGATCATGATGGTAAAGATCATGTGAACATTGTTAAAGGTAGAGAGTGGTTCCGTCCATTCGCAGGTTCTGCTCTTGCCGAAGAAGCTAAAGATTGGTTTGATCTTGCTGGTATGGAAGATTCGCCATTTATGATGTATGCTGTTAATGTTGCTGCAGACAAAATCAAAAAGATCCCAGCAATCTGTCACGTTGATGATACTTGTCGTGTGCAAACAGTAACAGAAGAACAAAACAAACACTATTATAATCTAATCAAAAGATTTAAGGATATTACTGGCGTTCCTGTATTGTTCAACACAAGTTTCAATTTAGCTGGCGATCCTTTAGTGGAAACCATTGATGATGCACTAAAGACCTTGTATCGTTCTAAGCTGAAGTATTTGTATCTTCCTGAATTAGGAGTTCTTGTTACTAAGACTATTCCTGATCCAGAACCAGTTGTAGAACCTGAGCCAGATACTGATTCTGATGAATCTAAAACTGAAGAAACCGTAGAATAAAAAAATAAGGGGGACTAGTTCCCCCTTTTAATTTAAGAATTCATCAACGCTTCTAAAGTATGTACCTATACCAGCTTCTCTCAATTTATTAAGAGAAGCACAAGTCCAATACTGATATTTTTCTTTATATTCTGAAGGAAAGGGTATAGTTTCTATATTAGCATTATACTTTCTAGCAATGAGTTTTGCTACTTCCAGAAAACTGATTGGATTACCTGTTCCCACGTTAAATATTCCGCTGTTCATCCTATTAAATGCTAGTTCTAGTTTAGCTTGAACTACATCATCAACACAAACAAAATCTCTAAAGATATTTTCGGATCCTTCGAATATTTTTATCTTACCAGTATCTTTTGCTTGTTTGGTAAATTTAGTTATCGGACTAGCTTGATCTAACTTGTGTTCTTCATTCTTTCCGTAAACATTGAAATATCTTAGACCTTGTATATTAAATTCGACTCTATTAAAATATTCGGCAGACATCAGTTTAAGTATTTTCTTATCAAATAATAATTTAGATGCGGCATATGGAGTTTGTGGTTGTGTTGGTGCAGTCTCAGGAATAGAAAAGTCTTTTGGAACACTACCATATACGCTTGCTGAACTAGCATATTGAAATGGTATTTTATTTGCAAATGATTTAGCAAATAGTTTATTGCTAAATTCATAATTTCTTTTCATGATGAGTTTACCATCATACTCTCTGGTAGATGATATTGCTCCTTCATGAAAAATATATGTTATTCTATCCCAATTATTAAATTCGTTAAAGAAAGAGTCTACATCATAATATTCAGAATATTCACAATTAGCTAAATTTAACATCTTGCTGCCATCTGATAAATCATCAACAACAATAATGTCAGTTATACCACGATTGTTTAATGTGTAAATGAGATTAGAACCAATAAATCCATATCCTCCAGTTACTAAAAACATCAAAGTTCCTTTGCAAATTCTAGAAGATTAGGATATACCTTTGTTTTCTTTTTCAGCTCGCGATTAGCAAAGGTATCAAGCTTCTTGAGTGTTTCTTCTCCATGACCTGTGAGAACTAATACTGGTCTAGCATTGGCTCGTTCAGCAGCTTTCAGATCTCTTATACTATCACCCACATACCATCCTTCTTTCCAATTCATACCGTTTTCTTTTCTAGCACGATCAAACATTCCGATGTTAGGTTTGGCAAAATAATCATTTTTAAGAGACGATTCTGAGTAGTATAAACCATCTATAGAAAATATACCTGCTTCAGCAAAAATCTGCATTAAATGTTGATGCACAGATTCTACTTGTTCGTGCGTCTGTTGCTTCTTAATGATACCGCCCTGATTAGTTAGAATCATAAGTTTATGACCTTTGAGGCGAATCATCCTAATCGCTTCTAGACTTCCTGGTATAGGCGCAACCTGATCGGCTCTTGTAATATACTCACCCATATCCTGAATAATTGTTCCGTCTCTATCTAATCCAACAACTGGTTTCGGAAATTGATTTGGCCAAGTATTTTGCATCTCTTGCAGCATCTGCATTCGTTGCATATCCTGCGGCGACATTTGTTGCATTCCGCCAGGACCAGCGCCATATCCTCCATACGGAGTTGTTCCATACGAAGGTATATTTTGTTGAGGTGCTGGTTGACTTTGCGGATTTGATGTAGAAGAAAATCTACCCATTCTGGCTATCTCCTGGTAATATTCTATAATTATCTTCTACACTATCTGCTGTAGATACTTCAATTATGATTGAATCGTTTTCCAGTGCGGTAAGTTGATGCGGTACAAGAGGAAGATTTCTCCATACTTGTCCAGTTTTTAGTATTGTCTCGACTTGATTTGAAGTTTTTGTTTCTATGATATTTAACTTAAATGAACCTTTAAGAACAAACCATGTTTCATCTTTTTCTCTATGAAAGTGCATAGAGAATTTATTACCTGCTTTCGAAAAACATAACATTTTACCACAATAGTTTTCATTTGTAGCAAATATAAGTTCGTGACCCCATGCCTTATCTACTTTACCATTTAATCTTTCAACCATTCACTCTCTCCAAAATATTTGTTGTAGAATAACCTTCTACAAAGGGGATGATTATAATCTTAGCTAAATCATTCCCAACCACAGTTTTTTCTTCATAGTCTCCACCTTTAGTTATAATATCTGGAGCAATCTTCTGAATCGTTTTGTATGGAGTATCTTCATCAAAGATAATAACCTCATCGACAAAATCAAAAGTCTCTAATATTGCCTTGCGATCTTCCTGATTATTGATTGGTCTTTCGGCACCTTTCAGTCGCTTTACACTGGCATCAGAATTAAGACCAACGACTAGTTTATCACCAAGTGCACGACTCGCCTTTAGATATTCTATATGTCCACGATGAATAATGTCAAAGCATCCATTAGTGAATACTGTTGTTTTATTCAGTGACTTTATATCTTCTTCTGTAAGAACGTATGTGCCAAACTTGGTCACAGATAACGAAGCTAGTTTAGTTGCTTTCTCTACTGCTTCCTTCAATGATAACTTGTTGGCTACATAATATGCTAATGCTGCTATGAAAACGTCGCCTGCGCCTGTGACATCCGCCACTTGTATATTTTCATTCTCTACAGTTTCCAGTCTGCCGTCATTATATGCAATCAGAACGCTCTTGTCGGCACGAGTAATAATTATGGCAGTCTTTACAAGAACTTTAGCGGCATCAACAGGATCATTATATTCCGAATATGCTTCGAATTCCTTTTCATTCAGTTTTATTATATTTGCGCCCATATAATACTGTAATGGACGTTTAGGATCAACGATCGTGAATTTGTTCTCGAGTTTTGGCAATATGTTATTGATATCGTATAGGTATCCTTTATTATAATCACTAAGGACTACAACTTCAATTTCATCAGAAAAATTGAAATCAGTAAGATATACAGTATCTTTTGGTTCCTTATCTGAGCGGAACAATATGTGGTTCTGAGAAACATATCGAGTTTTTACAGAACAATTGTTATCAGATGTGCGGAAGTATTCCACTTCAGCACCGAATGCTTTTAGATTATTATATACATTTCCGGAACCGCCATATTTGGTTTCGGTGTGTTCCTGGCTGAATATTGGAATTGGAGATTCTGGTGAGATTCTATCCACAGTTCCGTGAATATATATGTCTATGATATGATCGCCTATCAATCCTATTTTCATGATTTAATCCCCATGATAACACCTATCATTATATGTTATTTATTTACAATTGTCAAGACTTATAAATAGCCATGAACCCATTTTTGGAGCATTTTCATGGCTATTACTACTCGTCAGCAGTTCAAAGATTATGTTCTTCGCCGCCTTGGCGCCCCAGTTATCGATGTAAATGTCGATAATGAGCAGGTTGAAGACCGTATCGACGATGCTCTGATAAAGTTCCGCGATTACCACTATGATGGTACGGAACATGTATATTATCCTCACGTTATAACTGCTTCTGATATATCCAACAAATATATCACCTTACCCGAGTCACTAATCGGCGTGACTCGGGTTTTCGACATTAACGATTCTTACAGCGCTACGAATCTGTTCAATGTTCGCTATCAGCTTCATCTAAATGAACTTTTCAATATATCAAGCGTTTCTGTGCAGCCATACATCATAGCAATGCGCCATATTGAATTTCTAGAAGAAGTTTTTGTTGGTAAGAAACCTATTCGCTTCAATAGACATACCGATAAATTGTATATTGATATGTCGTGGAGCGAAGATATTCAGGCAGGTCAGTATATAATCATTGATGGTTATGCCTCACTCGATCCAAACGTATATACGGATATCTGGGACGATTCTTGGTTGAAGAAGTATGCCACTGCACTAGTAAAGAAACAGTGGGGTGAGAATCTTAAGAAGTTCGAAGGTATGCAACTTCCTGGCGGCGTGACTTTCAACGGTCAGAAGATTTGGGAAGAAGCCAACGAAGAAGTTATCAAACTGGAAGAAGAAGTTATCATGGATTACTCACTTCCTGTTACTGACATGATTGGATAACTATGACCACGAACAAATACTTCCGCCCGCATTCATATGGTCGGCAACAAGACGTTGCTGAAGATCTGATCATCGAGTCTATCAAGATTCATGGTCTGGACGTGAAGTATATGCCTCGCACTTTGGTAAAGGAAGACTTTCTGCTTGGCGAGGACACACTATCCAAGTTCGAGAATGCTGTTGATCTTGAAGTGTATGTTAAGAACGTACAGCAGTTCGAAGGTCAGGGTGACTTTCTATCCAAGTTCAATCTTGAGATTCGTGACCAGATTACTTTTACCATGGCTCGTAAACGCTGGGGTCAGATTTCTAATGAAAAGATGCTGACTGAAGTTGGCTACAACTATCAGGTAGAAACTGCCAACACCAACGCATGGGGTGTTAGCGATTCCATTCAGCTAGAGGCAGGATCAGCAAACGGATACTCTATCACTTCATCTCGTCCGCTCGAAGGTGATTTGATATTCTTTCCGCTCAATAATAAGTTATATGAAATCAAGTTTGTTGAGCATGAAAACATTTTCTATCAGCACGGTAAACTGTACACATATGATTTGACCTGTGAACTATTCCAGTACAGCAGCCAGCAAATCAATACAGGTAATACTTCTATTGACGTTATAGAAGACACATACTCGCTCGATATATTGAACTATCAGTTCTTACTTGAGAATGGTGATACGTTGACATCTGAAGATAGCGGTTATCTAACTCAAGAGTTCCGTGTCGAAACTACCGATGCTGCTGCTAATAACGAATACATCACAACTCAGTCGATTGACTTCATTGACTTCAGTGAACGCAATCCATTCTCAGAGGTTGATCGGTACTAATGGCTATTTTCGGTTCACAATTCTACCACCAAACTATTCGCCGTTATGTTATCGCATTCGGTAACATGTTCAATGATATGGTCGTGCAGCGAATCAACAACGCAGGGCAGGTAGTTCAGACTCTATCTGTTCCTATTGCATACGGTCCAAAAGAAAAGTTTCTTGTTCGTATTTCACAAGATCCTGATCTGGATAGAGCAGTTGCTATTTCATTACCTCGTATGGGTTTTGAGATGACAAGTGTAACATATGATTCGACTCGCCGTTTACCAGCAACCATAAAGAACGTACATGTCGTTGATGATAAGAATAAACTAAACTATCAGTATGTTCCTGTTCCATGGAACTTCAACTTTACTCTATCAATTTTTGTTCAAAATGGCGACGATGGCGCACAAATTCTTGAGCAAATTCTACCTTACTTTGGTCCAGAGTGGGTTAATAATATAAAGCTAATACCAAGCATGGATATTGTTATGGACGTCCCATGTGTGTTGAACAGCGTTTCTACAGAAGATACTTACGAAGGCGATTTCGAAACTCGCCGCGCATTGATATACACACTAGATTTTACTATGAAGGGATATATATACGGTCCTGTTCGGCGCGGTGGTATTATCAAGCGGTCGCAGATCGATCTTGGTAT
>Ga0075460_10001079_pt1 | contig 10872 bp, 11 predicted proteins | sample DEB08_DNA_3_FD_77580 | JGI IMG/M metagenome (GOLD analysis project Ga0075460, IMG submission 77580) | Aqueous microbial communities from the Delaware River and Bay under freshwater to marine salinity gradient to study organic matter... | ecosystem: Environmental > Aquatic > Marine > Coastal ...
TCAAGAACTTCAGCGTCAGACCGACGAGGAAGTGAGCAAGTGGTCGGCCAACAAAGAGCATTTCGACAACCCGGCAGTGAAGCAAATGATGGCTGCGGCCATCGCTAACGGCACTGCTGACACGCTCGATGATGCCTATGACATGGCCGTTCATGCAATCCCGTCAATCCGGCAGAAAGTGACCGAGGCAGAACGCAAGGCGTCGGAGGCGCAGCGCGCGGCTGAAAAAGCCAAGCACGCTTCCCAGGCCAAGCGGGCGTCATCGGTCAATGCAGGAACGGCGCGTCGGGCGGCGAATGTGCCGTCGGGCAAATGGGATTCTGATGAGTACATGAACAGCGTTTTCGAGCGCGCTGCGGGCGGCTGACCATCAACCCTCACATGAGGATTAAGCGATGACATCGCCAAACAGCACGTTCACCGAAATGGTGACGACTACGCTCAGGGAACACCCCTCTGCGATTTCCGACAACGTGTCGGACCACAACGGACTTTACAACCGGCTCAAGAAAAAGGGTCGGGTGATGAAGTCACTCAGCGGCGGTTACGAAATCGCCGAGCCTCTGGACTACGCCGAGAACAGCACTTGGCAGCGTTACAGTGGTTACGACACCCTGAACATTTCCGCGTCGGATGTGTTCACTGCGGCGAAATACGATTGGGTGCAGGCGGCGGTTTCCGTTACTGCTTCCGGTCGTGAACTGCGCATGAACTCGGGCAAGAACCAGATCATCGATCTGATGAAGGCTCGCACGAAAAACGCCATGCGCACCGCAGCCAACAACATGTCCATCGACCTCTACTCGGACGGTTCGCTCTCGAACCAGATGGGTGGTCTTGCTCACATCGTCCAGAACGACGGTACGGGTACGGTCGGCGGCATCAACTCCGCGACCTACGCATTCTGGGCGAACCAGTACCGCGAAATGTCGGGGACCGGCACTTGGTCGAAATCCACGATCAAGAACGACATGAAGCAGATGTGGTTGACGACGGTTCGCGGCACCGACAAGCCCGATCTCATCGTCTCCACGCATGACTTCTATACCGCCTATTGGGACAACCTTTCGGACCTCCAGCGGTATCGCAACGACGACCTCCCGGACACCTTTACGTCCGTGAAGTTCATGTCGGCTGATGTCATCTTCGACAGCAACGACAACTTCAGCACGACCGGCGAGAAGATGTATTTCTTGAATACCGACTATCTCGCTCTCCGGTATCACCCCGATGCCAACTGGACCCCGCTTGAGGAGAAATCCTCGACGAACCAGGACGCTGCGGTCGTCAGCATCATCTTCCAGGGCCAACTGACCTGCTCGAATCGGGCGCGCCAGGGTGTCCTGATTGATGCTTCCTAACCCATAGCCAAGAGGAGAATGGAATCATGGCTAATACTCAGGGCACATGGGTTATTATCGATCAGCAGATCGGTATGCAGCCCATCTCCAACGTTTCGACCACGCAGAACCACCCCTTCGGGACGATTGTGCGGGCCAAGGACGTTGGCACCACCGACTACGGCGTGGGTGAGTTCATCTACGTCAAGGGCGTTGCATCGGGTGCCGTTGGCGCTTGGTGCGGATACGAGGTCGAGGCCGGCGCAGCCGGTGGAGCGACCATCCTCGCCGTCGCTGACGGCAACTATCCGGTTGGCGTTATGGTGTCGGCCCTCGATGCCACGACCGATTTCGGTTGGTTGCAGATCAGCGGTCACTGCGTTGGCAAGTGCCTTACGCAGTTCGCCGATAATGGCGTTGTTTACCTGACGGCGACTGCCGGCTCGGTCGATGACGCTTCGGTGATCGGTGATGTGATCCACAACGCCAAGGGCGCGAACGGCGGCACTGTCACCGTTGGCGATCTTGCGGGCGAGTTCGACATCAACCGCCCGTACAGCGAAAACAGGGTTTCACTCTCCAACTAATGAGTGACCCGGCAATCAAGGTGGAGGGGGAGGCAATCTCCCTCCACCGCCTCACCCCCGCCGTATCGTCGGAGCAGATGATTGAGAATATGCGCTCGTCCATATCTCGTGGACTGCGGTTAGCAACGGCGTGCAGACCACACGATATCACGATATCGGTCGCGGCTGGCGGGCCATCGCTGCAAGATACCTACAAAGAATTGGACGGCTTCATCGGGGCGGTCAACGGCTCGTTGGGGTTCCTCCTCGACCACGAAATCAAGGATGGCGCTTCATACGCTTGCGCCGTGATGGACGCGGGCGATCACATCGCTGATGCGTTGGTAGCCGACCCAAATGTCCGTTATTACATTGCCTCTGTCGTGTCGCCGAAGGTGTTCGACAAACTGAAGGACTGCGACGTTCGCCTCTGGCACATCACGCCGGAATCTACCACAGACCCCAAGGGCGTCGAGGCGGTGCTTCATGCCAACTATCCCGACCAGTGGCACGCCATCGGCGGCGGCTGCACGATGGGACTCAGGTGGATCAATCTCGGCTATTACCTAGGGTTCCGAAGGTTCAAGCTGCACGGGCTGGATTCGTCCTTCAGGGGCAGCTCGACCCACGCCTATCCCGACCGGGCCGACACCAAGGACCGGATAGAGTTTCGCGGTCGCCAGACGCGGCCAAACTTCCTCGCGCAGTTCCACGATTTCTTCGCCGTGGTTGGCGACTTCAATCATCGTGACCCGTCCGTCACCTTCGAGGTGTTCGGCGACGGGTTATTGCAAGACGAGTGGGCTAGTTGGACGGCCCCGGTCAAGGGGCGGTTTCGTGAGGTCGGCGGGTTTTTGTGGCCGAAGTCGGATCGCAATGCCTATGTCGCCTTGAGGCAAGTTTATCAGTTGGAGTCGGTCATCCCGCTCTGCAATCGGAAAAATACCGCAGTCCAGGCGGGCGGGAACGTCGGGGTCTATGCCAAATATCTTGCCCGCCATTTCGAGCGGGTGATTTCATACGAGCCGGACAAGGACAATTTTGATTGCCTCGTCAGAAATGTTCCAGAGGCAAACGTCGAGAAGATTCGCGCGGCCTTGGGAGACATGGCGGGCAGCGCCGGGATGGAGCGCGACCCGATTAATGTTGGCGCGCACCGCATCGCGGGTGATGGCGATATCCCCGTCGTCCGCATTGACGACCGTAAACTCGATGCCTGCGATTTCCTCTGCCTCGACGTTGAGGGGTACGAGATGTTCGCGCTCAAGGGCGCGGCAGAGACGATCAGGAAATTCCGCCCGGTCATTCTTTTCGAGTCGAACGGTTTGGGCCGGAATTTCTGCGTTGAACCGGGCGACATTCAGAAGTGGCTTGTCGATGAGTATGGTTACAAGGAGGTCGCCCGCCACGGCAACGATGTGGTGATGGTGTGCTGATCGCATGTGTCAACCAAGGCACCAAGTATGGTGCCGAATATGTTACCAATTTGAAGGCGGGCGTCGAGCGGTATTTGCCGACAGGCGACCATCGTTTCGTCTGCTACACCGACAACCCGGTTGATGGCGTCGGTTGCGAGCCTCTGCCGGCAGACTTGCCAGGTTGGTGGGCAAAGGTTGGGCTGTTCAAACTGCGCCAGCCGCTTCTGTATTTCGACCTCGATGTGGTGATTACCGGCGACCTGACCCGCGCGATTGAATGGGAAGGGTTCGGGATTCTCAATGACTGGTGGTTGCCGACCTATAATTCGTCGGTGATGAAACTCACCGGCAATGAGGGCTTTATCTGGGACGAGTTCAACCCAGACGAACGAGCCAAATGGCACATGGGCGACCAACACTACGTCACCGAAAAGATGCCGGACGCCAAGACCTTCCCGCCTGAATGGTTCCCATCATTCAAGGCCAATAAGTGCTTCCAAGGCCCTCCTGATAACGCGATGGCCGTCATCATGCATGGCGAGCCTAAGCCCCATCAGTTGGGCGGCTGGGTGCAAGAACAATGGGCTAACAGCCGTTCAACCCTCAATCAGGAGCAATAGAAATGGCAACGACAACCGCGTCTGTGACACTCAGTGCCACAGCGTACACCGCGCTAACCGCCGCAGGCGTGACGCCGGTAATGATTACCAGTCAGGAACTGCCCGTTCAGATCGTGGTGGCGACCTCGCTTCCCACCGTGACGACAACCGACTGGTTCCCTCTCGATGAGGGCGTCCAACTTGTCCTCAACGGCCTTGGTGCAAGTGACATCGTGTATGCGCTGCCCTCTGGTTCGGATGCCCGCACTCGCACCGTGAAGGTAATGAAACAATGACCGCGCAAGTTATCGAATTTGGCACGGGTACGTCGTCGATCTATACGCCGACCCTTGGCATCGCGGCGGCGGGCGGCTTTGCCGTCACCCCGACGCTTGTTCATACCGGCGGTATCCCTGCCACGGCGGGGACTGTTGGCACAGACTCAACCCCTGTCACGACTGAGGTTGATGTTGCAGAGGTGTTCGTACCCTGCAACATGACTGTCACCGGTATTGCGTTCCTCAAGGGGTCGGTCGTCGGCACCGATTCTGTCATCGTGTCGCTATATGATTCGACCGGGGCAGTGGTTGCCAATTCGGCGGTTGCCGGAACGGCGATTGCGGCCACGGTCGATATCTACCAGCGAGTGGCATTCACCGCACCTTATGCGGCTGTCGGGCCGGCGACCTACTACGTCGGCGTTTCGTTCAACGGCACGACCGACCGATACAACACCCACGCATTCGGCAACTTCCGCGCTGGGACGATTACCGGCGAGACGTTCGGCACGTTGCAGGACATTACCCCGCCGACCACGTTCACCGCTGATCAAGGCCCGATTGCTTCGCTCTACTAATGAGCCTGACGATCTGTTGCGTTGAAACTGGAAACTATCAGGGCCGTGGCAGGGATTACGTCACGGCCCTTTATAGGCAGATAGACCGAAGGATAACCGTTCCACACCGGTTTGTGTGTGTGACCGATACGCCGGAAGCCTACGCGGGATGGGGGATGGGGGTTATCAAAGCCCCGCCGAACGCACCAGGTTGGTTCGCCAAGCTATCCTTGTTCCGCAAGGGCTTATTCGACACTGAACGGGTTCTGTTTTTCGACCTCGATACGCTACTCCTCGACAACCTGGACGACCTCGCCAACTACGACGGACAATTTGCTGGGCTGGGCGATTTCAGGGACGGTAAGGGGCGGTTTTGTTCGGGCATCATGGCTTGGCCGAACGATGACCGTTTAGCCCATATCTGGGAGAAGTGGGTTGTTGCCGGTTGCCCAAACGTGCCGGGTGGCGACGACCATTGGATTCATGCAATCCACCCCGACACCGACCGCCTACAGCGGCACATACCGGGGATCGTGAGTTACAAGTTCCACCACTGCAAGGATCAACCGCCAAAAGGCGCGCGGATCGTTTGCTTCCAAAGAGAGCCTAAACCGCACAACTGCGAATCCGAATGGGTCCGCTTCGTGTGGAGGCCATAACCGAGGACTTTTTATGCCTGTAGTCGATTTCGCACCGGACGGTTTCTCCACTTACAGACCGGCACCGGGAATCGCGCCTGAAACCGTTCCGATGATCATCCCACTCAAATTCTGGACGAAGTACGACAAGAACCCCCCGGAGGATTGGGTTACTTGGGTCAAGAAGGGCGAGGGCGGGGCAGGCGGCACCACTTCGGATGCCGTCAAGCGGGTGACGAATACGCCGAAATGGCAGATCATCGGCCCCGCTTACGAGGCATGGAAGAAGGGCGAGGAAACCCCGACCGAGGGCACACCGCTTTATGCGTGGAATGGTGTCTCGCGCGAGATGGCCGACGAGTTGAAGAAGTTCCACATCTACACGATTGAGGACTTGGCGCAGTTCCCCGACCATAACCTGTCAAAGTTGCCGATCCAGAACCTCCGCGAATGGCGCAAGAAAGCGCAGGCGTGGATCGAGGCGGCTGGAACGAGCGACATTGGCGCAAAGCTGGCCGAACGCGACAAGGTGATTGAAGGCCAGCAGAGCCAGTTGGAAGATATGGCAGAGCAATTCCGCGAGATGAAGGCGGCTATGGAGGCCTTGCAGAAGCAGGGCAAGGCGGTCGCCACGGCGGCGGCAACGCTCAAGTCAGACGACGATGACGACATGCCGGAAGCCAATCCCGGCGAGAGCCTTGTTGCGGCTGATCCGCCGCCGAAACGTGGCCGTCCGCGCAAGATCGGAGACGGCTGAACACTTGACGAATCGGCAATAAAATGCCAGATTACTAGAATATCTATATGTCCAGTTCCGTTCTTAATTCGCGTTTGGTGGGGATTGGATTTGGAGCCGGTTCCGCTTTGCACAGCGGGCCGGCATTAGATAAAGCCCCCGGACAGCCGAAAGGCCCTCCGGGGGTTTCGTTTTATGGGGCTGCTCCATGACATTGCTAACGATAGTTCAGGACGCAGCCCTTCGCATGGGGCTGTCGTCTCCGACAACCGTTGTGGACAATACCGACGAAACCGCGCAGCGCCTCCACGCGCTCGCCAATCAATCGGGCCGCGAAATCGCCCGTATGCACCAATGGAAGATTCTCACCAAGGAACAGACGTTTACGACGGTCGCGCAAGCCGCGCAGACGAGCGCAATCCCGTCCGACTTCGACCGCTTCATTGACGAGACGATCTTCAACCGTTCGAAACTGCGCCGCGTTGTCGGGCCTCTGACCGCCGAGGAATGGCAAGTTCAGGCATCGCTGACTGCTTCGGTCGTAACCGACGCTTTCCGCATTCGCGGGTCCGATCTGATTATGATCCCGACGCCGACTGCCGGCGAGACAATCGCTTACGAATACATTTCGAAGTTCTGGGTGGATAACGACGGCGACGGGGACGGGGATGCCGTCAAGTTCACTGCCGACGATGACACCTCCATTCTTGACGAGGAGATGATTACCGAGGACTGCATCTGGCGCTATCGCCGGTCGGTCGGGTTGAACTATGCCGAGGATTTCCGCACGGCGCAGATGACGATTGCCGGTCGTGTGGCGGCGGATGGCGGGCGCAGGACGCTCGACCTTGGACGGCGCAGGCTGAATGAAAAGCCGCGTGTGCCCTATCTCCCAGAGGGCAGCTGGAACTTATAATGCTGCAAGCCCTCGAAAAGCCGCTTAACCGCTCTGCCGAGGCGCGGGTCAAGACGGTCCCCGTGCCGTTGAAGGGCTGGAACACGCGCGACCGCTACGCCGAAAACCGCGACAGCATTCTCTACGCCCCCGTGCTGACGAATTTCTTCGTCAACGAGGGCAAGCTGGAAATGGTTGCCGGTTACGATGAGCATTCGACCGGCCTGCCGATGGCAGACGTTGAAAGCCTGATGGAATACGACGCGGAGGGGGCGACCAAACTTTTCGCGGCGGTTGGTTCCGAGATTTACGACTGCACCAGCCACGGCGCAGTTGGTGGCGCTGACCTGTCCGGCAAGACGAACGCGCGCTGGCAGCATACGATGTATGCGACGACCAGCGGACAATATCTCTGCACGGTCAATGGTGCTGACGGGTTCTGGACCTATAACGGTTCCGCATGGATTGAGCGTTCGATTACCGGCGTTTCATCCTCCGACCTGATAAACATCTCGTCGCATAAGACCCGGCTCTGGTTCGTCCAGAAAAACACGATGAAGGCGTGGTATCTTCCGACGCTCGCCATCTCAGGCACGGCGACATCGATTGATTTCGGTTCATTGTGCAAGCATGGCGGCACGTTGGTCGCGACTGCAACATGGACGTATGACGGCGGTTCGGGCGTGGACGATTTGTTCGTCGCGCTGACCTCGCAGGGTGAGGTTCTGATTTACCAAGGCACCGACCCCGCGTCGGATTGGTCGCTGGTCGGCGTGTTCAAGATCGACAAGCCGATTGGCCTTCGCTGCGTTGAAAAGTTCGGGTCCGATCTGGCCGTCCTGACGGAATCCGGCGTCGTGCAGATGTCACAGGTTCTTCAGTCAATCACGGGGAGGGACGCCTTTTCCGATGCCATCCGCGATGAGTTCGTAAAGGCGGCGTCGAGCGCGGCGCGTGACATTTTCGGATGGGAATTGCAACTCTATTCCAAGCGCGGCTGGTTGGTCTGCAATATCCCGCAGATCGACGGGACTTACGATCAGTTCATATTCAACACGGTTTCGCCGGGTTGGTTCAAGATGACCGGCAAGAACGCGGTTTGCTGGCACGCGACCGGCGACAATCTGCATTTCGGCGGGGCCGATGGTGGCCTGTATCACGCTGATAATGGCGAGAGCGATAACGGTGCGGCGATTGTCGGAGAATACCAGCCGGCATGGTCGCGGTTCGGGACGAGCCAGAAAAAGCAATTCACGCTTGTCCGCCCGAACTTCCTGAGTGACGGCGCACCGACGCCTTATTGCTCGATGAAGGTCGAATATGAGGATTCGGACCCCGGACAATTACCGGAAATATCGTTCGGCATCAGCGGCTCCGAATGGGACGAGGACGAATGGGATGTCGCGGTGTGGGGTGGTGGAATTTTCCCGACCTCGCGTTGGGTGACGGTTTCGGGGATCGGCATTGTTGGTGCACCGCGCATCAAGGTGTCGTCTGCGACCGTGTTTGTCTCTATCGTTTCGGTCGATGTCGCATTTGAAATTGGCGGGATTGTCTGATGGCTTTGACGCCGATTGGCCCCGGCCTCAATCGCCCATTCAAATCGCAGTTCAATACGACCACGACCGCGCTTGCCAGCGCCGCAACCTATACCGGCGAATGGGAGTTGAACGACGAACCAGACGTAATGGTGTCGTGCTACGCGGATAATACCGGGACGCTGTATTTCGATTTCTCGAATGATGGGGTCAACGCCCGCACATTCCCCTCGAACGGCTTTAAGATCGCTTCGGGAATCCATGAGTTTCACGCGGCGCTAAAGGGACCGCGCTGGTTCCGCGTTCGTCTCGTCAACGACAGCGGTGCGCAAAGCACGCTCGACCTGACGACATATTACGGGACATTCCGCCAGGCAAACTCGCCGCTCAATCAGACGGTCGGGTTGGATACCGACGCCGCGCAGGTTCGCCCGTCATCGTTTCAGGACGAGGTTAGGATCGGGCGCAGAACCGGAATTACTGGCTGGACGAAATTTGGCTACTCGCCGTCTCTCACTGCGGCAAACGGCGAGGAAGTAATTTGGGCGTCGGCGGCGGCTTTTACACCACTGACTGCCGCCTCAACGTTCACGATTGCCTATACTCAGGCGTCTGACGGGTCATCCGCGAACGGGGCCAAGACGCTCGCCATCTACTACATCGATTCGAGCGGGCTTCCTGCCGTTGCCGTTCACACGCTAGGCTCAACCGGGTCCGATGTGACTGCTTTCACGGGGTTGGGGATTAACCGCGTTGCGGTTTCCTCATCAGGTTCGACAGGCACCAACGGTGCGCTCATAACCATCACGGCGACAACGGGCGGCTCCACACAGGCGGTTGTCCCCGCCAGCGGTTCGGTCACGCAGCAGGCAATCTTTTTTACCGGGGCGAACCATGACGCGATTGCCAAATACCTATGGTGGAATGTCGCCAAACCCGGTGGCGGCTCGGCGAAGGTTCTCATCAAGGGATACGTTTACAATCGCAGCGTGGCGACGACATTCGAGGTTTTCCGCGTCCTGGTGGATACCACGACAGAGGTGACAAGCTACATTGATGAGCCGGTTGGGTTCAATCTGTCGCCGACCGATGTTCTGTATTTCGTCGCCGACACTGACACCAACGCAGCGCAAGTCAATCTGCGCTTTTCGCTCAACGAATATCAGAGGTCTTAGGCATGGCGTGGAACGCGAAGGTAGAGCCGACCACTGCCGAGAAGCGTGCCGCCATTGCGCAGATATTGCAGAACAAGGACGGCGTTGCGGTCCCGTGGGACCGGACTTCGCTTGGCACGAAGGAAGAACTCGCCGCCGCCATCTTGCGGAAGAACCAGCCCGCGCCGGCTGCGCCCGAACGCGACCCGACATGGATACAACGCGGTTTTAACGCCGGTAACGCGGCCCTGTGGGACACGGCGAAGGCTGCTGGCAGTTCCATAGCGGATTTTGCACAAAGGCCGTTCTCGCGCACCGTAGAGGCTGCACAGGCGATAGGTAGTCTCGGCCAGCCGATGGTTGACGCGGGCAAGTACGTTCTGGATTCGGTCGGGGGTTCGGTCGAAGGCGCAAAGCGCATGTCAGGCCCGGGTGGTTATGTCTCGCCGGATGACGCCATGATCGGCGATGTGACCGACGCCTATATGGCGGTCATGGCGGGCGGTTCGCCGGGTGCTGCAATGCGCAAGGGTTCGACGTTGGGAGCGGGTGGCGGGCGTGTTGGCAAGTCTGCCCTCCCTATGGACGAAGCCTCTCGCATGGCAAGGGCGAGGGAGATGGGGTTGACTAAGAATGTTTATCATGGGACGCCCCGGCCAATTGATAAATTTGAGGAGAGGGGTCTTGGTATTCATGTCGGAACTAAAGGGCAGGCTGACAGCATTATTAAACATGGCCCAACCGCAAAAATAGTTTCTGGTCAAGAGTACGCGCCAAATTCAAGTGTTATGCCCCTTGTCACGAAGAATGGGAAGTATTTAGAACTTGAAGACCCCGGCTCTCATTTATGGGATGCTAACGAACTGTTGTCACAACTTGCTTGGGTAAAAACCAAGGATTTCCCAGACGGGATTACATTGAATTTTAAGGATAAGTTTAATCCTACGCTAGACGAAATCAGAATGGGGTTAATGGAAAAGGGTTATGATGGGATAAGTTATAAAAATATAATCGAAGGGAACGGCAGAGATAGAAGTTACATCATCTTCAACCCCAAGAACATCCGCTCCAAGTTCGCCGCCTTCGACCCTGCCAAGTCTGACTCCCCCAACCTCCTAGCCGCTGGTGGCAACCGCAAGGCTGGTGCTGGATA
>Ga0075460_10001082_pt1 | contig 10860 bp, 3 predicted proteins | sample DEB08_DNA_3_FD_77580 | JGI IMG/M metagenome (GOLD analysis project Ga0075460, IMG submission 77580) | Aqueous microbial communities from the Delaware River and Bay under freshwater to marine salinity gradient to study organic matter... | ecosystem: Environmental > Aquatic > Marine > Coastal ...
GACAGAGCCAACGCTCAAGCAAACATCGAAGCGGCAAAAGCCGCGAAGCGAGAAGCTATCGGTGCTATCGGTCAAGGGGTAATCAATACAGCTCTGCCGTTTTTCGAAGAGGGAGGGGTGATGGAGGAGCTAATGCGACGTAAACCAGTGCAAAAAACCGAAGGTGAATTTAATCACGACACGAACAAAAAAGCTATCGTAGACGAAGAGACTGGAGAGAAGGAGGGGGAGGCTACTGGAGGCGAATACATCCTCAACCCAGAACAAGGGGAGGAAATCCATATGGCGTACAAAGGCATCGAACAAATTGTGGAGTCTGGAGAAGAGCCAACTATGGAGCAGCTCATGGCTCTTTACGAAGCTGTTCAAGGTGTCTTTAGTCAGCCACAATTTAACGAAGCATAATGGCAAATGGTCAACTCCCAGGAAGAGTAGCCCCAACAAGTATAGGCCAGGGGAAGAGCTACTCTCAGATGATGAATGAGCAAATAGGGCTTATTCAGCAACAGCGAGCAGCCAACCTAGATAAAAGACTTGCTCAAGAAGAGAAGAACAGGCAGTTTAGAACTGAGCAACTACAAAACATCTACGATTTCGATGTGTCTGGACTTGCTTCTGGAGACGTACAAGTGCTTGCCGATGTGCAGCGCCAGCTTGCAGCTTCACTCGATCCAAACTCAGAGAACTCTTACTCTAGTTCTCAGCAGCTTGTCGCAGATATATCCTTGATAAATAACGCTTATAACGAAATGAAGCGTTGGGCTGATTCTGGCGGACAGGGTCGTCAGATATACCAGAACGGTCTCCTTCAACCAGAAAGAGGCGACGGCACAGTAGTGGTTGCAGACGAAGACATGCTTAATTCCAGAAACGAAGTCTGGGAAAAAGGTGCATTTGCAGAAGGGTCTGTAAGGCTTGTGGGCCCTCCAGGAAACAGACAGTTGGTAGGGATGGCTTTGGATGTCGATGGAAACGAAATAGGTGAGGTTAACTTCTTTGAGAACTCTATGAGGAATCAACCAGATCAGTTCTGGAGGCAAGAGGTTGTGCCAGCCGCTCCGTATGCGGCCACACTTACAGAGAGAGCCTTGACTGATGAGCGTCTTGACGGAAGAAACACAAGAGAGATAGCAGAGATAGACTTTGCTGTCATGAACGAAGCGAAGAAAAACAGATTTAGAGAAGAGTTTTACGAAAGAATTAAAGGTCCTGACGGAAAAGCGTTTGAAGAAATCAAACCAGAGGAGTATTCTAGACTTGGGATTGACGACGATGCCCTCATCAACGAGATGGTTTCTGACTATGAAAAAGGGCTTGAGGCTAGACCTGGAACCGCAGGGGCAGATGCTTTTGATTTCAACAAAAGCGTAATCAACATGCCTCAGCTGTCTAAACCCGTTAAGCTTCGAAGCGAAGATGAAGAGTTTGCTGGCACAATCGAGGGGGCTCAGTTTCAGCAAGGATTAGACTTAGATACGCTGCAAAAAGCCCCCAACGGAGCGCCTTTGATTCCAGTAGAGGTGGCTTACGTTCAAAGTAATGGAACTGTTGTAAAGAAGATTCTTGACCCAGCTACAAATCCTGTCGAGTACGACGCTTTCATGGAGGCTATCGGAAGAAGAGGCAAGGAGCAGCTTCTTCAATACTCAGGCTACTATCAAACACCACAAGGACCACAGGTAGACGTTGGTGAAGACCCACAGAATTTAAATCCAGCGGTTGATCGGGCAATTAGGGAAGATCTTGGGCTCGCCGATGCAGACGCTTCTCCTGGCGCTAAGCTAGAGAGCGACAGACAAATGCTGTTGGACGATATAGCAGACGCAGAAGAAGAGCTTAAACTTCAAATGAGTTTAGCTGGGGGTAATGCTGGCAACCTTACAGGAAGAATGGAGGCTATGGAAAGGCTGGTTGAGCTTCAGGAGCAACTAGGGCCAATTAACGACGCATTAGAGGAGCTCGGAATCGAGCGTATTGAGTACGAACCTATCGACGTTTCAGCGGCTGATGCTGGAGGTGCAGGTGCAGGTGGCGCTAACCTTGATACAGAACCCCCTGGGCCCCAGCAAAATCCACCAGCTGCTGATCCAGAGCCTACAGGCCCGCAGCCCGAAACTGAAAGGGATTTAAGCGTTCTTCCACCTCTTGATCCGCTTGCCGTGGAAGCAGCAAAAAGTGTTTCTGCGTCCGAAGGCTACAACGAAAAAATACAGATAAACGTCCCAGACACACTTAATAGCGGGGTGACTATAGCTGGCCTTGACATTGGCTCAACGGCTGGAGGTGCTGACGGGAAGATGGAGATATTCGAAGCTTTCTTAAGCCCAGAGGATTATGAAGCCTTAAAGCCCATGGTGGGCCTAACGGGTGAAGCCGCTCAAGAGGCGTTATCCGCTGCCCAAGCAAAAGGGCTTTTGCTTCAAGACGGTTTAGGATTAAGCGGCGATGATTTTGCTCAAATGGCAGCTTACCATATTACTATGCATCAGCTTCCAGCGATCTACAAAAAAATCCCTCAAAAAGAATTTGAAAAAATGGACCCAGAAGTCAGGGACATATTTATCAATATCGAGTTTATGACTCCTGGAACAGAAACTCCAAAACTAGTTCTAAAGGCCATTAGGTCTGGCAAGAAAAAAGATTGGGAAGCAGTGGCAAATGCTTATTACAACCCGAAGACTGAAAGTACTTATTACGGAAGTAAAGAAGTGACGGCTCAGAAGATAGCCAACTCTAAAATGGAAAACCCACCTGAAGGCGCAAAATCTATTGCCGAAGGCAACGTAAGGAGAGTTAAAGAGGCTGGCAATAACTTAAGGGCTTGGATCGAAAAAACTTACAGTTAATGTCAAATGGACCACAATTTAATGAGAAGCAGCAGGCAATCCTGGATGCTCTCGAAGATAGATATGCCAGAAGGTTTGAGACACCAAGCATAGTCTCTACAGGGGACGAGGACGAGCGCCCTCCTATAAGTAGTTACGCACCTGAGATTCAAAGAATCTTTTCTGGCGATGGCTTTAAGCAGGCTTATGATGACACTCAGATGGAGGCTATGCGTAAGATGTTGGAGGACAACGACATGGACGCAGACAGCTTCTTCAGAAATGACCCTGAAGCGGATATGTTAAAGGTCATGCAGGCCACCAACTATCAGAACTACGAGTCCAGACTCAAAAGGTACAACGAGGAAGGGAGGTTCACTACAGAGGAAGCTAAACTAAAAGCAATCGAAGACCTCAACAAGCGATACAGCTCTATGTTCGAAGCGAACATGATTTACCCTAAGCTTGGAACAAAGGTTGCTGAACTGGTTCCAAAGTCTGTTATGGAGGATGACTACAGGAGAGCTGATTTTGAGCGAGCCATCCTGAATGAATATGGCCTCAAGTTTGACCTAGATTCGAGTGAGATGATAGGAGACGTCTACAGCGAGGGAAGACCTGTATTAAACGAGCTCAGGAAAACAAGATACAGGATTAGCGATGCTGGTGTAGAGCTTACAAAATCCACCGTGGATGTGATGAGCGGACTGGCAAGGCTTATTGGTGGCGCTATATACGACGAAGAGGACTTGTACACAGAGGGGGAGATAAACGAAATGTACCAAAAAAGAAAAGAGGCTGGAGAAACTCAGACTGCTAGTGAAGCTGGTCAAAGCTTCATGTCTTCTTTTGACTTGGACGACGGTCTTTTTTGGGACGCCATATACAGCACTGAAGCTAGAGAAGATTGGTACAGATCCCATAAGAGCGCCAACACCGTCGATTTCCAACAGATTTCTGACGGATCAGATGCTGATCTGAGTCAATTGTGGAGGGCAGGCACCGATCAGCTTGTTCAGTCGGCTCCTCTTATTGCTGATGTCATGGCAGGTAGAGCCATAGCTAAAGCAGCGTTAAAAGGCGTTACAAAAGGGGTAACCAAAAGAGCTACCAGTAGGTATGTTGCGCGAGCAAGCGGAAGGTATGCCAACCCCGCGACAGGCAGGTTTATGTCTAAAAAATCTGTTGATCAAATCAACAAGAGGGCCGCGTCCATCAATAGAGTGATCAATGGAACTGGAGGTTTTATTGCTGCGGATGCTCTTCTGTCTGCCAGTATTCATGCTGATAACGTAGGCCAGGAATGGTACGATAACCTTACCCCTCAGCAAAGATTTGCTTATTTGGCAAGTGAATCGTCAGCAGAGACGCTTTCTGCAATCGTGCTCGAAGGCATTGTAGTGAAAGGTTTCGGCAGAGCAAAAAACGCCCTGGGTCACGGAGGCTTTAAGGCTCAAAAGAAATTCATACAAGAACTTGGAAAAAACGTAGCAGAGTCTATGTTTGTTGGCGCAATTGCTGAAGCATCTGCTGAGGTTGGAACGGCTGCGTGGCAGTACTGGAACGAAGTTCAGGCAAAAAAAGCTACAGATCCGAATGCGGTTGGGTGGGAATCAGAAGTGTTCTTAGACAGAATTATGGATGCTGGAAGGGCAGGAGCAGCGCTTGGTGTTATGGGGGGATTGTTTGGCGGACTGACTGGAGGTGCAGCTTCTGCTTACATTTCTACTAGACACCCACTCTCAGTAGAAGCAGATAAAGAAGTAAAGAAGGCGGCTCAAGACGTGGTAAACGCCCCAAACTCTGAAGCAAGGAAAGTTGCGGCAGAAAGATTTGAGAAGATTGTTCAAAAGCATGCTGGCGCTAAATCGTCTCTGACAAGAGCTTACTACAGGCTCAGTCAGCAAAACCCAGAAGCGTTTACAAGACTCACAGAGATTCAGAGAGAGATAAACCTAACTGTACAAAGGTTTAAGAAGTCAGAGGACGCTGAGCAGCAAGAAACACAAAAGAGAGAGCTTGAGAGACTAGTACAAGAGAAGCAGCAAATAGAAGACGAGATCGCAAAAGAAGCGGGAGCCAACTCTTTTGATGATATCATTTCTGAAGAGGTCGAAAGACTTGGGGAAGAGAGAAAAGAAAAACTTGACAGCCTTAACGAAAGAAAGAGAAATAGCCCCGAAGCAGAAGCTGAAAGGCTGTCTCAGCAGGAGCTAGACGAGCAAAGAACCTCCATGGAGGCGGCAGAAGAAATGAACAGCCCTGAGCAAAATGCAGACGACGACGTGCAAGACAAAGAAGGGGAAACCTCTGAGGACGCTCAAGCAAGAAGAGAGGCAGCGCAAGACAACAGCTTAGAAGGAGACGCTGACAATCAGTTCGCTCCTTCCATCGACGAAGATGCAGATGTAAGCGAAGCTGTAAAGTCAAAGTATAGAGACGTAGTAAGTACAGTAAACAACCTAATGAAGGGCTTTAAGAAGTTCGGCATAAAGGTTGTCATGCACAAAACATCTGACAGCTACTTTAAGGCTACAGGTAAGACAAAAAGCGCTGGGGTATTCACCAGAGACAAAGCCACCAAGACCATACATTTTGATCTTGAGAGAATGGCTAATCGACAAGAAGCCAAAGGTTTAGAGGGAGTGTACAACACGCCTGTACACGAGTTCTTACACTTGGCTTTCACAACAGCTGACGTAGCTACCCTAAATCAATACAAAAAAGAACTGCTCGCTCTTGCCAGGAGTGTAGGGTTAGGTAAACAAGCTCAGGACATATTTGACGCTGTAGCAGAGACCTATGCGGGTGAAAGCGAAACTGATTTAATAAACGAGCAGATAACAAACGCTCTTGAGCGCTTAATTAATGCCTTGCCTGAATCTCGAAAACCAGGGTTCTTAGAGAGAGCCTTTAGAGCGTTCTTGAGGGTGTTTGGATTGGAGAAATCCGTTATGGGGGAGGCTGTTACGTCTACAGACTTCTTGGACTTTATAAGTCAGTTTAAAGAAGCGAGAGATAAGGGTGTTGAGTTCAAGAGAGAGGAGATTCCTCTAGACGAGACGGCAGAGTCAGAGTCTAGAGATATCGGTATGCGACAGCCCTCCAAGGCTTACCCAGACCTTATTCAAAAAGAAGTCTTCTTTACTTACAACTTTATAAACAAGTATGGAGGACTTCTTCAGTATCAAGGTTCGGTAAAAGTTAACGATTACTGGCATTTTAGAAATTGGTGGGTAAAACAGACGGGCAACGGAAAGAAGGCAAACAACATGATTGGCTTCACATACAAAGACGCTCAGGGCAACTTCAAAACCATAAACCCACCTAAGCCAAAACGAGACAGAGAGACTGGGGAGATTATCGATATGGAACCAAACCTTAAATCTCCAGATCAAAGAAAAATAGAAAGTAATCAAGCATCCATAGACGCCAAGGCTAGGATTAGAGATAGAGAGTCTGCTACGAACGCCTTAGTTAGCGCTATATCCGAGATAGGAGGAGTCCTAAAGCGTCTTAGTGGGGACCGTAAAACAGAGTTCTTCTTAAATCAGCAAGGCAAAGAAGTAGAGGAAAAGTCTGGGCTCCCTGTAGTTTACAGTGAAAAGATATTCATTGAAGGGCTTAGAAATCTACAGTACGAGAATCAATTCGAAGGAGCATTGCGAAATGCGATGTCAGACTTTGAATTCTTAGTGCCGAAAAAACAAGAGGGTAATTTCGAATATAGCCTTGTAGATAACGGAGACGGTACAGTTACGCTTGAAGTTCACTCGGATGTACTTGTAGTAGAAGGAAAAGAGCAAGGTCAAGCTTTAGCTGAAGGCACTTCTAATCCTCAAAAAGATCTTGAGTCGATAGAGCTTAAGATATCTAAGTCAAACAACTTAGGTAAAGAAGAAGTCAGGGGAGATATCTTGAAAGATACTGCTGGAAAACTAGCTATATCTCTTGGTTTTGATAAAACAGGAGACTTTTCTGGTGTAAGAGAGTTAATATCTAGAGGCGGAGAGATAATTACCTCCCACATAAACAGAAGGAAGGCCAGGATGGTTTATAAGCAACTTGTAGATATGGCGATACAAGAAGCTCAGGCCAAGGGGATGAATCCAGGAGAAATTGGTCAAATAGTCATTTATCATACGCTTCTCGACAAAGAATCAACATTAGGAAACCCTTACGTGTTTTCTGAAATAATGAGAAAATTTGTCGATCCAAGAGAAATGGAAATATCCTTTAATAAGGATACTAATGACGCAAAAATATTCAGAAACGCTCTTGAAGAAATATACAGAGTTGCGGATCCAGATTTAGATAAGCTTTTTGATGACATCGAGGACGGAAAAAAAGTTGAAGTGGATGACGTTTTGGCAAAGAAAATTTCTAAACTTCTTTTAGAAAATTCAGAATCTTTTGATTTTTCTACTAGAACCAAAATAGCAAAAGAAGTAGTAAGTAAAGATTCAAGAGAGGCTATATATACTAAGTACAACGACTCCGTATGGGACGAAACCCCAATTGGGAATGTAGTTGCATACACGGTTCTTCCTTTTAAATATGACCCGTCTGACTCAAATAGACCTGTGAAAGGATTTAAACTAGGAACGGAAAGCAATGCTAAGAACCCGTTTAGAGGGTTGATACAACCAGAAAGTGTATTTGATGCAAACGGGAGACTTTTAGAGGCGCCTAAGACGCTAATTCCTACTGAACTATATCACCTGGCTGAATTGATGCCAGAAACGGTTACAAAGGTGGACAAAAAGGGAGACAAAGAGCAAGTCACAGAAAGGGTTTCTGATCTACCTATTGAAAAACAAAAAGCAGAGCTCAACCCAAGGGCTGCAATTTCTGCGGTTAAGGGTAGAGTACAGCCTACAAGTTTTTTAGACCTGGATAACTCAACAAGAACCCAAGAACAAGAATCTATAGACATCGGGTTAAATCCAGACAACCAATCCGACCTTCCGTTCGAGCCAAACAGACTTGATTCTTTCCAGGCGTTTATGGCCCGTGTAGACCAGCTGTTTGCCAATAAGTACGCTAACGTATTTAGTTTACAGAAAGCCATTGAAAAGGCAAAGCAAGCCGTCGTAGACATCTCTCAGGACTTTATCAACGCAGAGACGTTAATGTATGGCAAGACAGCTAACGATCTTGAGAAGCTAGACGAAAAAGTGAAGGTTATTTCTCAAGAGATGAAGAAGGCTGGTCTGATCGGGGAGGACGTGTCTCAATACCTGATTGCTCGTCACGCAGAAGAGCGTAACGCCTTGATTGCAGAACGAACTGAAGGAAAGACGGTAGACGGCAGTGGTATGAGTAACGAGAGAGCTCAGGAAGTAATGGACAGCTTTAGCCCAGAAAGAAAGGCTGCGCTTGAGTCTATTGCTAAGAAGGTAGATGCAATCACCAAGGATACCCGACAGACTATGGTCAAGTTCGGGCTGGAAAGCCAAGAGACTATAGACGCATTCGAGGAGATGTTCGACAACTACGTACCGCTCGGTGGCCTGTCGGTTGACGAAATGAGTGCAGACACGTCACTATACCCAACGGGAGGAGCTGGAATGAGTATATACGGAGACACTACACGTAGAGCTCGTGGTCGTAAGAGCGAAGCTAACAACGTATTAGCTCAAGCCATTGCGCAGAATGCAGCAGTACACGCCAAGGCACGGAAGAACGAAGCACTATCATCACTTTATAATCTCGTAGAGGCTAACCCAAACACTAAGGTGTGGAAGATTTCTAACGAGGTACCTTTCGATGCGCAAAGCGCTGTCGGTGTCCGTGTGAATGGTGAGCAGAAGTTCATCGTCTTCACCAATGCTGATCACGCTAAAGCACTGAAGAACATGGGGGTTGAGAAGCTCGACCTCGTAAGTAAGATAATGCGGTCATTCTCTGGGTTCCTAAGACGTTCATTCACTACAGCCAACCCTGAATTTATCATTTCCAACTTCGCAAGGGATATTCAATCTGCTTTGTTCAACGCGATGGCAGAGGCGGACATCCCTGGAGGGCAGATACAATCTAAGTATATAGCAACTAAGATTATCGAGCGAGTAAAGCAGACCCTCCCCGCTCTCCTGAAGGGGGCTGTAGGCAAGGACTTGGACCCAGAGATGGCCGCATATTTTGAAGAGTTCAAAGAAGACGGAGGACAGACAGGATGGGGATTTGTTAAAGACGTTGGAACCATCGCTGCTGAGATCGAAGCAGAAGTAAACGAAAAGAACAAGGCTCAGAAGGCGAGAGAATGGATGATGAAGAACAGCATTGACGTTGTTGAGAATGTCAACGATGCGTTCGAGAATTCTATCCGTCTCGCTGCATATATGGAAGCGCGTAAAGCTGGTACAAGCAGAGAGAAAGCTGCTGAGTTAGCAAAGAACATTACCGTAAACTTCAACCGCTCAGGTGAGCTTGGTGCAGTAGCCAATGCATGGTACATGTTCTTCAACGCTTCTGTACAGGGTACGGTAAGGCTCGCTCGTTCACTTGGAACTCTCAAGGACGTGCGCAAACCTAACGGCGAGCTGGAAGCATGGCACAATCGTCTCAACGCAGCTCAGAAGATGGCGTTCGGGTTGTCGCTCACCACAGGTATGCTCACAGCAATTAACATCGCGATGAGTGATGAGGATGAAGACGGCGTGTTGTTTTACAACAAGATACCTGACTACGAGAAAGAACGAAACCTCATCATTATGTATGATGGTAAAAACTATCTGAAGATTCCACTCCCATACGGATTTAATGTATTCGCAAACATGGGTAGTGCCATGGCTGAAGTTGCGGGTGGACAAAGAGAAATGACAGACGCTGGTTTGTTTATACTGAACTCAGCTTTTAGCTCTTTCTCTCCAATCAGCTTCGGGCAGTCGAAAGACGCAGCCAAGTATATAGCGAAAGGCGTTACGCCTACTATTCTTAAACCGCTCGTAGACATAGCGGTTAACGAGAGTTACTTTGGAAGCTCCGTCTACAAAGAGCAATTCCCAGTAGGCGCACCAAAGCCAGAAGCGGAGATGTCATTCCGAGCGCCTGAAGGTATACGCAGTTTCTTCCAGTGGATGAACGAGGCGACAGGCGGTAGCGAGTTTGTTCCAGGAAAGATGGACTTCAACCCAGACAAGTTCTGGTATGGATTTGAATACTACATAGGCGGGGCTGGACAGTTTGTTACAAGAACGGTCGGTACGGGTAGAGATACTTATGAGATGATCAAGGAGGGGGAGAAGGTGCCAATGAAGGCTAACGACTTCCCGTTCTTGAGAAAGCTCTACGGCGAGTTCTCAAAGTACTATGACTCAGACGTTTACGTAGAGAACGCCAACCTTGTTTCTCAATTATACAAGGAAAGACAAGAAGCTGATAATAAGAACGACAAGCGGTACAGAGGCATCATGAAGCTTGAAGCCGAAAGAAAGAAGACAGAGAAGCAAATAAAGCGCCTTAGAGAGCTTAGAAAAGAAGCTAGAGATATCAAGAATTACGTAGAGAGACAGAACAGGATATACGAGCTCTATGAGAAAGAGAGAAGCCTTCTAATGCAGTTTAACAAGCAATACGAAAAACTACGTGGAGAAGATTAAAGACACCAAGCTAGGGGAATGGCTCAGAGAGAAAGCTCCTAATGTATTAGAGACCGTCGGAGACCTCCTGCCAAACCAGGGGGCTCTGGGTGTTGTAAAAAATCTGTTGGATAAAGAGCCAGGGATTGACCCCGCTGAGGCCAAGGCTAAGGTAGATGCTGAGATCGCGTTTCAGAATAACGTGACCGAACGGTGGAAATCTGACATGGGTAGCGACGTCAAGCTAGCTAAATTGATAAGACCTATAATGTTAATAACATTAACATGCATTTTCTTAGGTCTTGTAATCTTTGACTCCCTTGATAATCAGCCTTTTAACGTGCGTGAGAGTTACGTATCTTTGTTAGAGATATTAATGCTAACCGTATTCGGTGCCTACTTTGCTGGTAGGACCGTTGAAAAAACCAAGAGATGAAGGTAAGTGAGTCTACAGA
>Ga0075460_10001089_pt1 | contig 10831 bp, 24 predicted proteins | sample DEB08_DNA_3_FD_77580 | JGI IMG/M metagenome (GOLD analysis project Ga0075460, IMG submission 77580) | Aqueous microbial communities from the Delaware River and Bay under freshwater to marine salinity gradient to study organic matter... | ecosystem: Environmental > Aquatic > Marine > Coastal ...
ATAAACTATGAATAAAAATGACCCAATACAAAAAAAATACCAGCAAACATTAGACAGGGTTGAACGATTAAAGGAGGAATTGTTAAGACAACATCAAAAAAGATTTACAGAAGAGCCACCGCAAAAGATTAGCCTCTTAAACCATTTGCCAAAAAATAGTTTTTATAAACAGTATGTTAGCCATATAGCTGAACTGTGCTGGCTTCCAGAATCAACTACTTTTTTGATCGGTCTTGGAATTTTTAGCTCAATTGCCTCACGCTCTTATCATGTCCGTTTTGCTGACGGCGATATGTTGCCGATTGGTTTATATACGGTGGCCGAACATCCGCCAGGAACAGGTAAAAGCCGTTGCATGGGTATTTTTTCCGGTCCGTTTTACGAATTTTACAAGGCTTCTGCATCAACTAATGAGAAGCCGGTTTTATTTGTGTCGAGCTGTACGCCTGAAGGTTTGGAAAAAACTCTGGACGGAACTCTAGGGCATTTTAGCGCGGTATCGGCTGAGCAAGGGTTAATCGATACGCTGTTTGGCGGCATGTATAAAGCGGTAGGCGCTAAAAATAATAATGAGCTTGTGCTTAAAGGTTTTACCGGGGAATGGGTATCGAGTCAGCGTGTCACTAGGGCAGGGTTTACCGGGCGAGTCACTGGAGGTATATCCGTATTCGCGCAAAATGGCACTGTAGAGACGATTTTACAGTCGAGCAATGGGACTGGGTTGGCGGATCGCTTTTTAATGCTTAGCGAGCCTGATATGCTCGGCATAAGGGATCATAAAAGAAAGTTTGAAAGGGATGAATCGTTAGATGATAAGTATCAAGAGATTTGTTATAAAGTTGCGCAAATAGGGTTAATATCTCCTGCCAGTTTTGAGGAAACTAAAAGCTTGACGTTTAGCGATAATGCCTATGAATTGATAGCTGAATTTAGCAACAAGCTTGAGCCGTTGTTAAAATCAGGTGAACAATTCGGTTCTAATTATCTGCGTGGCGCTTGTGGCAAGGCACCCATTCAAGTGATGAAAATAGCGGCGAATTTAAGTTTACTCAATGGCGGCAGCAAACTTGATGTTGTATGGGACGATTTCGTTATCCAGGCCATTAATATTTTTAATGATTTGCTAGTTGCGTCTTATCATATGGCGGTTAAAAAAGAAGTGATCGGGACTGAAGCACAGGAAGCCGCGATAATTGCTTATCTGGATAAAAAAGGCAGGAGAAGTAAAACGGAAATACAACACGCCTGCCGTTATCATAATTCATTTAAAGAGCTGGAACACCCAAAAGCCGAGGTCGGTAAAGTTGTTGACGATATGCTTGCTCGCCAGGTTATTTTAAGAGTTGGCGGGACTGGGGCCAGTATTTATGTCGCTTAATTCTTCTAAATAAACCCTAACGGATTCGGCATAAGCTTGTAATCTTTGAGCTTCTGATTCGACGTGATTTTGAAATGCTCGTAGTCTAGGATTATCTGCAAGATTAGGCATCGTTTCTAAATAAGGCATTACGATAGATTCCGACTGCCCTTTTATTCTACACAAGAATGATTTTAATATTAATTGATGCCTTAAATTAGGAATTTTATTTTTATACGATCTGTGTTGGAGTAAGTGCTTTGTCCATGATAATTCAAAAGCGCTTATTCCGCAGCGAGTTTTTATTGAAAAAATATGAACTTTCCCTGTTTTTACATCATTTATATAACGCTCTCTAAAATGATTAAGATCAAGACAAACGTTTAATTCTGCCCCCATCAAAACAATATCTTGGGCAGAATTAAGTAGTTTTATTGTTTTGGTTGGGCCAGAGTACCATTCAGGAATGTCAGCTAATGGTTCGTTTGAGTATTGAGTGCGGATGTTTGTTTTTCTAATTACCTTTTTAGGTGAATCTCTACCAGTTAGAATATCATCTTCGTGAATTAAGCTTTCTATTTTAGTTAATTCTGGAACCCATCTTCCGGTATCGTGTAGATATTCTAACCACCGAAGCACTTTATCGTATCGGTTATTTATTGGTACAACAAGTTTTTTTGATAATCGATAAGCAAGCCAGTCAGAGATTACTGAAAATCCAGATTGACTATATTGATATTTTTCTCGACGTGTTAATGATTTAGCTGGCATATGCTGGTGAAAATCGAGCTTATTGCCGTTAAAGTTTACCTTGCCACGCACAACCGGACCAACCGCCTTCGCCTTTTGCTTTAATAGTCCCTTTCTTCAATCGAGAAAAAATACTCAAGTTTGCTGGGTATGACATTCTGATGCACTCAAAGCCGTCAACACAACAAACCAAAAAGGCGCAACACTCCTCACCGTTTCCCATCTTGCAAATGTCTTTTGCTTCATCTTCTGACATTATTACTTTTGTGTGCCAATCACCGATTATCTTTTCCATTCGTCCAACTGGGTGCGCGTTAATTCTGCGTTATACGAATCCAGAACACGCTCCAGGCAGACTCTGAAGCATGTATTCCATCCAGCGCCATCCGCTCCGCTTCCGTAGTTCTCTCTGGCCTGACGGATCGCGCGTTCATTCTCCCAAACGCATATCCACGATAGCGCATCAAGTAGCGATGGTTCTTCACATGCTCTTACAACAGCTTGATTAATGTTCATCGTTTACCTTTGTTTTCAAACTCCAAAAGTTTGGATAATCTTTTCGATGTATTTTCTTTTTGATATGGCCCTTCATAAAAACGACCTAATTCAAATAACATTCCATCTAATGATAAAAAGGCGTGGGTAACTTCACTAGGACCAATTCCTTCATGGAAATCATCTTTTACTGATTTTATTATTTTTACATTCATTCTACCAACCCTTGCCTTCTAAGATTTTCATTAGCCATTGCTATGGCTTCATCCAGGTCTTTACCGAACACCATTTTTTCTAATCCTCCAGATTGTTTATACCAGATTCGAACCATATTGTCATTGTCTGATATAAGACTTGTTTTAATTGCGTGTTTTTTTAGCCAGGCGTAACGATCAGCGTCGTTGTTAATGTCATCCCCTACACCCTTGGCTATTTTTTGAATTTCATCATAGTCTATGGCTTCACCATGTATCATTATTTCTGCAAACTTTTGTACGTCAGAAAGTCTATACCTTACCTTTATTCCTCCTGACTTTCCTTTAAATTCTATAGGCTGAATGTTGATCCATTTTCTTGCAGACCTTGATGCTCTAAGTGTTGAAGGTTTTATTTGTAAGAGCTTTGCCGCCTCGTCTGTTGTTAGAAAAATCTCAGTTTCATTTATTTTGTCCATCGTTTTACCTTATTGATTGAAAGAGACTCTATTATACACATTATCTGCATAATATCAAGATATTATCTACATAATTTTGCGCCAAAGTAAGTTATTGTAAATTAACTATTTGTTATTTTTAGGCAAAAATTTTGCCGCAAAAAGGCAAAACATAAGTTATTGAAATATAAAAGGAATATGGCTAAAAATGAACGTTTTTGCCTTTTTGCCCTACCCCTAATGCGGGTAGGTGAGTGAATAAATATAAAATTGTATAAAAATAATACAAATTTATTTGTTTAAAAGATAGAGACTATAAATTAAGGCAAAAAGGCAAAATATATATATTATTATTATAATAAAATAAATAAAACAATAACTTACAGAAAAATTTTTTTTGCCTTTTGAGGGCTAAAATTTTGCCTTTGGGCAAAAAAGTATATACAAGCTTTGCTATATATGTATATACATAGCGAGTTGGGCGATTTGGGCGATTTGGGCGAAAAAAGTTTATTTATCACTCATAAAAAGATTTATAAAACAAATAAAAACAAAGCCTTATTGATTATATAAGGCGATTTTTAATTAAGGAATTGGGTTTTCAATTAGAAAGGAACAATGGAGGTTTCTGTAAAATACCCTATAAAACAATAAGTTATAAGCGGCTATTTTGGGCGAAAAAATTCCGCCCAACTTTTTTTTGATAAAAGGGGATGGATAACAATAGAGCAATAGGGTGGTATAGGTGAGTTCTTTTTCGTTGCTTAGACGTTAAATTTGACGCCTTCCTGCACACTTAAAAGGCTTTTGATTAATGTAGCTTTTTAATAAGCAAAAAAAAGCCCCGACTAGCGGGGCAGAGGTAGGAGGAACACAAAATCAAGCTATTTAAATATTATAATCTAACTTATTGGATAGTTCGCACCAAAAATCTTCCCCTTGCGGGGTATCAGACCAGACAAAGCAATCGTAAAGATCGCCAATGTATTCAAACTCTTCAGGAATTTTCATCTTTGGCGCTTCAAACAGCATCCAGCCCGCTGCATCAACATCAATCTCGGCAACACGCTCGATCAACTCAGCGTAGGCTTTGATGCCTGGGTCGGTTACTTCTTTGTCTGGCAATGCTCTTATTTGTTCTGTGCTTAGTTGGGTTTTAAGAGATAAAGCAATATGCTTAAAACTTTCAAGCGATATAGATTCAGATTTACTCCAGGATAAATATCTTGTCATAAAAAAACTGTAGCTATCATTAAAGTCCCTAATGTTTTCATAATTAAACATGATTTCTTTAGCAACTTCAGGATTTATTTCGTAAGCATAGTAAGCCGTAATTGCTGCTGCCCTGGCTTCTTGATTTGTTATGTTCATTATTTTATCTCTTCTTTTATTGATTCTATTAGAGCTTTAGCGTAAGCCTGTGCCCCTTCGGAGGATTCAAAATCTTTTAGAAAAACTGTTTGTTCGTTTATAGAGATTCTAACATTGGGTTGATACTTAGAACCAATACCAACAGGATACCCAAGCTCAGGCACTTCAATCCCATTCAAATAACACCTTTTTTGTTTCCTTCTATACTTTACATCTTCAAACCAGCTTGGCGTACAGTATAAATTAATCCATATATTCAGGACTATATCAAAAATTTCCCAATTATCCCAAGGCGTTTCACTCTCCATAGCATCCTTGGCATATTGGAGCATTAAATCTGCATGAATATGTTTAGTCATTCTGGTTCATCTCCCATTTGGTATATCTTAATTCTATTTAAAAGAGTTTGCTTTTTAACAGCCTTAGCAGCGTCAAGCAAGCATTGTTCAAGTCCTTTAGAGCGGTCATGTTCAAATTTAGCTATTATTAGGTCATTGATTTGTATTCGGTACTGATTAATGCCGTCTTTTATGCCGCCTTTAGTAATGTTAATTATGGCTATCATCGTATTCCCCTATAAATTCCGACCGAGGCTTAATTATAAATCCTCTTTGAATAAAGGATTCTAAACTTTCTATGTCTAGCATATCAAATGTTAATTGAGAAATTTTATCGGCTTTTGTCCAGTCAAGCCGCCATAGCTCTATGGTTATTTTGTGTATTCTAATCATCCTAACACCCACAATATAAGGGTAATCCAAAAAACAATGCAAAAAGCGAGCATTGCGATCCAAGTTATTTGTTTTATTTTTTGATTATTCATTGTTTTACACCTTCATTAATTTGATTCAAAGCTACCGCCAGGGCATCAACCATCGATGATGGTACAGCGATAAAGTCATAGATAAAAGTACTTTCGTTAAAAACTCCGATAAACGTTGTTGAGCCGTTACCGGATTTTTGGACCTTTATTTCAATAGGTCCGTCTTTTAGAGTAATCATTCTCATCCCCCATTATTTCATCAAACCTACTCAACGCCATTTCCTCTAAAATGCGCTCCTTTTCCTTTTGACGCTGTTCTTCCTCTTCAGCATCGTAGGGCGTTTGGTTATCGTAGTCGTCTTGTAACGATTTATAGCTTTTGTATTTTGTGTTCATTGTCTTACCATCCTACCGATCATTGTCTTACCCTCTTTCTTTTTTGTTGGCATAGGCTTCCCAGTCTCCTGGAAAACCCGAGCTATGGAACGGCCAATCCGATGGCACGTCGTGCATTACTCGTTTATCTCCAAGCCACCATCCGTTCCCATACTCGTCCCATCTTGGGACTTTTTTGACGCCAAGTAGCCCTTCTTCAAATTCTTTTTTTAGTTGTTCTACAGTTTTCATTGTCTTACCCTCTTTTTGTGTTTTGTTTTAACTTGACTACAGAATATCGGATTTTTGTACATTTGTCAATTGAACTTTTTAATCGATAACACAAGATCGATTGATTTTTTTAATAGCGATTCGATACTATAGGGTAGATAGTTTCGATTCGATACTAAAATGAGGGTAGATAGTTTCGATTCGACACCAAAATAATAGCGATTCGATACTACATGATAGCGATTCGATATAGTGGAATATTGTGGAAATGTTTGTATACTTAATTTTTTGTGGTACAAATAGATAATTTTAAACTTACTGGGTAAATGTTATATAATAATGATTAAAGTTATCTTTTTTGAGTTCGAGCATGACGAAATACCCAAGTCTGTTATCATTGACTCTATTAACACCGAACAAGCTAAAAATATTATTATCAGCATTTATCCTGATGCTATTATTAAAAGCTGCGAATTAATAGTATGAATGTATCTGATTTAATTAAAAAGCTCAGGAGTTATAATTCTTGCAGCGGTTATGCAAAGACTATGCTTATAGCGGCTGATGAGCTTGAAAAGGCAACAAGCAATTATATAGTTATTTTAAAGCCTGAGTTCGAAGATAGATACATAAAATACAAAAAAGGGTGGGAACGATGGGAGAAACTTAAAAAGTTAGATTTATCCCAATATTCTGATTTGTATATCTTGAGCCTACAATCGGATAAATCTTTCGACACAATTATCGATAATTTAAAATGTTTTAATATTAGTGATGAATAATGATTACATCTAATCAATGCTTTAAAAGATTTGGCGATCCGCGGACTGAAAAGTATATGACTATCCATTACTTTAGCGACGAATTACGCGCTTATATACCAGCGCTTCCGGCTCGTATATACTGTCATCAGTTGTTAGTTGAGCCGCTAAATAAAGCACTAAAAACCGTGCTTTTTAATCGATTAGAAAAGGAAATAAAAACATGGGACGGATGCTTTAATATTCGATCTAAAAAAGGCGGGGCATCGATGTCATTACACGCATGGGGCCTGGCGATTGATATTAATGCCGCATGGAATGGTTTTAATAAAACGCCTACAATGGATATGGCGTTAGTCCAGTGTTTTACCGATGCAGGGTTCGACTGGGGCGGGTATTGGACTAGGCCGGATGGAATGCATTTTCAGCTAGCAGAGCTGTCATGACCTCTGTACTCTTTCTTGTTGCATCAATATCGTGCGTAGTTAGGGACGCGGATGGATCAATCAAGCGCTCTTCTTCCGCTGTGCGAGCATTTAGGAAAGATAATCCATGTCCTAGCACAGGGCAAACAACAGGCCCATGTCTTGGGTATGTCGTCGATCACATCCATCCGCTGTGTCATTGCGGAGAGGATACACCACGGAACCTGCAATGGCAGGCGATAGAGCCAGCGCTAGAAAAGGATAAATGGGAGCGTTCTATATGCAAATGAAACTTGGCATCGATTACAGACTCGATGGAAAATATCGTTATGTTTTGCTTAAAGACCTAAGCTTTTATGTCGATATATCCCAGGCGCATGGGGTTTACATCGTAAATCAGAATCCTAAATCTTGCGGCAAAATCATGACTGCACTGTCTATTAAAGGCGAGTTGTCATTAGCCGCTGGCTACGCATGGAATGGGCCAAGCGGCCCCGTTCGGCATACCCCCGATTTTATGCGCGGATCGCTGATACATGATTCACTGTACCAGCTTATGCAATGCAAAAAGCTACCGACAAAGCATCGTAAACAAGCTGACGTTGAGCTATATAACGCATGTCGTATTGACGGCATGAGCGAGTTTAAAGCAACGATGGTCTATTATGCTGTCAGGTTGTTTGGCTGGTTGTATATCTAATGGACATTATTATAATAATGATTAGTATTTATGGAGTTTGACCGGTGTCTGATAAAGTAGTAAGAGCGGAAATATATTTTACATTAAGTACATATCGAGATATACCAAGCAAGATAGTCGATAATGTATCAAGGAATATAGAGGAAGATTTGCAAAATGAATTTGGGTTGATGCAGATAGCACTACAAAAGTTATTCGATTTAGAGATAGATAGCTGGATTAAGGCTCAGGAAGATAAAACTATAGATAGAATATTAGAGTTGTGTAACATGACTCACTGTGAATTTAAACGTAAGTATTTAAAAGGTAAATAGAAATGACTGAAGAAACAAAAGATCAAATAATAAAAGAAGAAATATTAAAAGAACAGAAACCGGGAGAAGTCAAGCCGGATTTTGAGGTTCATGGTCAGTATGAACAAAGTATCTATTTAGCTGGTCGAAAGATTAAGATTGATGTTTCGTCATTCAAAATCAAAAGGAATGGTGAAGATGAATTACTATTTACTGTGTCGATATTAACGCCCGAAGGCGAAAAGGTTAAAATGGCTTTGAGCCATGCTGATATTAGCCAGCTTGCGAATTTGATTAATAGTGCTAAATATCTATTTGATTAATTTATCCTCGTGCTTTACCCCCTACTCGCCCAGATTAATTCTGGGCTTTTTTTATGAGTAAGAAATGGATAGAGACGCAAACAGGTATCAATGTTGAAGTTATTACAGATAATGCTATATTAGTAAGCTATATAGACAAGCCAAAAACTTGCGTTATCTATAATAAAAATAATACTTTATATGTCAGGGATAAGAAAGAATTTAATCGATTATTTGAAGAGGTTAAAAAATGAATATTAAACTATTATCTATTTTATTGTTAATTATGCCGGTAATGGTTAACGCAGACTGTTCTGAGCTTTTAATATCGATTAAGGATAAGACCGGCAAACAGGCGGATTCTGCAAGGAATATGTACAACAGTATTAGATTAGGTGAAAAGTTATCGACATTTAAAGATAAGCTTGACCAATACTCGATTAATGCGGCTAATTTAGCAGGGTTGAATATGCAGTATGATAATGAATGCGCTAACCCGCCTGTGTCTGATCCTGCTCCAGAGTCTACTGACAATAACACCATTGAACCGGCGTTTTGATTATGAATCATTGGAAACAACAACGGCGAGATAATAAGGGGCGCTGGTTATCGTATGACGGAACACGCGGAAAAAAATATACTGCTAGAGATATTGAAAGAGCGTGGAAGGCAGGTCATAACGATCAAAGCCGGTTTATGACCATAGCGCAGAAAGTAAGTAAGTATTTGGAAATGAATGGGATTAGATAATGAATATCAGATATATACTAAGACCGATAGAAAGTCCTACTGATTGTAGGATTATACTGCAAGCGGATAATTTTGACGATGCTTTTGCAGAGTTTACCTATTTAGCGGGTTTGCCGGGCGATGATGAATCATCATTAGATGCCGATGAATATATAATGACGTTTGAAGTATATAAGTAATGAAGTTATACCATGAGAGACGAAAAAGGCCAGTTCATTAAGGGTCATGAAAAGCTAGGCGGAAGAGAAAAAGGTACATCACCTAAAATTAAAAGAGAAATCAAGGATATGATTTTTGAGGCTTTTGAAAATTCTGGTGGAGTTGATTATCTTGTGCAACAGTCACAAGAAAACCCAGTCGCTTTTTTGGGATTGCTTAAGTGTATTGTACCCAAGATTATTAACGCTAATATCGAACATTCAATCCCGCAACTATCAGAAGCACAAGCCCGGAAAATGGCTGAGATGTACTTAGAATGTCAGACTCCGAAAGAGAAGATCATCAATCCGAAGAACAGCTCAACCCATTAATATTCGCGAGGCATAGCCTTTTGGCTTATGCTGTCTCACAATGGGAAGGCTACAATCCGGCATGGCATCACAAGGTTATCGCACAAAAGCTTGAAGCTGTTGAACGCGGAGAGATTAAGCGACTAATGATATTCGTTCCCCCTCGCCATGGGAAGCTTGTCGCAGACTCTATCCCGATACTAACTATTAATGGCTGGAAAACACATGGAGACTTAGTTGTCGGTGATTATGTATTTAGTCCTGATGGCAATCCAATAAAAGTGACTTCCATATCTAAAAAAGATATTGCATCAATAGATGTAGAGCTAACAAATGGAGATATTATAAAAGTCCATCCTAATCATGAATGGACTGTTTTTAATAGATCGAAACATAAGGTTGAAACATTAGAAACAAAAAAGTTATTAAATTTAAAACTTATCGATGGAAATATTGGTAAGCGTGGCGGAAGATATGTAATTCAAGTACCAAACATATCGGCATTAAATTTTCCGAATATTGATTTAATAATGAAGCCTTACTCATTAGGTGCGTGGCTTGGCGATGGTTCATCATCAAAGTCTTGTATAACTCATGATAAAAATGATTATCATGTTATTGATGGGATTATTAATGACGGTTATAAAGTTAGTACTGTTTGTACTCATAAACAAACAGGGGTATTAACAACGTATTTTGCAGGTGATAAGCCAAACGTACTAAGTGATTTTGGTAAACACTTAAGACTTATTAATGTATTAAATAATAAACATATTCCAGAAGAATATTTTAAATCATCCATTAATCAAAGGTTAGAGTTATTAGCCGGATTGATAGATACCGATGGACATGTAGATAATAAATCAAGAGTTAGATTTACAACATCGGATAAAAAATTAGCAGATGATGTTTATAGGTTAGTTTCCGAGCTTGGAATGAGACCCTATGTAACAGAGGTTGAGCCAACATTATCTAGTTCTGGTATTCAAGGTAAAAAAGTTGTTTATGTTATAGGGTTTCAGCCGACTATAGACATACCAACAAAAATACCAAGAAAGAAAATTACAAGATTAATTTGTCAACGTAAGGTTTCAATT
>Ga0075460_10001094_pt1 | contig 10810 bp, 9 predicted proteins | sample DEB08_DNA_3_FD_77580 | JGI IMG/M metagenome (GOLD analysis project Ga0075460, IMG submission 77580) | Aqueous microbial communities from the Delaware River and Bay under freshwater to marine salinity gradient to study organic matter... | ecosystem: Environmental > Aquatic > Marine > Coastal ...
GGGCTACGTCGGGTGGCGGTGCTCACCCAGTACAAGTCCCATTCGCTCGACCGCCACATCACGACCACGTGGCGACTTTCGCCCCTGCTGGGGGACTACGTCACCGCTGTGCCGGCCCAGCAGCGGCTGGGCCCGCGCTGGTTCACCGGCAGCGCCGACGCGATCTTCCAAAGCCTCAACCTCATCAACGATGAGCGCCCCGACTATGTGGCCGTTTTTGGCGCCGATCACGTGTACCGCATGGATCCGATGCAGATGGTCCAGGCGCACATCGACACGGGAGCCGCGGTCACGGTCGCCGGCATCCGGCAGCCGCGCGCGCTCGCGCACCAGTTCGGCGTGATCGACACGGCCGAAGACGGCGTTCGCATCAGGCGCTTCCTCGAGAAGCCGGCTGATCCGCCCGGGATCCCCGGCTCCGAAGACGAGTCCTACGTCTCGATGGGCAATTACATCTTCACCACGAGTGAGTTGATCGATGTCCTGCGTGCTGATGCCGCCGACGAAGGTTCTGTCCATGACATGGGCGGCAACATCATCCCGATGCTCGTTGACCAGGGCAAGGCATGTGTCTACGACTTCGCCCTCAATGAGGTCCCCGGCGCGACGGATCGTGATCGCGGCTACTGGCGTGACGTCGGCACACTTGACGCCTACCACGATGCCCACATGGACCTCGTGTCCGTGCACCCCATCTTCAATCTTTACAACCGTCGCTGGCCCATCCTCACCAACCACCTCACGCTCCCGCCCGCGAAATTCGTGGAGGGCGGCAACGCCCATGAGTCCATGGTCGGCACCGGCTCCGTCATCGCCGGGGCCCATGTCCGCGGGTCGGTCGTCGCCTTCGATGTGCAGGTGCAGGGCGGGGCCTATATCGAGGGTTCGGTGATCCTGCCCGGGGTGCGGATCGGCCGCAATGCGGTCATCCGCCATGCCATCTTGGACAAGAACGTCGTGGTCCCCGACGGGGCCCAGATCGGTGTCGACATCGAGCGTGATCGGGAGTTCTACACCGTGAGCGAGGGCGGTGTCGTCGTGCTCGGCAAGGACGTTACGGCGGTGGTCTGATGCCGCGCGCGGTCGTCACGGGAGCTGGCCGCGGCCTTGGCGAGGCCATCGTCGCCCAGTTGCGCGCTGCTGGCTACGACGTCACCGCCACGGATGTCGACGGGGCCGATCACTTTCTCGACGTGAGGGACGCTCAGGCATGCCGCGAACTCGCCCGCGCAGTCGAGCCCGACGTGTGGGTCAACAACGCTGGCGTACTCGGTGCCGGCGACGCGGCAACCCAGGGCGACGACATCATCGAGTCGGTGGTCTCGGTAAACCTTCTGGGCGTCATGCATGGCACGCGCGCGGCTGTCGAGGTCATGCGCGGCCGGGAGCACGGCCGCGGCCGCGGCCACGTCATCAACATCGGGTCACTCGCCTCCTGGGTGCCCGTCCCGGGCGAGTGCGTCTACGCCGCCACCAAGGCCGGCGTGCTCTCCTTCACCCTCGGGCTCGAGGGTGAGTTGCGAGCCCAGGGGGTCACGGGAGTTCGCCTCAGCGTGGTCTGTCCCGACGGCATGCTCACCCCGATGATCACCGACATCATCGACGACCCTGCTGTCGCGATGACGTTCACGGGCTTGCGTCCGACGACCGTCGACAAGGTCGCCGAAGCAGTCATCGCCGTCGTGCGCCGGCCCAGACGCGTCGTCAGCGTGCCGCATTGGCGAGGCGCTCAGGTGCGGATCATCGGGGCGATCCCCGACGTCGTGCTCCGCGCGGCACCCCTCTTCACGCGCCTGGGTCGCGCTCAGCAGGATCGGGTACGACGAGCACTCGGATCTGCTCCACGCTGATATCCGTGCTTGCGTAGAGCAGGGCGTGGTCGTGCGCCTCCTCGCGTGCCGCGGCCGCGGTGAGGCGCGCTGTACCGATCCACCCGCAGGCGCATATCGGAAGCAGGAACCGCCCGTTGCGGGCGATCGACACCTGGTGAGCCGGGGGTGAGGCCGACACGGGGCGAATCTAAGCCGGCGGAGTGACATGGGGATGAGGTCGACTTGAATGCCCGGTGAACGCCCTCGGTCCAGCCATGATCACCGACTGTCGTAGCGTGAAGCCATGTCCGAGGTGCAGGTAGTCCCTACCGATTCACCCCTCGTGATCTCCCGGTCGATTCGGATCGATGCGTCCCCTGAGCGCGTGTTCGACCTCCTTGCCGATCCGCGGCGCCACCCGGACTTCGACGGATCCGGGTCGGTGAAGGGGTCTATCTCTGGGCCTCAACGACTATCGCTGGGTGACAAGTTCGGGATGGACATGCGCATCGTCGTGCCCTACCGCGTGAGCAGTCAGGTCAAGGAATTCGAGGAGGGACGGCGGATCGCCTGGGCACACCTCGGCGGCCATCGCTGGCGCTACCAGCTCGAGTCCCTGCCGGACGGTGGCACGGAGGTGACGGAGACGTTCGACGCCACGACTGCTCGGTCTGCGCGGGCGCTCAAGTTCATGGATGCCTATCGGCGCAATGCGCGCGCCATCGAGGAGACCCTCCCTCGACTCAAGGCTCTTGTGGAGGGGGACGCATGATCACCACGACCACCTACAGGGTCAGCGGAATGACCTGCGATCACTGCGTGCGCGCGGTGACGACGGAGCTTGTGCTGCTGCCTGGTGTCCGGTCCGTGGACGTCGACCTCGCCGAGGGCTCTGTCACCGTCACGAGCGACGGCCCCCTGGACCTGGAGGATGTCCGGGAGGCCGTCGATGAGGCTGGATACGCGCTCGAGGGTTGATCAGCCGAAGCGGCCGGAGATGTAGTCCTCGGTGCGCGGGTCATGCGGTGCCGTGAAGATGCGGCGGGTGGGGCCGTATTCCACGAGGCGGCCGTGACGCACCCCGTTGGCATCGACGTCGGCGGTGAAGAAGGCCGTGCGCTCGGATACTCGGGCGGCCTGCTGCATGTTGTGGGTCACGATGACGATCGTGTAGTCCTTGGCGAGTTCCTTCATCAGGTCCTCGATCTTCGCGGTGGCGATGGGGTCCAGTGATGCACACGGCTCGTCCATGAGGATGACCTCGGGCTTGACGGCGATGCAGCGGGCGATGACCAGGCGCTGCTGCTGGCCGCCTGAGAGCGCGTAGGCGCTCTTCTTGAGGTCGTCCTTGACCTCATCCCACAGCGCCGCCTTGGTGAGGCACTCCTCGACGAGGTCGTCCATGTTGACCTTCATGCCGTTGACCTTGGGGCCGTAGGCGACGTTCTCGTAGATCGACTTCGGGAAGACATTGGGCTTTTGGAAGACCATGCCGATCCGGCGACGCACCTCGATCGGGTCGACGTCGGGGGCGTAGATGTTGAAGCCGTGGTACGCGAGAAGACCCTCGACGCGAGCGCCGGGGATCAGGTCGTTCATGCGGTTGAAGCTGCGCAGCAGCGTCGACTTGCCGCACCCCGACGGACCGATGAAGGCGGTGATCTCATTGCGACCGATTTGCATCGTCACATCGCGCACAGCCTGGAAGTCGCCGTAGTAGACCTGCACGTTGGCCAGGTCGAAGACGATGTTGGACACCGCCTCAGGGACCTCCGCACCTTCGAGCACGGCGGAGACGTCCATGCGACCGGTGTTGTTCAGGTCGCTCGTGGACTGGGGGGCCTGGGGATCGTGGATCCCGCTCATCGTCTCGCTCATCATGTCACCAGCGCTTCTGGGTTCGGTTGCGGATCAGGATGGCGACCGCGTTCATCGCCAGGAGGATCACCAGGAGGAGCACGATCGTGGCCGAGGCCAGGACCTGGAACTCCTCGCGGGACTCCTTGGTCCAGTTGAAGATCTGGATGGGCAGGGTGGTGTAGGCCGAGAAGGGGCCTGTGGGGTTGAACGAGATAAAGGTGACGGCACCAAGGAGGAGCAGCGGCGCTGCCTCCCCGATGGCGCGCGACAGGGCCAGGATCGTGCCGGTCGCCATACCGGGTACGGCGGCGGGCATGGTCTGACGCCAGGTTGTCTGCCAGAGGGTTGCACCGAGCGCGAGGGACCCGTGGCGGATGTTCTGGGGGACGGCGCGCAGAGCCTCGCGCGTCGAGACGATGATGACCGGCAGAACGAGCAGAGCCAGGGTGAGACCGGCCGTGATGACTGATTGGCCGAGGGACAGCGCGCGGGCGAAGATCGCCAGGCCGAGGATGCCGTAGACGATCGAGGGCACCGCGGCGAGATTCTGGATGTTGACCTCGACGAAGCGGGTGAAGCGACTCGTCGGGTTGGCGTACTCCTCCATGTAGACCGCGCCAAGGAAGCCGACCGGCAGAGCGAAGAGCGCCGTGAAGCCGATGACCCAGAGCGTGCCCGTGATGGCGGACTGCGCTCCGGCCGTCGCCGGGCGGCGCAGGGAGGGCATGTTCTCCCAGAGCGTGGGCGTGAGCCGCGGCCAGCCCTTGATGGTGACGTAGGTCAGCAGGATGGCGAGGAAGATGATCCCGACCGCCAGGCAGAGGAAGAGGATCCAACGGAAGGTCTTGTCGACGAATGGCTGACCCTTGCCCTCGAGATCGATGGGAGAGGAGCTGGCGGGGGAGCTGAGTGTCGTCGTCACTGGTAGGCCTGCCGATACTTGCGGACCAGTCGGATGCTGATCATGTTCATGAAGAACGTGATGATGAAGAGCAGCATGCCCACAGCGAAGATCGACTTGTATTCGATGCTGCCCGTCGAGACATCGCCCGCACCGGCAGCGGCGATATAGGACGTCATCGTCTGCATGCCCTCGAGGGGATTGAGGGTCATGTTGGGCTGGAGGCCTGCCGCCACCGTGACGATCATGGTCTCGCCGATCGCGCGCGAGATGCCAAGGACGAAGGCGGCGACGATGCCTGAAAGGGCCGCGGGGACGATAACGCGCAGAGCGACCTGTCGCTTGGTCGCGCCGAGGGCGTAGGCGCCATCGCGTAGACCCGCGGGGACCGCCGACATCGCGTCCTCGGAGAGGGAGGCGATCGTTGGAATGATCATGATGCCCATGACGATGCCTGCCGAGAGGGCGTTGAAGACCTGGATGCCCGGGAAGATCGGCTTGAGTACGAACTCTGTGATGAATTCCAGGGCGAAGAAGCCGAAGACCACCGTGGGGATGCCGGCGAGCACCTCGAGGGTGGGCTTGAGGACCTTGCGGGCCTTGGGCTTGGCGTACTCGGAGAGGTAGATCGCGCTGCCGAGGCCGAGGGGGATGGCGATGGCGATGGCGATCACCGTGATGACCATCGTGCCCATGATGAGAGGGAGTACGCCGTACTGCGGGTTGGCGAAGAGCGGCGTCCACGTGGTCGTGAAGAGGAACTCCGTCACGGGGATCTCGGTGAAGAACTCCACCGACGGGATAAGCAAGGAGACGATGATCCCGAAGGTGGTGAAGATCGAGACAGCGGCGGCAGCGAAGAGGATGCCGCGGATGACCTTCTCTCCATAGCGTGGCTTCGTCTGCCGAAGGGGGTTCAGTCCCCCTGCGGCAGACTCCGCCAGTGCGGTGCTCATGCGGGCCACCTATCCGGGTGCTGTCGACCGTCGATCAGGAGCCGGAGATGGCCGCGTAGTCGGACTCGAGCTCGGCCTTCTGCTCGTCATTGAGCGGGATGAAGAGGGCATCGGCGGCGATCGTGGTGTCATTCGCCACGTAGTAGTCGAAGAACGCCTTGACCTGAGGCTGGGCGAGCGCCTGCCGCGACACGTAGACGAAGAGCGGGCGCGCGAGCGGGGTGTAGGTGCCGTCCTGCGCGGACTGCACGCTCGGGGCCACGCAGCCGGCGCCGCTGTCGATTTCCACGGCGGTGAGCTTGTCGGTGTTCTCCTCGAAGTACGTGAAGCCGAAGTAGCCCAGGCCGCCCTGGGAGCCGCTCACGCCCTGCACCGTGATGTTGTCATCCTCGGTCGGGGTGTAGTCGGTGCGGCTGGCACCCTCCTCACCGTTGATGGCGTCGGTGAAGTAGTCGAACGTGCCCGAGTCGGTGCCAGCACCGAAGAGCTCGAGTGGGACATCCGGGAAGTCAGCGCGGACCTGGTTCCAGTTGTTCACCGTTGAGTCCGGCGCCCAGATCTTGTTGAGTTCCTCCACCGTGAGGCACGTGGCCCAGGTGTTCTCCTTGTTGACGACGACGGTCAGTGCGTCGACAGCGACCTGGAGCTGGGCGAAGTCGATTCCGGCGGCGGCGCAGTTGGCAGCTTCCTCGTCCTTGATGGCGCGCGACGCATCGTTGGCGTCGGTCTCACCGCGGCAGAACTTCTCGAAGCCTCCGCCGGTGCCGGATGAGCCCACGGTGACCTGCACGCCCGGGTTGGCGGCCATGAAGTCCTCGGCTGCGAGCGCGGTGAGGGGGTAGACGGTCGAGGAGCCGTCGACGCGGACCGCTCCGGTGAGATCGGAGCCGCCGGAGTCAGTGCTCGAGCCGCCGCCGCAGGCGGCGAGCACGAGGGCGCTGGAGATGGCGAGTGCCGCGGTAGCGGCGGTACGGGTGCGAGTCACCCTGGTCCTCCTGTGAGTCGATGACGGGACGCTAGGGAACCTAGGCAGCCCGGATGACAAGGGAACGGGATGACGGCGAACTTCCGGTGAACGCAACCGGGCTATCGGATGAAGGCTCGCCACAGGGGCATCTGCGGCCCCGCGACCTAGCCCGGCGAGCCGGCAGAGCCGCCTCTGTCGGGCTCAGCCGGGTGTGACGCTGTGCCGCTCGACCGCGAGGACGACGGGCTGCTCGGCATCCGCGGCGAAGTGGCGGTGGACCACGAGGAAGCCTCCGGGCGGGAGCTTGGGGTCGAGGTCGAAGGGGCCTGTGATGCGCAGGCTGGCGATGGCCTCGACGAGGGCCGGCATAACCGGGCGGTGGGAGCACACGACCATGGGGGCAGGGTCGAGCAGGAGTTCGCTCATGCGGCGTGCGGCGCGCTTGGGATGCTCGTCGTAGGACTCCTCGCTCAGCGCTGGCTCGAGCCTGACCTGCGCGTCGATGGACTTGGCGTAGCGCTTGACCGTCTCCCGGCACCGTGCGGCATCGGACGAGCGCACCTGCTCGATGCCGTACGCCGCGAGGAGAGGCACAAGGGCCTTTGCCTGCGATCGGCCCTTGCCCGAGAGGGGTCGATCGGCATCGATCTTGCCTTTGAAGTCGGCGCGCTTGAGTGCCTGGGTGTGCCGCAGCAGGATAAGCGGGGTGCTGGGGGGAAGGGCGACGGCCTCGGTCACGAGGTCGCCGTCGCGCGGGTACGTCAGGCGAGCGGCCGCCGCACCGGCAGGAAGCCAGGCGATCTCCTCGACCTCGTCGTCGGGGGCGAAGCCCTCGTCGGATCCGACGCGCGCAGCCCAGTAGTCCACGACCTTGGGCGCGCCCAGGGCGACGTATTCCTGTCGGGCCAGGGGAGGGCCCAGCACAGGCACGAGGCCTGTTTCCTCATCGCACTCGCGCACCGCCGCGACGATGGGGTGCTCGCCCGGCTCCACCTTGCCCTTGGGCAGTGACCAGTCCGCGCGGAGTCCGCGGTGGATGACCGCGACCTCAGGGCTACCCGGGCCATGGCGCACGACGACGACGCCTGCCGCGCGCACCAGCCCGTTAGGGGCGGCTTCGCCTGCGGCGTCTACGACCTCCGAGTCGGCCATGGGGGCAGTCTGGCCCATCGAAGTGAACAGGGAGGCGGGAGTGGCGGATTGCCCTCGGGCGGGACTAGGCCACGCCAGCGCGCCGGGCGGCTTTGCGGACGCTCGGCCACAGGGCCAGGAAGTCCCTCCGGTCTGCCATCTCGGCGCCCTGCTCGACCGCCAGGAGCCTCCCGAGCGCGAAAGCGTCCTGGCCGGAGGCGGACCCCGCTGAGGCAAGTTCCCGCAATGCGGTCTGGGCGACGTGGGCGTCCTGGTGGGTGCCGAGGACCTCGGTGACCTCCGCCAGGCGCTCAGCGAGACGACCCATGCCCGAGCCGATGACGGGAGCCACCGCGTCCGCGGCGTAGCGGGCGCGTTTGGCCGCGATGCGCGCCTCGTGCCACTGGGCGCTCGGGGTGTCGAGGGAGAGTCCGGTGATCCTGCGCTCCAGCCGGTCGAAGGCCTTGGCCACCAGACCGGGCAGCACCCGGTCAGCCGGGCGGTCGGCACGTGATGTGAGTGGCGGTCTTCGCACGTCGTCGACGAGGTCCTCGAGCAGGTCGAGGTAGCGACCGGAGGCCACGACCTGATCCGTTGCATCGCGCGCGAGGGCGAGGCGCGATTGCATCGCAGTGTCGATGAGCGCTCGGGCCCGTGCGCCATCATCGCCGCCGAGTTCGGCCGTATGGGCGTCCAATCGCGCCTGGAGGACCTCGGTGTCACGTGCCTCGCCGAGTCCGGAGGCCATCCAGCCAAGTTCATCGCGCATGCGCGTCGCCCATGACCGATCGATCAGGGGCGCGAAGACCTTGAGGCCGCTTCGTAGTCGCCGTGCGCTCACGCGCATCTGGTGGACGGCGTCGGGCAGGTCGCGCCTCAGCATCAGGTCGGCGAGCAGCAGCCTTCGGGTGTGCTGGGCGAGATAGGCATGGACGACGTCGCCGGCGGGCGCCTGCGCCTTCGGCCAGGGCATCTCGGCCACGTCGGGGGGCACGGCAGCGCGCGGGCCTAGTGCCGCGCCCGCCTTGCTCGTGGTCCCCGGTGTCGCACCCGCGGTGAGCAGTAGTTCGCTCACACGGTGCAGCAGGTCTTCGTCGAGTGCGCCGTCCGGCGTGGGCATGGCCTCCGCCTCGATCTCGCGGAAACTCGTGCCACCCACGATGTCGACATGGTCGTCCACGACCTCGATGACGGGGGTGCCGAGCGAGTCCAGAAGCACGACCGGAGCTCGGTGGGTGCGCAGGCCGGCGACGTGCTCGAGGTGGCCGCGGCGCACGAAGGGCGCGACGATCCGCGCCAGCTCGTCGGGCACCCCGGCGTCTGCGGGGGTCAGAGGGACGCGGATCTCGTCACGCACGCCTTCGCCGTGGCCAACGACAGGAAGTTTGAGGTGCCAGCCCGCGTCGGGGCCGCCCTGGCGCCTACGCAGTGTGATTCCCCAGCGGAAGAGCCGCAGATCGGCCGTGTCGTAGTAGTCGTTCGTCATCATGAAGGCCGGGTGGGCCTCGACTTCGGCCACCCCCGGCACGCCGCTGAAGTCCGGCACAGCGAAGCCAGCGGGCACTCGGAACTTGCGCTCGATTTCGCGGTAGCCGCTGCCGGGCGACGCGGGCGTCACACCAGTCGACCGCGCGTGCGATGCACCTCGATGAGCGTCTCCTGCAAGTCTCGCAGTGGGCCGCCGTCGGGATTGCGGGTGCGCCGCTGCCAGGAGCCGTCCGATCGTAGGTCCCAGGCTGCGGTGCCGGGGTCGAAGGCGAGGAGGAAGAGCGCGTTGACTTCCGCGACGTCCTCAGGGGCCTTCAGGCTGACGAGGGCCTCGACGCGACGATCGAGGTTGCGATGCATGAGGTCGGCGGATCCAATCCACACCTCGGTGTCACCTGCATTGCAGAATTCGAAGGCGCGCGAATGCTCGAGGAATCTGCCCAGGATGCTGATCACCTCGATGTTGTCACTGAGGCCGGGCACCCCGGGGCGTAGCGCGCAGATGCCGCGTACCCACACCTTGATGGGCACGCCGGCCTGGGAGGCGCGGTAGAGGGCATCGATGATGCGCTCGTCGACGACGGCGTTGCACTTGAAGCGGATCCCCGAGGGCAGGCCGGCCCGCGCGTGCTCGATCTCACGCTCGATGCGCTCGATCAGGCCCGTCCGGATCGAGTGGGGGGCGACGAGCAGTCGGTGATAGTCGGTGTTCATCGAGTAACCCGAGAGCACGTTGAACAGGTCCGAGACGTCTTCGCCCACCTGGTCGTCGCAGGTGAAGAGCCCGAAGTCCTCGTAGAGCCTGGCGGTCTTGGGGTGGTAGTTGCCCGTGCCCAGGTGGCAGTAGCGACGCAGGCGGTCGCCATCATCACGGACCACCATCGACAGCTTGCAGTGTGTCTTGAGTCCGACCAGGCCGTAGACGACGTGAACGCCAGCCTCCTCGAGCTTCTTGCCCCAGTCGATGTTGTTCTGCTCGTCGAAGCGTGCCTTGATCTCGACCAGGGCCAGCACCTGCTTGCCATTGCGTGCGGCTTCGATGAGGGCCTGCACAATCGGCGAGTCACCACTGGTGCGATAGAGCGTCTGCTTGATGGCGAGGACGTGGGGATCGACGGCGGCCTGCTCGAGGAAGAGCTGCACGCTCGTGGAGAACGAGTCGTAGGGGTGATGGACGAGGACGTCCTTCTCCTTGACCTCCGCCAGGATGTCGGGAGCCGATGCCGACTCGACCTCGGCAAGCTGCCGGCTCGTGCGCGGTACGAAGCTCGGCTGCTTGAGGTCGTCGCGGTCGACGGCGTAGAGCGACCACAGGCCGGTGAGGTCGAGCGGTCCGGGCAGGCGGAAGACCTCGGGCTCGCTCACGTCGAGCTCGTCCATGAGGAGTTCGAGCACGTGGGGGTCGATCGAGCTCTCGACCTCCAGGCGCACCGCGGGTCCGAACCGGCGCCGGGAGAGTTCGCGCTCGAGGGCCTTGAGGAGGTTCTCGGCGTCGTCCTCCTCCACCTCGACGTCCTCGTTGCGGGTCACCCGGAAGGTGTGGTGCTGGAGGATGTCCATGCCCGGGAAGAGATCATCGAGGTGAGCGGCGATGACCGACTCCAGCGGCACGAAGCGCTGCTCGCCGACCGAGACGAAGCGCGGCAGCGACGGTGGCACCTTGACGCGCGCGAAGAGCTCCGTGCCCGTCACGGGG
>Ga0075460_10001102_pt1 | contig 10792 bp, 13 predicted proteins | sample DEB08_DNA_3_FD_77580 | JGI IMG/M metagenome (GOLD analysis project Ga0075460, IMG submission 77580) | Aqueous microbial communities from the Delaware River and Bay under freshwater to marine salinity gradient to study organic matter... | ecosystem: Environmental > Aquatic > Marine > Coastal ...
TCATATTGTTCTTTAGGTTCAGGTATAGGTACAGTTATTTTTGCCATTATCTTCTACCATCTGGTTGAAAATCAAATCTAAATAAACCTAATCTCCAATTTTCATCTGTAGAATTATTAGATATTTTTAAAGCAGCCAATCTTGCTCTAGCTCTTAAATCTACTTTTTGAGTTGAACTATTAATAGTGAAAGGTCCTAAAGGTGAACTTGTTTGTGTATCAGAAGGGTAATCTCTTAATTGCATCGTAATCTCTGCATCGCCTTGTAAAACTTTAAAGTCAGGTACTAATCTTCTAATTTTAATAAAAAACTCACCGTCTCCATTCGCATCTAAATCAAAATCACCTGATTGAATATAAGCAGGTATTGCAGTTTTGTTACCACTTGCATCAACTTCATTAACACCTGTTTCATGTTCGTAGTAAGTAGACTTACCTTGTGATGAACTAATTCCATTTACAGTTGGAAAGTTAGGAGTACTATTTTGTGTAAACTTAGTTGCATAAGGCTTATCAAATACGGCTTGATCTGCATAAGAACTTCTTGCTAATGTTCCTGTAACCCAAGTTTGTTCTAAATAATTATATACTACCATTCGATTATTGAAAGTACTTGAGGCATCTGGATAAAACCATGTTATTTCATTAAATAAACTATTGTGAGAGGCGTACACTTGTTGACCTCCATTGAAATTTAAACCTGGATTAGTTCCTGTTGTTTTAAAAACAAAATCTTCTACAGGACACGGCATTCTTTTAACTGATCCATCAAAAATAAAAAACCCTCCTTCATCAGACATCCAATACACCGTTGTATCCACAAATACCATAGAGTTCTGTCCAATAACACCGCAGTTTGATCCTACCTGTCTAATTGAAAACGTAAAAGGAGGCCCTACAAATTGTATGATATAAGCAGAAGTATCTGTTCCAATAAAAGTATAATCTTTACCTTGCACCGCTGATCTTATTTCTGAACCAGAATCAAGTTGAAAAGTCCCTGCTGTATTCACTGAAGTAGGTTGATAATCTGTTCTGTCCTCTTGATCAGAAAATCTTATAAACATTTTATTTTGTGTGTTTGGAGATCCAATTGTAGTTTCAGTCCCTAAATGAAATAAATGTCGATCTCTATCAGATACTATAGTCATTACAGATGCGGTGGGATTGTTTGCAATACTTGTTGCTCTTGTAGAAAGAGCAGCACCACTTAAAGATATAGGAGACCATTCAAACGACCTGCCATTGTGTACCGTTGCAATTAATATCTGACCATAATTATCTAAAGACCATATTCCAGGATTAATAGTTGTGTTAGTAGTTGTTCTAGGAGTGCCCCATGTTGAACTACCCCATAAACCTGCTCCCCAGCCATAACCTCCTGATTGCACTAAAGGTCCAACTTTAATGTAGGGTAGTGGATCTAAAGTGCCATCATTCGTGGCTCCTGTTCCCGTTTCAGCTGTGGGCATTTGAATTGTAAATGTTAAAGTTGTTGGTGTTGTTTTTACTTCAAATAACACATCATCAAAGTCAGTTGCTGTGTAATCTGTATCAGGTGAAGTAAATGATCCTGCGTTTTCAAAAGTAAGTATATCTCCAATTTCTAAATTATGAGCTCCAGTTGTTGTAATAGTAACTGTTGTAGATCCATTTGTAGTTGTAATGTTTGCACCTGTTTGTTGTCGGTCAGGATCTATTGGTGTAATGTCATAAAAAACTCCAGAGTAATAAATATATAAACATCTATTTGTTCCAATAGCAGCATATTTTCTACCATCTAAATCAGCCCATGTATGTTGTGCTCTTGCAACTCCTATTAATTCTGAAGAAGTTACCTGTGCCCAACCTCCTATTTTTTCAGGTTGACCATATCTAAAACGTACATTATCTCCATCAACCCAGTTATTTTCATTTTGAGTATCGGTCAATTGTTTATTAAATCCAGGTCTAAAAGGTATTTTTGTTAAAGCCATATGGCTATTTTATATTACAAAACAGGCTTAGTCTAGAAGACTTTAATTTCCTTGACTTATATAATCTTTCTTTTATTTAATTTGTATAAAAACATGAAATTTGATTTTTGGACATGGAACAACGTTTTTTCACAAAATGAAATAAAAAAACTAAATAAATTTATAGAAAAAAACTTAGATAAAAAAGAAACTCAAGAACATGGTGCTAGAGACATAATAGGTCATAATCATAAACAACTTAAAACAAGTTGGATATTTTACCATAATCTTAAACATCATTTGAAAGACGTAATACCTAATGCTTTATCTGTAAATCATCATTATTTTGGTTTTGACTTATATCCTTTATTAAAAAACGATTATTTAAATTACAATATTTATGATCCTGTGAAAGAAGATAATTATGACTGGCATATAGATGGATCAAAATCTGATGTTTATGATTTAAAATTAACAATATTAATTAACTTGTCAGAAAAAAAATATAAAGGTGGAGAATTTTTAATATTTAATCAATGTCCATTTATAGTAGATTCTTTTTCAAAAGCAGGAGATGTAATTATGTTTCCATCTTTTTTAAATCATAAAGTAAACCCTGTTAAAAATAATGAAAGAAGATCTTTATCTATTTTTTTAAAAGGTCCAAAACTTAAATAATGAATATTTTAGGAATTCAGTTAGGGCATCTTAGCTCTGTTACTTTATATAAAAAGGGTAAATTAGTATATTACAATCAAGAAGAAAGATTGTCTAAGATAAAAAAAGACAATTCTATTCCTATAATGTGTTTTCAACAATTAAAAAACTACGTATCTCACATAGATATCGCTTTTGTTACTGGATACAATCCATGTGAGATTTCAAGTCAGATATATTATTTATTAAAAAAATTTAATGTTTGTGACAAAGAATTTGGTACTTATTTTTTATTTAAAAGTCATCATTTAATGCATGCTGCTAAAGCTTATTTTAGTTCTGGTTTCAAAAATGCTTTAATATTTGTTGTTGATGGAAGAGGTTCTTCGTACAATTTATCTGATGGATCAATAGGGTATGAAACAGAAAGCGTTTATACTTTAGACTACCCAAATGATTTCAATGCTATTTTTAAAAAAATATATACCAGGCAAGAAGAAATTAAAAATTTAAAAGTAAATCCTGATTTTGAATCTCCTCTTGCTTATAAAATAAAAAATGTAAGTATTACTAAAGATACTATTTTTAAAGTAAGTAACCAACATGTCTTAGGTCAATTTTATTCTGCTATTTCAAAAACAATTGGTTTTGATAATGAAGAAGGTAAATTAATGGGTTTAAGTGCTTATGGAAAATCAAACCTTTCTATAAAACATTATTTAAACCAAAAAAACATTATAAACCCAAATAATTTAATTTTAAAAAACCATAATTTAATATCTTCAAAAGAAGATTTAAGTTATGAAACACAATTAAAATTTGAAAAAGAATATTTAAATTTTATGAAACCTTTTGTAAAAAAATATAGTAAATATAAAAACATTATATTAACAGGAGGTACAGGATTAAATATATTGAATAATAGAAAAGTAAAAGATTATTTTAAAAATCACAATGTTTATGTAGATCCTATGTGTGGCGATGAAGGTAATAGTATTGCAACCTGCCAACATTATTTATACACAAATAAAAAAGATTCATCTTTCGATAAAGTAAATTCTTTATACTTAGGACCAAGTTACTCTTTAAATAAAAATGTAAAATGTAAAAACTCAGATGAGAAAAAAGTAGTGGATCTTTTATTACAAAAAAACATTGTAGCTTTGTATCAAGATAAAGCAGAAGCTGGTCCTAGAGCATTGGGTAATCGAAGTTTATTAATGGATCCAAGAATACCAAATGGAAAATTTATAATGAATGAATTAAAAGGTAGAGAACAATTTAGACCTTTAGCTTGTTGTGTTTTAGAAGAATATGCTAAACATTGGTTTGATTTAGATTATTCTCCTTATATGATGTATTCTGCCTTTGCAATAAATAAAACTAAAGAAAAAGTTTCTTCGATTGTTCACGAAGATAATAGTTGTCGAATTCAAACTATTAATAAGAAACAAAATCCTATTCTTTATAAAATATTAAAACTGTTTTATAATAAAACTAAAGTTCCAATACTAATGAACACTTCTTTTAATTTAAAAGGTCAACCTATCGTTGAAACACCAACCGATGCTATTAATACTATTAAAAAATCAAAATTAAAGTATTTATATTTTAGTAAAGAAAAAAAATTGTATGAAGATAATTAATTTTAAAAGTCCTCCTAAAAATAACTGGTTTGCACCAGAATGGAATTACTATGTTTTTGAATCTAAACTAGAAAAAATAAACTTTAAAAAGCTTTCAACATATTTATTAAAAAAAGAAAAAAATTTATTAAAATTACCAAATACCATAAAACAAAATAAATATTCAGATGGTTACACAGGGTTAGGTAAAAATAGTACGACATCTAGATATGATAAATATAATGTTTTAAAATGGGACAATAAAGAAATTAGTTTAATTAAAAAACAAATAATAAGTTTTCATAATTCTATTTTAAAAAAATTTAACTTTCAACCAGTAGAAGCTTTATATGCTCAATGTTGGGTTAACATCATGAGGAAAGGTCAATCCATAAAACCTCATCTTCATTCCGTTAGTCCTAATTGTTATTTTGGAGGACATATTTGTGTTCAAGCTGAAGACACATCGACTTATTATATTAATCCAATAAATCAAATTTCTGATCCAGAAACTTTTAAAAGTAAAAATGAAATAGGTAAAATTACAATTTTTCAAAATAATATGCCTCACTACACAGATACACATGTAGGTAATAAAGAAAGAATAACTATAGCTTTTGATTTATCCCTTATTAAACAAAGTGATAATGAAATTAAATTAATATAAATTATTTATTAATTAAAATGTTCCATTCAAAGTTATTTAATATTTCATCAAGGTAAATTATTTTTTCTTTTTTATTTTCAAGGCATTGATGAAGTTCTTCTATATCAATTATAACCCATTGATCTTTGGTTTCAAAAACCATTTTTTCAGCTTTTGTTTTTAAAAAACCTTGTTTACCTAATTGATCGTCTTTTACTTTAGATATTGGTCTTAAATCAAATTTAAATTCTCTATTAGAATATTTTTTTAATATTCCTTTTACATCCCAGAGTTCAGTTCTTTTTTGAATATGGGTTGCTTTTTCATAACTTATAAAATTATCTAAAAACTTCAATTTTTTTTATTATCAATCATATCAAAATTTATAATACACCTAGTCCCTTTTGTTGGTTGTTCAGCTGTATGCCAGGTCATTCCATCAAATATTACAACAATACCTTGTTTAGGTGTTATTCTTTTTTTAATTTTAATATTTTTATAATAAGTAGTATCTAATGTGTATGCACCCTTACTTACATAGTCATATATTATAGTATCTCCATCACAATCGTTTACATAATACAAATATACTAAATGTGATCCTTTCATATCAATGTGAGGGGTGTCTAAACTTTTACCTATTAAATTTTTATTTAAAGATAGTTGTAAAAAACTTCTAATATGATGAGGTATTAATTTTTTTTTAATTTTTTTATTTACATTATCACTAATTTTTTTAACAATATTATAATAGTTACTATTAACGTTACCATTTTCCATAAAAATATGACTTAGGGCTGGCCTGTTTTGTTTTTTGTTAAGACTTGAACTAGTTACATCAGGAGTATAAAACCAAGGGAATTGATTTGAATAAAAAATATTTTTTAAATATTCTTGTTCTTGTTTAGATATTATATTATCTATTATTTGTATTTTTTTCATGACTTCAATTTTTTTCTCTAAAAAAACCAGGCAGACCTAAATGAGGTCTTGTATCAAATATATTTTTATTTGCTCCTTTCGTTTTTTTATTATTGTAATGTAAAAATATTTGAGCACATTCTTTACCTTCAAGCTTATCTCTCCAATGTTCTAAAATATTACCTTTGTATATTAACATATCTCCTGGTGCTAAATTAATTTCTTTTCCTTTTGCTTTAGTTAATTTTTTTGTTGGTTTAGGATTAAAATAAAAAGGCCAGATAGATCCACCTAAATGTATTGTTGTAGATATTTCACAACTAAATCTGTCGATGTGTCTTTGTAAAACATCTCCTTTCATATAAATTCTTCCATAAGCATAATTAACGTTTAGTTTAGTATTTGTTTTCTTTTCTACTAAATTTTTTAATTGAGCCAAAACTACTTCAAATGCTATATCTCCATAAACTGAATAGGTGTTAGGAACTTGATTATCATTCCAGGTACCCATAAAATTTGATTCCATTGGTAAATAATTTTTAGTGTAAAGAGTAAAAGCTACTTGTCTTTTTAAATAAAAATAATTAAATAAAAATTCACTTAATTCTTTTGAAATTGCATTTTTTACAACACAATAATTATTTTTTTTAAAAGTTGTCATTTAAAGTCTGGGCCTGTTATCCATGCAACTAAAGAATATCTGTTTCCTTTTGTTACAGGAGTAACACGATGTAATGTAAAACTTGGAAACAAACATAAAGTGCCTTGTTTTTTAGTAAATTTATAAGGTGTAGTTCCTTCATATAATTCTAAATCACCACCTTCATATTTAGAGGGATCTGAAAGTTGAATACTTAAAGATAGTTTTCTAGTAATCATAGATAAAGATTTATCTACATGGCTATCATAGTGTCCTGAAGGAGCTTTATAATGTGTAAATTGTAATCCTTCAGCAAAACCTTGAATATCAAAATTAAAATATTTTTTATTTAATGTAGTAACACCATCTGTTAATTTCCTATAAAGGAAGTGTGTTTTTTCATCAGGATAAATCCAACTTATTTCGCTTTTTCTATATTTTAAATTAGTTTTTCTTTTGTCTATTCCTTGTCCAATTTTTGCTACTTCTTTTTTATTTTTTTTACCAACTTCTATTACTTGTTCACATTCTTCTTTAGTTAAAAAATCTTCTATAAATGCGTAGCTACAAACTTGATCAACTTTAAATGACCAATATGTGTTATGTCCAACCATAGATGAACTTATATATTAATTTAAGTAAATGTAAATATTTATAATAGATCCCATGTGGAAGTTGTTTCATTCCATACATGAGTCGCTTCTTGATCTACTTCTTTAAACCCTAGCCATCTAGCATTTTCATCTTCAAAATAAACATGCCAAGATTTTGTTTCACCGTTTTCTTGATACTCCAAAACAGTAGGTACATCAACTGTAGGTTTCCATGTTCCATAGGTATAATCAACAACATAATTAACACCTGGTCTACTTCCTATAAACATATCTCTTTCTTCATCATATGTACCATCTACTTCTGCAAAGTTCATTCTGAGTGGCGTACCACCTAATTCATGGACTCCTAATTTTGTATTATATGAAGTTTGAACCCATTTTGCGTTTGGTTCATTATATAGGTTTCTTAAAAATTGAATTCCTAAATTTTCTTGTTCAATACCATTTTCGTCAGTAATAACATCATTCTTCACAGCAACAACTGCTGTTACTACATTATTCTCATCTAATTTTGCAAAGCTAGCCATATTATCCAGTGTAAGTCCCCGACCCAGTAAAAGTTAAAATTGTATCAGATCCGTCTGTTTGAACAGTTGGAGATCCTGTTGTTGTACCAGTGTAATTCAAAGTAGGCATTCTTAAAATAACAACACCTGATCCACCGTTACCTCCATTGCCAATACCAGGGCCACCGCCACCGCCACCGCCACCGCCAGTGTTGGCTGTTCCTGCTTGACCAGGGCCAGAGCTACCTCCGTCTCCTCCGCCACCAGTTCCGCCTGGCTCTCCTGCATTTCCTCTACTTGGTGAACCACCACCACCGCCACCACCGCCTCTAAGAACGGGTGCACCTGTGATTGATGATGCTAAACCATTTCCACCATGTCCTTGACCAGGAGTGTTACCTAATTCTTTAGCACTTCCGCCACCACCAGTTTGTCCAGTAGGGCCACCGCCAAGATTAGCTCCTCCATTAAAACCTTCATTGGCTGTTCCAGTACCACCGCTAGGGCCAAAGTTAGATCCTCCACCTCCAGAACTACCATCGTCATCAGCAGAGGGTAATGTAATATCAGATCCAATTCCTCCACCAGAAGAGGATACGTTTGTAATGTCAGATCCAGCTAAAGATGAGGTATTTCCTTTACCTCCCCCTGTACACCTTCCTGCAGGTTGACCTAATCTACCAGCACCTCCTTGTCCAATAGTAATTGTGTAAACAGTGTTGGGGTTAAAAGTTCTTGAAGATTGTGAACCCGATCCTCCACCTGATGTTTCAGAAGCATAAGAGTTTCTATATCCTCCTGCACCTGCTCCTCCGCCATCAGCAGAATTGGGTGAAGCTCCGCCACCGCCACCGCCACCTCCGATGACTAAGTAATCAACAGAATATGGTGTAGGTACAAAAGCACCTCTAAATTGACCAACAGAAATTTGTCCTGAAGATGGAATAGGCCCATTGGGAGCAACAACTCCTGCAGGAACGTTTGCTCCTCCAGAATAATACTCAGACATAGATATTGGATTAGATCCACCAAACTCTGTTTGTATATCGGACAATCCAACGTTTGTACTAGGTACAGCCATCTTATTTCTCCTTACTTAATTTCTCTACTTTATCTGTTAATACTTTAACAGCTTCTATTAATAAACATGTTAGTCTATCATATTTTACAGCTTTAACACCATCTGGTCTTTGTGCAACTGCTTCTGGTAAAACTTTTTCAACTTCTTGAGCAATTACACCAACATCTTTTTTTCTAACAAAATACCCATCTTCACCACCTCTTTGATCTATATATTCTTTTTTCCAATCAAATAATACACCATTTAATTTTTTTAAAGACTCTATTGGATCAGGTATGTTTGTGATATTTTCTTTAAGTGCAACATCAGAGGAATAAAAAGCAGTAACATCATTAGTCGCTCTAATTTCTCCTGTAGTTCCTGAAGCAGCAGTTCCAACTCCAAATGAATCAAATTGTACGTCATTACCTGTTCCTAAACCTATGGAAGTTCTAGCTGTTGCTCCAGATTCAGCAACAAAAGTTGACCCATTTCCAACTATGAAATTTCCATTAGTAGTTGCTAATCCTGCAATATTTGTAAGTTCAGTATTGTAAGCTTGAACGTCCGTTCCTACAGTTAAACCTGCCAATTGATTTGAAATTTCTACAATATTGGTTCCATCAGAATAGACTATAGCTGCATTTTTTTCTGTAGTTCCAAATGTAAAGCCTGTTCCTGAAACAGTTTTAAATTGAACTGTAAAAGCTCCTGTTGTTCCATTTATTAAAATATAAGTTTTTTCAATTGAATCAGGAATTGTTACAATTTGATTGCCTGTAATTGTTCCTGTAAATTTTATAACAGCGTTTCTTGCATTAGATATAGTTGCATCTGTCATTACAAGAGCTGTTGTTTGAGCTCCTCCTGCAATAGATACTTCCTGATAACCCGCAATCGCTTGTTGTACTAAATTTAAATTTGAATTAGTTTTATCGCCCCAAGTCCCAGAGTTTTCCCCTGTGACCATTAACTCTAAACCTAATTCTGAATAACTTGATGGCATAATTTTATTATATCCTCCTTACGCTGCTTTATCAACCTCAGTCCATACGTTAGTAACTCCTGGATCTATTTGAGACCAACCTGTTATTTGAACAGAACCTATAGAAGTTTCCATAGAAACTCCTGTAACTTCTGCACTTGCATCAGGTGCAGTGGCTTGCCCTACAGCACTTGTTAATTCTTGGCCTGTAACATCTACTAAAGTATTTGCATTTAAAGTTGCCGTTCCTAATGTAAGAGAAGAAGACAATCCAGTTAAAGACACATTTGCATCTGCAATAATATCTTCATTTCCAAGTGTTATAGTAGAGGAAACACCTGTAACAGATACATCTACATCCGCAGTCACGGTTACTGATCCTATATCTGTTGTCAAATCATGTTCAGTGACTATCACGCTCACATTACCATCAGCACTTACTGAGAATGTTCCAATAGTAAAGTCAGCCTGTAAACCTGTTACGCTTACATTTGCGTCTCCTGTAACTGTCTCTTCACCAATAGCAGAAGTCATTTCTATTCCAGTCACTATAGCGTCTGGAGCAGGATCAACTTGACCAACTTCTGAAGATAAAGACTGACCAGTAAGATCTACAAGTGTGTTTGCATCTAAGGTTGCAGTTCCAATAGCAGAACTTAAACTATTTCCAGTTACATTTACATCTGAATTTGCACTTGTTGCAGCATTTCCAATATTTATCGTAGAGGATATACCTGTTACAGGAACTTCAACACCTGCAAAAATATCTACTTGTCCAACGTTTGAAGAAAGAGAAATACCTGTTACAGAAATATTAGCATTACCAACTGTTGATTCATTTCCAAGATTTATAGAAAGACTTTGACCTGTAGCTACAACTGTTATGCTTTGTGCACCTGTTGCAGCAAATGGGGCTTCTGCAAATGCTGTAATTCCAAAAGCCATAGTCTAGGCTCCTGTTTTGTTATCTTTTACTTCTTCTGTAGGTAATTCTTTTTTTAGTAAATCAGAATAATGTGCTTGTAGTACTGTTAAATCATTTAACTGCATTGAAATCTGTTGTCTTTGAACACCAATATTTTGTAATTTATCTACACAAAGTTTTCCTTGTGGAGATAAGTTATCTGTATCATATTCTTTTTTATCAAAATTAAATTTCATAATATTTTAACCAAATACCATAG
>Ga0075460_10001107_pt1 | contig 10768 bp, 10 predicted proteins | sample DEB08_DNA_3_FD_77580 | JGI IMG/M metagenome (GOLD analysis project Ga0075460, IMG submission 77580) | Aqueous microbial communities from the Delaware River and Bay under freshwater to marine salinity gradient to study organic matter... | ecosystem: Environmental > Aquatic > Marine > Coastal ...
TAAACTTGTCTTGCATAAATTTTATTTATTTTTGACATTCAAAATATTTATTTTTTTATCAATAAATCAATTTGTTTTAATTTAATTAAAAGTTTTTCTAAATTATTTATATTAACCATATTAGGTCCATCCGAAGGGGCTTTGTCTGGGTTGTTATGAGTTTCAATAAAAACAGCAGCAACTCCAATGGCAATTGCCGCCTTTGATAGTGGCTCAATAAATTCTCTCTGTCCACCACTAGAAGAACCCTTGCCACCCGGTTGCTGAATAGAATGAGTTGAATCAAATATAACTGGATAACCTAATTTCTTTAATGTTGGGATTGCTCTAAAATCAGAAACGAGAGTATTGTATCCAAAGCTAACGCCTCTTTCGGTAATTAATATATTTTTATTTCCTCCTGCTTCAATTTTCTCAACAACATTTTTCATATCCCATGGAGCAAGAAATTGACCTTTTTTAATATTGATAATTTTTCCAGTTTTGGCGGCGGCCAACAAAAGATCTGTCTGTCTGCATAAAAAAGCTGGGATTTGCAAAATATCAACATACTCAGAAACAATACTGCATTGTTCCGCTGTATGAACATCTGTCAAAATTGGAATATTAAATTTTTTTTTTAATTTTTTAAAAATTATAAGAGACTTTTTAAGTCCAATTCCTCTTTTTCCTTTTACACTTGTACGATTGGCTTTATCAAAAGAAGTTTTATAAATAAAATTAATTTTTAATTTTTTTGAAATTTTGTTTATTTTATCAAGCATCATAAAAGCATGGGATTCGCTTTCTAATTGGCATGGTCCAGCTATAAGAGTAAATGGTAAATTATTGCCTAATTTTATTTTGCCAATATTAATAATTTTTTGTTTCATTTGTATTTGTTAGCAGCAGCAATGAATGATGAAAATAACGGATGAGGTGATAAAGGTCTAGATTTAAATTCTGGATGAAACTGAACTCCTATAAACCAGGGGTGTTTTTTTAACTCAATAACTTCTGGTAATTTATTATCAGGAGAAACTCCAGAAAAAAACATACCCTTATTTTCAAATTTATTTTTAAAATTTATATTCACTTCATATCTGTGCCTGTGTCTTTCATTAATTTTAGATTTACCGTATATATTAATAATATGAGATTTGGGTAAAAGTTTAGCAGGATATGATCCCAGCCTCATAGTACCGCCCAAATCTTTATCAGTACCTTTGTAAAAAACTCCACCTTGTTCCCACTCATTAAGCAACCCTATAACTGGAATGCATTTTTTTGATATTTCGCTTGAATTAGCATTTTTTATATTAAGTACATTTCTAGCAAATTCAATAACTGCCATTTGCATACCAAAACAAATACCCAAGAAAGGTATCTTATTTATTCTAGCATATTTAATTGCAGCAATTTTTCCTTCCGTTCCTCTCTTGCCAAATCCTCCGGGTATCAAAATCCCATGAACACCTTTTAATTTATTTTTTATGTCAGAAGGTTTCAAATAGTCCGATTCTATTCTTATAAGATTTACTTTTAAATTATTTTTAATTCCACCGTGAGTTAAAGCTTCATCTAAAGATTTGTAAGCATCTTTTAAATTCACATACTTTCCAATAATTGCAATATTAACAAAATTTTTTGAACTCAAAACAGTGTTTGTAACTTTATACCAAGGTTTTAAATTAGTTTTCTTTTTGGTTTTAACTTTAAAATAACTTAAGACTTGTTGATCTAATTTTTGCTTACTAAAACTTATTGGAGCTTCATAAATGGTTTTGACATCAATTGTCTCTATTACATTGTCTAAGGACACATTGCAGAATAATGATATTTTTTTTCTTTGCTCAATAGGTATTGGTCTTTCGCATCTACAAATAATAATATTTGGTTGAATCCCTAAAGATCTAAGCTCTTTAACAGAATGCTGAGTTGGTTTTGTTTTTATTTCATCAGACGCCTTCATATAAGGAACCAATGTTAAATGGATAAATAAAGAATTTTTTATACCATTTTCTATTGCAAATTGCCTAATCGCCTCTAAAAAAGGAAGACTTTCTATATCTCCAACCGTTCCTCCAATTTCACAAATAACAAAATCTTCTTTATTAATATCAGTTTTAATAAATTCTTTAATTTGGTTTGTAACATGAGGTATTACTTGAACTGTTTTACCTAAATACAAACCTTTTCTTTCTTTTTTTAAAATATCGCTATAAATTTTTCCAGTAGTGACATTATCGGATTGTTTAGCTGAAATGCCGCTAAATCTTTCATAATGACCTAAATCTAAATCAGTTTCTGCACCGTCATCTGTTACAAAAACTTCGCCGTGCTGGAAGGGGCTCATTGTTCCAGGATCTATGTTTAAATATGGATCTAATTTTCTTAATCTGACTTTAAACCCTCTTGATTGAAGCAGATAGGCTAGCGATGCAGAAGATAAACCTTTACCAAGTGATGAAACCACGCCTCCTGTAACGAAAATATAACGAGCCATGGAAGAATGTTATAGAATACTTTTAATGAATATGAAAGATTTATTACTTAGAGCTTGGTATTTGTGGACCTGTGCTCTTTTTCTCAAGCTTTTCAATTTTATCAATAATAGAACCGGAAGGTTTTTCTTTTTTATGAATTATTGTTAGAGAAATACTGGTAATTATAAAAAAAATAGCCATTAAAGAAGTAAACTTGGTTAAAAAATCAGCTGCTGATCTTGAAGACATTAAATTATCATTGCCCGCCCCAATACCCAGGGCACCACCCTCTGATCTTTGCAAAAGGACGGAACCAATTAAAAGAATAGCGATTATTACATGAATAATTAAAATTATATTTTCCATTTCAAATGCTAAGTATAATAATTTCTAATTATTTCAATAAAATTCTTTGCTTTAAGAGACGCTCCACCAACTAAAAAACCCGAACAATTACTAATAAGCTTTAAATTATTAATATTGTCAGCAGAAACAGAGCCACCATAAAGAATTTTTGCAGTATTGATTTTATAATTGTCTTTTAAGTACTTTTTTAAAAAAGAAAAAATTTTATTTAAATATTTTTCATTTGGAACTAACCCAGTTCCAATAGACCAAATTGGCTCATAAGCAAAAATTAGATTATTAAAATTTAAATTTTTAACAAGAGATTTTGATAATTGTTTTTTTAAAATATTAATTGCATTATCTTTTTTATAATCTTGCAAAGACTCCCCTATGCAAAAAATAATTTTTAAATTAGTCTTATTAGCTGAGATAATTTTTTTTTTAATAGTATCAAAACTATCTCCTTTCGCTCTTTTTTCAGAATGACCGATAAGCACAAATTTAGCACCACCTAATTTAACCATTTTTGGACTTACAGAGCCAGTTTGTGGACCAAAATCTAATTGCGTAACTGAAATATCTTGAGCGCCAAAATTTAATAATTTTGATGTATTTTTTTTGCTAAAGTAAGTTAATAAAGACATTGGTGGACAATAAACTATAATTTTTTTAAACTGTTTGTACTTATCGCTCAAAAAAGCCCCTACTTTATTAATTTCTTTATAGTTTTTTGGCAGTCCATTCATTTTCCAATTTGCAATAAAGAATGTAGTTTTCGAAGACATAAAGGTTTTTTTAATCTATTAATCTAACTTTTTAAACAAATAAAATGAGAAAAGCATTAATTTCGTTATCTAAAAATATATTAATTAAGGCTCTGATCCTTGTAATCATAGCTGTATTTGCACTATGGGGTATTGGAGATATGTTCAGTGGGGGGAAAAATAATGTCATTGCTGAAATTTCTGGAAAAAATATTTATACTCAAGAATTCGCTGATGAGCTTAGACAGGAAATGCAAATACAAAATATTTCTAATGGAAAAGACATATTAAAAAATAATTTACATACAAAAGTTTTAAATAATATTATTTCCGATAAAATAATTGAACTTTACGCAAGTGAAGAAGGAATTATTATAAACGACATAGCATTAGCAAATTTTTTAAAACAAATTCCTGAATTCCAAGAAAACAACCAGTTTTCAAGAACAAAATACGAAAAATATTTATTGCAAAATAATATAACAAGTGCTGACTTTGAAAAAAATTATAAAAAAAATTTATTAAAACAATTGGTTATAGACAGCCAAATACAAGGTGTTTCAGCAACTAAATATCATACAAAACTTGTAAAAGATTATTATTCGAAACAAGCATCGATAAGTTATATTGATTTAAAAAATATCTATGAAAAATACACACCTCAGGTCGGAGAGATAAAAAATTATTACGATAAAAAACCTTTTTATACCAATGAGTTTAGAAGTGTCAAATACTCTATTATAAATTTAAAAAATAACGAAAATGAAGATACATTTTTTAAAAAAATTTCATCAATTGAAAATCTTGTTCTATCCAATAAAACTTTTAAAGAAATAACAGAACAATTCTCATTAAATATTGAAATTAGTCCTCATTTTAATGTTAATGGAATTGATATTAATGGCAAAAATGTAGCGATTGATAAAAATATTATTACAAAAACTTTCTCATTAAATGATCAGGTGCATACTGATTTTGTTGAAATAACAGGAAAGTTTTATCTTTTATCAATAAATAAAATTATTCCAAAAAAAATAAAACCTTTGGATGAAACAACCAAGAAACAAATTTCAGAAATTATATCTGAAGAAAGACTGCAAGAAAAAATTAATAAACTAAAATCAAATAAAAATAATAAAAAAATATTTGAAGAAATATTTGAAAAAAAGAACAAGTTTAAAAAAAGCCTATTTATAAATTCAAGATTTGATAAAAATCTATTTTTTTCATTTAATCAAGTTCAGGAAATACTAGAATTAAATAATGATGATTTTCTTATTGTTCAAAATAATGATAGTTACTTAGTTAAGATAGAAAAAATTTCTTTCAATGACAAGGTAACAAGTAATGAAATGAATAATCTGTTTCAAAAACAAGTTTTAAAAAATTTTCAAGACCAAATTTTAATTACTTTTGATAAATTTTTAAATCAACGTTATCAAATTAAAATAAATCAAAAAGTTTTAGACAGAATAATAAACTCCTTTTAATGTTACGGTTTAATAGCTTCAACAACTTTATCAAAAACTATAAAAAAAATAAAATTTCTTTAGTTTATGGTTTTGAAACTAATGCCTCTTTGTCAAAAATTAACAATTTAATTAGTGTTATTTTGAATAAAAAAAATAGTTTTGTTTTTGAATCTGTTGAGAAGGCTATTCATAGAGGAAGATATAGCATTTTTGGATACGATTCTGATAAAACTTATGAAATCAAAAATAATCAAATATACATAGATGGAAAAAGAATTTTAAATTCAAAACCATATGAATACCTCAAAAAATTAATTAAAAAATTTGATTATAAATTACCTAAAAATTTACCAAAAATGTCTCTGATGCTTATTGGTTATTTTGGTTATGATATAATAAGATTTATAGAAAAAATTCCCAATAATACAAAAGATGATTTGAAGATTCCCGATGTAAGATTACAAAGACCAAGAAAAATAATTATTCATGATAACTTAAAAAGCAAAATTTTTTATATATCATGTGACTTCAATATTAAAAAAATTTCCCAAAAAAGTTACGAAATTGAAAAAAAAAGATTACTAAATTTAAACAATGAAGTTTCTAATTATAAACAAGAAAAATTTAATAAAACTAAAGCTATTAAAATTAAAGTAAAAAGCAATATATCAAAAAAAATATTTTTAAAAAATGTGTTAGCCGCTAAAAAATATATTTATTCAGGTGATATTTTTCAAGTTGTACTAAGTCAAAGGTTTGAATCTCCTTTGCTTAAAAATCCAATTGACATATATAAAAAAATTAGAATTACTAACCCTTCTCCTTTTCTTTATTTTATTAACTATAATGATTTTCAAATTATTGGCAGCAGTCCAGAAATTTTAGTACGTGTAAAAAATTCAAAAATTACTATTAGACCTATTGCAGGAACTAGACCCAGAGGAAAAAACACAAAAGAAGATAATAAATTAAAAAAAGAGTTGCTATCTGATCCTAAAGAAATGGCAGAGCATTTAATGTTACTGGACCTTGGTAGAAATGACGTGGGAAAATTTGCAAAAATTGGATCTGTTAAAGTTGATAGTCAATTTGCTATAGAAAAGTACTCTCATGTAATGCACATAGTATCAAATGTCACAGGAAAATTTAATAACAAAGATTCCCTTATGGATGTTTTGCTATCAGGTTTTCCAGCAGGTACTGTGTCTGGCGCTCCTAAAATTCGAGCGATGGAAATTATAGATGAATTAGAAAAAACTAGAAGAAAGCTATACGCTGGTGGTATTGGTTACTTTTCTCCAAATAATAATATGGATACCTGTATCGCTTTAAGAACCGCACTTATAAAAAATAACAAGGTTTATGTTCAGGCTGGTGCGGGAATAGTTGCGGATAGTATTCCTGAAAAAGAATATCAAGAAACTGTAAATAAAGCCAAAGCATTAATTGAAGCAATACAATAATGATCAAAGTATGTCTTATAGATAATTATGACAGTTTTACTTACAATGTATTTCATTATCTCTCTGAACTAAATTGCAAAGTAACAGTTGTCAGAAATGATAAATTTAAAATTAGTTTTCTTAAACAATTTGATAAAATTGTAATTTCACCTGGACCAGGGAACCCAAGTCAAGCTGGTTTATGTCTTGAAGTTATTAGAGAATTTATAGATAAAAAACCAATTTTTGGTATCTGTCTAGGTCACCAAATAATAGCTCAAGCCCTGGGTGGAAAAATAATTAAAGCTAATAAAATGATGCATGGAAAAATGAGTAAAATTAAAATTTTTAAATCAAAAATATTTAATGATATTCCCAAATATATAAATGGAACCAGATATCATAGCTTAATTATCAATCCAAAAACAATGCCAAAAGAATTAAGCGTTACTGCAATTACCAAGGATAATGTTATTATGGGTATATCACACAATAAATACGATGTTCACGGAATACAATTCCACCCTGAGAGTATTAAAACCAATTATGGTAGAAAAATAATTAAAAATTTTTTAAAAGACTAAATTATGGAAATTGATCAATTAATTACAAAATTAAAAAATAAAGAAAGCTTAAATATCAATCAGACTAAATTTTTATTTAACAAAATTATGGATGGAGAGATTGATGATGATAAAATATCCAAAATTTTAATTGGGCTAGCTGAAAAAGGGGAAAATTCAGATGAAATTACTGGTGGCGCTAGCGTACTTAGAGAAAAATCTCTAAAAGTAAAAATATCCTCAGAAGCTTTAGATATGTGTGGTACTGGTGGTGATGGAAAACACACATTAAACATATCAACTGCAGCATCCATCGTGCTAGCAAGTCTTGGGATTAAAGTTGCAAAACATGGAAATAAAGGCTTAACATCAAAGTGTGGTTCGGCAGATGTTCTTGAAAAGCTTGGAATAAACATAAATAAAAATCCAGAAGCAGTTGCAAGCGATATCGAAAATAAAAATTTTGGATTTATGTTTGCTCCCATTTACCATGAAACAATGAAAAAAGTTGCCAAGGTTAGAAAAGAATTAAAAAGAAGAACTATATTTAATTTATTAGGGCCCTTATGCAATCCAGCATCTGTAAAAAACCAATGCATAGGTATATTTTCAAAAGATTTGCTTCCATTATATGCTGAAAGTTTAATAAAGCTCAAAACAAATAATGCATGGGTTTACCATAGTCAGGATGGATTAGATGAAATATCAATTTTTGATAAAACGGACGTTTTAGAAATAAAAAATAATAGTATTAAAAAATTCACAATCAATCCAAATGATTTTATAAATCAAAAATTTAAATTTGAAGAAATTATTGGTGGGGATGCAAATTTTAATGCTTCTAAAATTATAGATCTTTTTAAAGGTCAGGATGGTGCTTTTTTAGAAATTGTATCTTTAAACTGTGCTGCCGGCCTTTTGGTAATGAATAAAAATGATAATTTAAAAAATGCTTACCAAGAAGTCAAAAATTATATCTTATCTGGATCAGTACTGAAAACTTTAGAAAGCTTAAGGTCATGAGCATTTTAAAAGAAATTATAGCTAAAAAAATTTCTGAAGTTGAAAATGATAAAAAAAAAAATTCATTAGAAAACATTAAAAATAATATTAAAAAAAAAAACTTTAGTTTTAAAAAGCAATTAATTAACTTTAAAAAAAAAAATAAAACCGCCATAATAGCTGAAGTTAAAAAAGCAAGTCCTTCTAAAGGAATATTTGTAAATAATTTTAATCATTTAAAAATTGCTAATGAATATTTTAATTCAGGTGCAGCATGTCTATCTGTTCTTACAGAAAAAAATTATTTTTTAGGAAGTAAAGATTATTTAAAAGAAATAAGTAATAAGATTAATTTACCCATTTTATGTAAAGACTTTTTTGTTGATCCGTACCAAGTTTACGAGGCTTCTATGCTTGGTGCTCACTGCATTCTAATCTTGCTTAAGTCTACTAATTTAAAAATGGCTAGCTTACTATACGATGCTGCTTTAGATTGTGGCTTAGATAGCATCATTGAAGTTCATAATGAAAATGAAATGAATATTGCATTGCAGTTTAAAGAATCAATCATTGGAATAAATAATAGAAATTTAGAAACTTTTGATACTAGCTTAGAGACAACAATAGATATTTGTAAAAAATTCAACTTAACAAATAGAACGCTTATTTGTGAAAGTGGTATAAATACAGGAAACGATATTAAAAAAATTATTAACGCAACTGGTATTACAAATTTTTTAGTTGGCGAATCATTAATAAAATCAGGTTCAATTAAACAAAAACTTAAAGAATTGACATCCTAGAAGTATTCAATATCAACAAAAATAAACGATTGTAATAAATATAGAACTTTTGTAGAACGTCAGTGTACAGGTTTTGTTCTATGTTAACTAAAAAACAAAAAAATTTACTTATTTATATCAACGAAAAGTTGAAAAAAGATGGCGTTTCACCTTCATACGATGAAATGCGAATTTCTTTGTCTTTAAAGTCAAAATCTGGGATTCATAGACTAATTTCTGCATTAGAAGAGCGTGGATTTATTAAACGTTTAGCGCATAAAGCAAGAGCTCTCGAAGTAATTAAGCTTCCAGAAAATGCTAGTGCCAAAGACCTTTTTAATAATTTTACACCTAGCCTTATTAAAGGTGGTTTAGATGCAAATAAAAATATTAAAAAAAATTTTATCCCTTTAATTGGAAAAATTGCTGCAGGATTACCTATAGAAGCCATTGAAGAATTTGCAGAAGACATACCAGCCCCTCCTGGAACTAAAAATCCCGATGATTTTTTTGCGCTTAGAGTAGAGGGAGATTCGATGATAGATGCAGGGATAAATGATGGTGATACAGTAATAATTAAAAAAACTAATGTTGCCGAAAATGGAAAGATTGTCGTAGCACTAATTGACAATCATGAAGCAACTTTAAAAAGATATAGAAAAAAATCTAATGCGATAGCTTTAGAAAGTGCAAATCCAGCATATGAAACTCGTATTTTTGGTCCAGATAGAATCAAGATTCAAGGAGTTTTAACTTCTCTTTATAGAAACTTCTAATCAGTTAGTGTAAGTACTACTGATGAACAATAATAATGTAATTGTAAGATTCGCCCCCTCTCCTACTGGCCCACTTCATATTGGTGGGGCGAGGACTGCTTTATTTAATTGGCTATTTGCAAAAAAAAATAAGGGAATTTCTTTATTAAGAATTGAAGATACAGATAAGCAAAGATCTAAAAAAGAATATGAAGATCAAATAATAGATACTCTTAATTGGTTAGAAATAAATCCAGATAAAGAACCAGTCAAACAAAGCTTAAACATAGATAAGCATATTGAAATAGCAAATAAGCTGCTATCTGAAGGGCATGCCTATAAATGCTTTTGCTCTATTGAAGAATTGGAAAAAGAAAAAGAATTATTTAGGAAAAAAAATTTACCATATACTTATAGTGGAAAATGCAGAGACATCAAAACTTCAAACAATGGACCTTACGTTATTAGATTTAAATCAAAAAAAACAGGATCTTCTATTTTAGAAGATTTAGTTCAAGGTAAAATTGAAATTTCAAATTCAACAATTGAAGATTTTGTTTTACTCAGAGCAGACAATACTCCAACTTATCAGCTATCCGCTTCCGTTGATGACTACTTGATGAGCATTACCCATGTAATAAGGGGTGATGATCATAAAATTAATGCATTTAAACAAATCCAGATATTTCAAGCCCTTGGCTGGATTGAGCCTAAGTACGCTCATATTCCTTTAATACATTCTAAAGAAGGAAAAAAACTATCCAAGAGAGATGGTGCAGCTACTGTTGAAGATTATCAAAAAATTGGAATTCTTCCTGAAAGTTTAAGAAATTATCTTTTAAGATTGGGATGGTCATATAAGGATAAGGAAATATTTACAATTCAAGAAAGTATTGATCTTTTTAATCTAGAAGGGATTGGAAAATCACCCTCAAAATTAGATATGGATAGAATTTTATCTATAAACGAAACTTACATAAAGACTTTAAATGAAGATAGGCTATTTCTGTATTTTAAAAAATATGTAGATAATTTTAAAAACAAAATTGAAGATAGGTTTTTAATTAAGATTAAAAATAATTTCAGTACTTTTAAAAATAAAGCAAAAACTCTTGAAGATATTTATAATAATTCATCTTTCCTTTTTAAATATGACAAAATTGATCTAAAAAAAA
>Ga0075460_10001108_pt1 | contig 10765 bp, 9 predicted proteins | sample DEB08_DNA_3_FD_77580 | JGI IMG/M metagenome (GOLD analysis project Ga0075460, IMG submission 77580) | Aqueous microbial communities from the Delaware River and Bay under freshwater to marine salinity gradient to study organic matter... | ecosystem: Environmental > Aquatic > Marine > Coastal ...
GTATAACTATCTGCCGTCGCCACATTAAAAGTAGTGCTAGTATAATCCTGTTTTTCATACCCTAAAATACATCCTAATCCCCAATCCATATAATTATTGAATTTAGGCTTATATATGCATTTCAACTCATCGTTGTATTCATGCTCGTATGTTAATAACAACTTAAATTCCCCTTCAGTAACGCCTACTAATATTTTATTGGTTATAATGTCGTATTTTACTTTAAAAGGTTCAAAATTAAACTGATTATACATGGTTCTATTTAAAAGATTTTGTAGCATATTGGCAAGTTTCACCGGTGTATAATAACCATCTGGCACTGTAATCGTTTCTGTTACATCACCGGCATGATGATTAATATCCATCGCAGTTCCAAATATAGGATTGGCGTATTGAACTCTTATTTTAGAGTTTTGCTTTCGTTCACTAATATTATGTAGAAAATTAGGCAAGGTCACATCTTTTAACTTAATATAACTTACATTTTGAAGTGGATAAGGGAGAGATATTTCAAACTCGTTGTTTTTCGGCCACTTTGACTTATCTTTATCTACTCCATGTATCGATATTACTTCTTTATGCATTACATAATTGTTTGCTGGTTTTATAATAGGATGCATCATTATATTTTTATTATATATAATATTTATTTAATTTATTTTGCGCATTTACTTATTTTGCGCATTTACTTATTTTGCGCATTTACTTATTTTCCATATTTATTTACGACAGCATTAAATAATTATTATAAATATATAAATATATATAATGAACAAATTCGGTGCTGCTTTGATATTTTTTAACATAGTTATTACCGCAACTATAATTACAATTGGATTTAAAATGGATAATATGCTGTTTCCATTAATAATAGCCATGGGCGCAATATCTGGCGTCGTTTTACTAGGAAGTTTATTTAAAATTGCTAAAGGTATAGCAAAAGCAATAGATGATTCTGCTGGAACTTGGACTATGATTAAAAATGTTTTTGTCTCATTTTACAATACCTTTGACATTTTTGCTGTTATCGGACAAATCGCTTTTTACTTGTTAATTGTTTCTAGTTCGCCAAGTATGTTTACTAGCATCCAGGTGCCTATTAATTTTAAAACTAAAAACATGATTACGATTTTGTCTTTGGCGATTCAAATCACATTAACTATATCGAAAAATTTTATGGGCACTGAAATTTTTCCTGAAATCATAATTGGTATGGGATTATTTACAGCATTTTTAATATATGACATTAAAACCGATATTGATAAAAAAAAAGTTGACAAATATAGTTATAATTAAATGCTAAAAGTAAATTAACATATAAATACCTATGGGTATGGTATAGTTATAAATAAATTAATATAGTTACTAATTTATTTATGCTTATTTATCTACTATGATAAAGCGAAATGTTAATCCATGTTCTTTATTTGTCAACCATATACCCGATATTTTCAATACCACAGACAGTCTAGCTAAATTTCCATGTAGTTTATTGCTATCTTTATGAAACAATTTAATGTAGTAATTAACCAATTGTTCTCTAATAGTATAAACTGGATTTTGTGTTAATTGAATATAATTTTTCAATATTTCATGCTCTATTTCAACAAGCTTATTTATGACTTGTTTATTTCTTTCATCATATCTTGAGAAATTACATTTTATTTTGTTATAATACTCTTCTATGCCTAAATCATATAAATTAAATTTTATATAAATACCATTCATTGATACAATGTTATTTGAGTAGTATATTCGGTAAAAAAAACTATTTTCTATTACATTATTTTTAGATTTATCACTTATAATTATGTTATTGATTTCAAACTTATTACTAGGAATTGTTAAATACATTACATAAATATTGGGCGTAGGTTTAAATAATAATTGTTTATGATATATTATATAAGTGCGTTTACAAAGTATACCCACACTTGTTTAATACAACAAATGTTTGAATATCTGCCAAACTAAGTGTAGTTGTTAATGTATCTACTTTTTCTAACATCACATTACAGTCAACTAAAGATTTTATTAACTTGACTTCATTTTGATATATATTTAACTTCCACAACTTGTATAAATTAGGTTGTTTTCTTTTTATAGTTTCCAACTTCTTTTTTATATTTTTGATAGCGGGTGTATTTTCAATAATAATACTTAATGCCTCAACGGTTATTTTTTTATTTTGAGATTCAACTTCACTTTCAATTACAGCAGTTTCCATTATTAATAATATATTTAAACTTAACTATCTATTTAAGTTTAAAAAGGATTTAATAAATAATTATAGTTATGAATAATAAATTCAACGATTATATTAAACAAGTTGACAACTTTGATTTACATAAGCACATAAAAAAAGAAAATTTTATAAATGAACATCTTGTTTTTTACGGGCCTCCTGGTATTGGTAAATATTCACAGTCATTGAAATATATAAAAGAATACAGCACTACAAAATGCAAATATGAGAAAAAAATGACTTATTTATTTCAAAACAAAAAAGAATATTTTTATAAAATTAGTGATGTTCACTTTGAAATAGATATGGAATTATTAGGTTGTAATTCCAAAGTGTTGTTTAATAATTTATTTTATCACATTATAGAGATTATCGGTTCTAGAAAATCCAAATTTGGAATTATATTGTGTAAAAATTTCCACAAAATACATTCTGAATTGTTAGATATATTTTTCACTTACATGCAAAACTTGATACATAAAAAAATAAAAATACAGTATATTATTACTACAGAACATATTAGTTTTATTCCAGATAATATACTTTCTAGATGTCAGTTGATTAACTTGTCTAGACCTACCAAAACATCGTATTTGCAATGCATCAAAACACATACACACAAATCAAAAAAATACAAGATAAATAAAATAATGCTGGAAGACACTTTAAAAAATACAAATAGAATTACAAATATAAATAATATTTTATATAATACAAGTAAGTTAGATAAAATCCATGAAAAACACATTCATAATTTAATTGATGTAATTGAAAATAAACACGAGTTATCATTTGGAAACCTTAGAGACTTACTTTATAACTTATTAATTTACAACATTGATATTTATGTATTTATTTTTTACACACTTAACTATTTTATTGATAATAACAAACTAAATGGCAATAATGTTGAACCATTATTATACGACATATATCATTTTTTTTCACAATATAATAATAATTATAGACCTATTTTCCATTTAGAGAGAATTTTTTATATATTATATACTACCATAAATAATGGACTTTTGGACTGCTCGTAAATATTTAGATATAGGAATCAGTATACATATTACAGATGACATATTAAAACGCGCTTATTATAAAAAAGCTTTGCGACATCATCCAGACAAAGGAGGCGATTCGGAAACTTTTAAAAATATAAAGGAAAGTTATGATTTTTTAAGGAAAAATAGTCGTATGCCAGAATATCCGGATAACTGCAATAAAAACAGTAATGGTGATGATGACAATAATGGCGGCGATGACAGCAAAACCAGTGATATATATGAAACATATGAAACATATGAAACTATACTTTTGCATTTTGTAGAATATATTATGAAAACGCAGAAAGGGTTTGAAAACTTCGATCCCATAACAATTAAAACAACATTGAACTCGATTATACAAGGCTGTAGTTCTTATTCTATTAAATTGTTTAAACAATTAGATATTGAAAAGTGTCGCTCTATTTATGCGTTTCTCTCCCAATATTCTTATTTATCTAATTTAAATGAAGACCATCTACGCCTTTTCAAGGAGATTATGCAAAATAAAATAAAAAATAATAATGTTATTTTACTGAACCCTTCTTTACACGACTTACTACATGATAATATTTATAAATTAGAAACGGATACGGATACTCATTATATACCGCTCTGGCATGAAGAAATTGTAATAGATGATATGATTATTAAAAATATACCAGATATTGATGATAACACGAGCATTACTAAAAACAGTGATATTATTATAAAACATAAATCATCTATTATGAAGTTATTTAAAGATGGATATGAGGATTTAAATATTGCAGATAGCTTGTTTAAAATACAGTCAAGTGATGTAAAGATAACAAAGCAACAACAGTTTATTGTTTTTAAAAATAGAGGCAAAATAATACCAAATAAGCACAATTTATATGACAATAAACAACGCAGCAATATCATTATAGAATTAACCCTTGCCGATTAATAAATACATAAAAAATTATATATATTTTATGTATTTTGATTTTCATTATTTTAAATTTTTCGTATTTTTATATTGTTGTTTATATGTTAAGTTTTGTTGGTGATAATGTTGTCGTTAATTAATTTATTGTTTCTTGCGTCTTACAACCTTTTTCTTTTTAACTGGTTCAGGCTTTTCTTCTACTTCTTCTACTTCTTCTACTTCTTCATCTTCATCTTCTTCATCTGATTCTTTAAATGAAGGGGTTGGAACATCTTCATCTTCATCGTCATGATTTGTTGTATCATCTTGTGCTTCCTTTTCTGCCAAGTTTTTATCCATTTCTTCATCATCACTATCATCTTCAATATGACAAGTAGATGTTCCCAATAGTCGTGCCGGTGGTCTTACACACGCTTGAACCAATTTCCAAGTCACACCACAACGACCGCCAGCAAACCAAAGCCCTTGACAAGCAATCAAACCATTTACATGCGATGCCTTTGGAATACATTCCACTGGACTACTAGTGGATTCCTCATCTCTTTTAGGAGGCATATACAATGGTGTTTTGTCATCGTAATTATACAATTCCACATTAAATCGACCTTCCCAAAATGGAATCTTAACCTTTAAAGTAGGAGAACGGCTGTAATCCGACTCGTCCGTGTAATTACCATCTCCATCCTTCAACTTAGGATACTTCAAGATTGGATACATAAGATTATCGACCAATTCACGACTCATCTTGCTTTTACCAAACCATTCCTTGCTGTTCTTAATACAGTCATCTTTAATCTTATTTTCAAACGCCGCCATAGCATCTTTAAACAAGTTTACTGATTTAGTTTCATTTCTGAAGTCCAAGGCCATATCATATGTAACACGACCACTTTGTTCGTCAACACGCTCATTTACACCCCAGGTCAACATCAAAGGAACCTGCAATACAATTGGTTGCCCAGACAACACTAGTTGAACACTTTTGCCTCCACGCTTATTAGTAACGGGTGCCTTGTAATTAACGGCATCGGCATTGAAAGATTTAGCTTTGGTGATTAGATAACTGACTGACATGATTATTTTATGATATATTACACAATCTTTTATTTAAATCAATTTTATATATTAATTGCGATTTTTAGATTCTCGGAGAAACACATTAAATAGGTGTTATTTTATATAAGAATACTGATTATACAAAATAACTATAATATAATTATTGAGCAAAAGTGCGTTTGTTTTTGTCAAACTTCTGAATTTCTTGCTCTTTTTTATTAATTAATCGTTTTACATTGTTTTTCAACTTAAACTCGCCATTTTTATAAGATACTGTTGCTTTTAGTGGTGGTTTCATAGTTTCCGCTTTTTTGGAAGGTGGTTGGGGGGCATCTTTACTATTATAACCAAGTTCATTTTTAAATGTATCTTCATACCACGATTGCATCGAAACCACTGAACTATCGAATATTTTACGAGTATTTGGTGTAAGTGCTTTATGATTTAATTTTAGATCTCTTGATGACTTGGTTGTATCCACTTTTAAATGAGAATTTATGGTTTTTTTAGGAATGATCATATTAACGCCTCGTTGTAATGTTGATCTGTTTTTTGATGGTTGAAAATTATTTACAGTAGGTGGAGGCGGAGGCGGAGGCGGATGCGGAGGCGGAGGCAACGGAAGATCGGCGTTTACGTTTTTTACCTTGCTATTTAAATGTTTTATTTTTCTATATCTTAAATACAGATATGAACACACCGCAACATTTACTATACAAACACCTACAACAATCAATACAATGATTAAAATGTCGTTTGTATTGTTTTCAGAAACCTTTTTTGTAGACCGTAAACTATTAAGATTAAGATTAGTATTATTATTATTATTATTATTATCATCGGTATTATTTTCACGATTCAATTCTTTACTGATGGGTTGTTTTATATTACTTGACACGTTGGGTGTCTCTGTAATTATATTGGGTGGTTGAGTTGTATAAGGTCCTTCAGTAGTTTGTATGGGTATGTGAGTAGATGTATCTGTAGTAAAATTTACTGTTGTGTTTATATTTTGAGACTTATTATTATAAGTTAAATTAGAAACAGAAAGGTTATTTAAATTAGCAATATGCGTTAAATTATTATTAGGTATGGGAGAGATAGTGGTTGTTTCCAATAAACCACTGATGTTATTTGATGAAATTGATGAAATTGTTTCGTTAACAGGCATTGCTGAAATAGATTGCATATTTTTATATATTTTATATGGATCTTCAATACACATATACATTCCTACTTTATACAACATTTTTCCATTTGCATCTTGCGTAACTCCCCATAATTTATTACAACTACTATATTCAATACCATTACACGGATAGATAAATAAACTACACAAACTACCTATTGATAACAAATTATATACTATGTTTAAAATATCATTTGGTTTATGTTTTATCATAATATCTTATGTTATCGCTAATTATAGTTTTAAATAACTTTTTAAATTACTTAACGCAAACTATAACACCTCCAAATTTCCATTCATCATTAATAATTATAAAAATAGTATAAATATATATACAATGTTTAAATTAATGATTAATACAGATTTAGATAATAATAACTTGCTGATTACCACATCACCCAAGCGTTATATTGAACACCATTATTATAAGGATATAAAAAACATATCCATGCCAAATAAAAAAAAGCGCAAAGTAAGTGCAGAAAATTTTTACATTCTTGGAAATGATGAATACAACGATGTATTAAAATACAATTACAATGTATCACAATTGAAAACTATGTGTAAACATTATGGGTATAAGGTAAATGGAAATAAATCAGAATTGATAAAACGACTTTATAATAGCATGCGACTTTCTTATTATGCGGTAAAAATACAAGGCAGTTTTAGGATGATGATGGCTAAACGACTGTTTAAACTGAAAAAACTGCATTTATTAAAAAACGCAATAAACGACATTGACTTTTTAACATTGGAACCAATCAGCCAATTAAAAATGGAACAACTAATATGTATAGAATCGGGAGAGAAACATGTTTACAGTTTTGACATCTGTTCTTTATATAACCTATTTAAAGAACAATTTGAATACGCAAAACAACATAGAAAAAATATACAACAACATATGGCAACCATATTAAACCCATTTAATAGACAGCCATTTCCACCGTGTGTCCACAAAAGAGTATTTAATATAATTAAATATTCAAAGATATGTAAATTAAAAGTGAAGATTGATTTAAATAATGAAGAATACGAACTTTGTTTAAAAAAAGATAATATGTTTAAAGCAATTGAACTATTCCAGACAATTGATACTTTTGGATTTATTACAGATAGTAAATGGTTAATGGATTTGCGAGGAAGTAAGTTGGTGAGGTTTTTAAATGAATTAATTGATATATGGAACTACAGAGCACAATTATCAACTGAAACCAAGAATAAAATATTCCCTCCGTCATTAGGCAATCCTTTTCGTCCAGATAGACATTTATATACACGAGACATCGAGCATATTAAAAGTTCCATTTTGAAACTGGTTTCTAAGTTTATTAGTGCTGGAGTGGACAGACATTCACAATCATTGGCCGTATTTTATGTATTAGGCGCTCTAACAATGGTTAGTAGCCCCGCTGCAAATAATTTGCCTTGGCTATATGAATCGTTTTCAAATCTACAACTTCAGTAAACTAATAATAAAAATATAGTGAAAAAATAAAAAATCGTAAAGATTATGATTTTTTATTTATTATTATTTTAATTACGCATTTTAATCATTTAATCGCGCTTCAATCCACGATACCGTTATCTCTTCTTCTGCAACTCCTTTCATAGATATAAATTTTGGACGGTTCATAGAATTTGTTTTGTAATATACATACGGACCATATCTTCCTTTGCGTATACTCATATCGTCATTTAATCGTTTGATTATATTTGATTCCTGTTTCCCTTTTTTATTAATATATTCAACCACATCTTCCAATGTAATGTCATCCATATCTTTATTAATGTATTTTACAGATGTATTTTTGCCATCGATTGTTACATACATGCCAAATTTACCATTTTTCAATACAACTTCACTGCCGTTGTGCTCTCCTAATTCGCGGTTATTATTTTGATGATTATCCATGCCGATTAATTCACTTAATTTGTATTCTCCATTCTTAAGTTTATTTAAATCAATTTTTATATTTTTATTTATTTGCTTAAATGATATCACACCATCATCATCGGTATGTTTTATTACTGGTCCATATTTACCAATCGTATAAGTATGATACTTGTCTATTTTTACAATTGGTTTATCTTGTTTTTTTATATTTTTAATAGAAGCATCAATGGTATTATTACATGTTTTACACAACTCCAATAATGTCATGTCGCCATTCGCTATTTTATCTAATTCTGTCTCCATATTGCGCGTATAATCATATTCAAATAATTCATTAAAGTGTTTTATTAAAAATTCAATCACAAACAAGCCCGTAGATTGTAATACTAATTTGCCTTTTTCAGATCCAAACTCATTTTCTTCTATTTTTTTACTTATATTACCCCCTTCTAACACATAATTGCTGCATTTTATTTTAACACCGGGAACATCTTCCTTATTTACATACTTTTTATCTTGTATTCTACTTATAATAGAGGAATATGTGCTGGGACGACCAATTCCTTTTGTTTCTAGTAACTGGATTAATTTTGATTCAGTATAATGTGGTTTTAAATCTACCATCTTCATATTACTGCTTATTTTTTCATATTTTATTTCATTGGATGACGACATATCAAGTTGTTTTAACATTTCGTAATTTTCGTTGCGTGTTTCAATACCATATACAGCACACCAACCTTCAAATACCACTTGCTCTGTAATGTAAGTGTATTTTGTTTTAATAGGAGCCACGATTGAAATGGTTAATTTATCGTATATGGCAGGGGACATACATGAAGCCAATGCGTTTTTATAAATTAATAAATAAAGACGGAGTTCCTTGTTTGTTATTTTTCCATTTATGGGGAGAGATGTTCGCTCTACGCTAGTCGGTCGTATGGCTTCGTGCGCTTCTTGTGCTAAATCATTTTTTGTGTTTTTTGTGTTTTTCGTGGGTTTTTTATTTTTACTACTATCCGCTTGTTTTGCGTCATTTGCATGGCTTTTATTTGCTAAACTAAATATGTTTTTTAATATGTATTTTTCACCGTATTTATCGTGAATGTGGTTTTTTGCCGATTTTATAAATTCACTACTATATTTAAATGAATCAGTTCTCATATAAGTAATATAACCATTTTCATATAAGCGTTGTGCACATGACATTGTTACTTTTGGGCTAAATCCCAAATCGTTGCTGGCCTTTTGCTGAAGTTTACTAGTTGTTAGTGGTTTGGGTGGTTGCTTAAATACCTTTTTCTCGTTTTTATCAAGTAACTCATGTTTAAATGATTTGCTTTTCTCTAGAAACTTATTTACATTATCCGCTGATTTAAACTGTTTATTTAACTCAAAAGGGAGAGATGTGTTTATTAAATTAAAATCGGCAACGGTATTATATACACATTTTCCGGTTTTATTTGATATTTCTTTATAATTATCATATACCAATCGCAACGCACTTGTTTGACACCTACCAGCAGACAGTCCACTTTTGCCAGAGATATTTTTCCATAACACAGGAGAAACCTTAAATCCAACCAATAAATCCAATACTTGGCGCGATTGTTGCGAATATATTTTATTTATATTTAAATGCGTGGGATTGTCCAGTGCTTTTTTGATGGCTGGTTTGGTTATTTCATGAAATATGATACGCTTGGTGTGCTGTATAGATAAATTAAAAAGCATACATATATGCCATGCGATTGCCTCTCCTTCCCTATCGTCATCTGTCGCCAATATTACCTCATTAGCCTTTTGAATATTGGTTCTTAAACTATTAATATATTTTTTCTTTGAAAGCATAGAACGATAGGTGGGTTGAAATGTATTTCCAATGTCAATAGACTTTAACCCATCCATTTCTCGAATATGTCCATAACTCGCTATACACTTATAACCCACACCCAAATAAGATTCTATTTTTTTACACTTTGCAGGGGATTCTACTATTACCAAAATCATATAATAATTATTTAATATAATTATTATATTATACACTTTAAATCATTTGTGAAATTTGTAATTGTAATCGTAATTTATTCTTTTTCGTTTTTACCACGAGAACTTCGTCTTAGTCTTAATCGAGTTAGTGCTTCTGCGCCAGCGGTTGTTTCTTGATCCACAGGAGTAAACTCTTCATCTTCTGCGTCTTCTTCTTCTTCTGCGGGTGCAGCTGCTTCTTCTTCTTCTTCTTCTGCGTCTTCTGCGTCTTCTTCTTCTTCTGCGGGTGCCACTGCTTCTTCATCTTCTTCATCTTCTTCATCTTCTTCATCTTCTTCATCATCTTCTTCACTACTAGAAGTTAAAACAATTGGATTTTCATAACTACCTCCTTCTACTAATTCACTAGCATACGCGGTTGGAA
>Ga0075460_10001109_pt1 | contig 10750 bp, 7 predicted proteins | sample DEB08_DNA_3_FD_77580 | JGI IMG/M metagenome (GOLD analysis project Ga0075460, IMG submission 77580) | Aqueous microbial communities from the Delaware River and Bay under freshwater to marine salinity gradient to study organic matter... | ecosystem: Environmental > Aquatic > Marine > Coastal ...
TAACGAGTTCCAAGTTGCCTACGCCGATTACGCCGCTGTCGGGAGCGTGCAATCCTGGAGCTTTGAGATCAGCAGAAGTGAGATCGAGGTTACAACCATCGGTCAAACCGCTGGTCAATACGCACCTTTCCGCGCTTACATCCCCGGTTTCGCTGATGGCTCCGGTTCTGCCACGGTGTATGTAACCAACGAAGATTCCGCCCTGTCCAACCGCATGGTGGAAGACGTGCTGCAGCGTCAGCAAGTTGGTTGCGCCTTCAAGCTCTACACCGACAAGCAGAGCAGCGAAGCCCTGAGCCGCTCCATCGCCATGGATGCCGTTCTGCTGACTGCCAGCCTGAACATCAACCCTGACGACGCCCAACAGGTTGAAATCACCTTCCGCCCCGCTGGCGTCCCCACCTTCGACTTCAGTACCTCTGCCTGATAGCGTCCCTTTGGGTTACTCCTCACACCCCCGAGTTGCATCGGGGGCTTTTTTATGCCTAAAGTATCAACAAACAACCGATTTTTATGCCTGCGCCTGCTTCGTCGGCTCTTGCCCGCCTGAAAAAAGCTGCAAATCTGACCCCAATCAAGCGGGTCGTGACGTTGACCGATGGATCAGAGTTTGAGTTTTACTCGGCAGCGTTGACCATGGCCGAGCGTGAGCGCGCACAAAAAATGCCAGGCGGAGACGACACCAATGGCTTTGCGCTCAACCTTTTGATTACTAAAGCTGTTGATGACACCGGTAAGCGTTTGTTTCAGGCTGGCGAGATTGCTGAACTCAAAAACGACGTGTTGGATGCCGACTTGCAGGCGCTCATGCTGGCAATCATTACTAATCCCGAGGAGGAAGAGGCCGACATGAAAAGCACTAAAGGCTGATCTTAAAAAAGACAACCTATTGCTGCTGCAGCTTGGCGTTGCTAAAGAACTGGGTTACAGCCTTGCCCGGTTAAACCGTGAGGTGACGCTAGAAGAGCTGATGTTGTGGAGTACATATTTTGATCTACTGAATGAAGAGCAGGAGCGTCAACTAAAACGGCGCCGGTAGACTGCTCCTAGTACAAGGGCAGTGCTGTGGGTGTCGTCGCCAATGTCGCCGTCAACGTTGATGCACGTAATGCAATCCAACGGCTGCGTGACGTACAAGGGCAGGCCGAAAAAACTGAGCGTTCGTTTGGTGGCCTAATAGGCGCCGCCACAAAGCTCGCTGCGGCCTTTACTGCCATACAGGCGGTCAAATTTGTTTTTGTTCAGGCGGCGGAAATTCAGACTCAAACCCGCAGCCTTGAAGTTCTTGTTGGCAGCGCCGAGAAAGCTCGTGTAATCATTAAACAGCTGCAAGACATTGGCGAAGTCACGCCGTTTACTAGCACCGAGCTAATTGATTCGGCCAAGCGATTACAAGCCTTTGGAGTTGAAACTGAAAAAGTTGTTGACACCACTAGGCGTCTTGCTGATGTTTCTGGTGCAACAGGCGCTGAGCTTCAGGGTCTTGTTACCGCTTACGGTCAGGTTCAAGCGAAAGGTCGCTTGCAGGGTGAAGAACTTCTGCAGTTCCAAGAACGCGGAGTTGCGCTGCAAAAAGTTCTCAAGGATGAATACAAACTTAGCGGAGATGAATTTCAAAAGGCATTAAGTAAAGGCCAGATCAGCGCCGAGGCCGTTGAATATGCACTTAAAAAACTTACTGATGCTGGCGGTAAATACGCAAATGGTGCCATTGCTCAAAGCGATACGTTAAATGGCAAATTAAGCACGCTTCAGGACTCATTTCAGCGGCTGGCTCAGAACATTGGCAAGTTTTTTGAACCTGTATTCAAGTTCTTGATTGAAGGCATCACGCGGTTTATTAACCGACTAAACGATGCAACTGTAATGCAAGATGAGATTACGGCAAGAAACCAAGCTGTTGAGGAGGCAAGAACAAAATTTGGCAGATTTAATGTTTTTGCTCCTGGCAGGGGGCAGTTTATTTCTGAACGTGAAAAAGCAATCTTTGAGCAACTGAGATCTGGTCGATCAACTGCGGCGCCAAAAGCTCCGACCATTACTGGCGGCGCCCCTCCGCCATTGCTTAGTCCCACGGGTGGTCAAGGTACTGACAAGGCTGCAAAGGAAGCCAAAAAGCTTGCCGATGAATTGGCGCGTTCACTAAAAACCGGTGATCAGCTTTTTACGCAGTTTTCACGTCAAGCTGTTTTACTTGGTCAAAGTTCGGAAATCGAGCGCAAACGTCTTCAAATTCAATATGACTATCAAGACCGCGCCGAACAAATCGCAGAACTAAAAAACCTTGAGCAGCAAGTAAATCTCAATCAGGTCAACAATGAAATACGAAGGCTTGAAATAATTCAACTGCAAACAGAGGAAATTGAAGAGCAAGTTAAAAAAGCCAAGGAGTTGACTGATGAAATTATTAAGGGCATGGACTTTGGCGTGGCCGGTCAGGACACCATTGCTGGCGGTATTGGCAAGGAGATTGAAAGGCTTAAGGAAGAGCTAAACCCAATCAATCTGGCAGTTAAAACAATTGTTTCTGGCGCCACCGCGATTGGCGATGCATTTAGCACTGCATTTGGTGAAGTAATTACTGGGTCTAAGTCGGTTCAGGAAGCTCTTGGTGATGCTTTCAAAAAGATTGGCGAAGCGTTCATCAGTATGGCGCTTGAAATCATTGCTAAGCAAATGACATTGATCATTCTGCAAACGATTTTTAATGCACTCAGCAGTGGCTTCCAAAAGGATCTTTCAGGCGTAAATAAAGCCTTGACTGGCGAAGGCGCCTTATCAAAAGGCAAGCTATTCCCAACTGGAATTTTTGCTGAAGGTGGCTACGTCACTGGCCCGACCAATGCATTGATTGGTGAAGGCGGCGAACCCGAATTTGTTATTCCAGAAAGCAAAATGCGTGGGGCCATGAACCGCTACGCAGCTGGCGCCCGTGGTCCCAGCGTTATCCCCGGAAATGGCGAACAAGTACCAGCTGGCACTGGCGGCGGTACTGCAGTTGCTGCACCAATCGACGTGCGCTACACAGTGGAGCGTATCAACAGCGTGGATTACGTCACCGCCGATCAATTCCAGCAAGGTATGCAGCGAGCTGCTCAACAAGGTGCGGCCCAAGGCGAACAGCGCACCCTGCGTAGGCTTCAGATGTCCACCAGCACCCGCAAGAGGCTTGGGATGTAATGGAACTAGCGATCGGCAACTTCATCACCTTCAGTGACAAGGGAATTGTTCGTCAACGGTTCCAGAACTTCTTTATCGGTGAAACCATTACCTACAGCGGCGAGCAATACGGCTTCTTGCCGTTTGGCTTTTCGGGCGTAACCGTCAACCGCAGTGGCGACAACACCGACGCCTCACTGATCCTTCCCAACAACGTACTTAGCCGCAACTGGGCTGTTGAAGCCCTGGATAACCGCTGGATTGCCCACGTCCGCGTGATGCTGCTGGACCCCGCCGACCGCACCAGTTTCACGCAAATGCACCAGTATTACGGCATGGTGGCCAGTGGCCGCTGGAAAGACGCCGAGCTGGACCTGACCTTAAACACCGTGCTGGATGCCGTTGGCTCGGACGTACCCCAACGCCGCTTGACCCAACGCTTGATTGGCAACATCCCGAGCACAGCTGGTGTCAGATTGCAGTGATCTAATCGGGCGACCGTATCGCCTTGGTGCCGACGGCAGTGGCCCCGAAATCGACTGCATCCACCTTGTTTATACCGTGCTGGAACGCCTGGACATAGACACGCCTGCGTTTAATCCTGACTGGTACACGGCACCAAAACGGCAGATCATCCGAGACATTTTGAGCTGGGGTCGCCGTATTGAACGACCCGAGTACGATGGGGACATCTTGCTGCTCAGGGAAGCCAACTGGGCATTTGCGGTGACATGGCAGACCGGAATCCTGTACATCAACCGGCATCTGGGCAAAGTCGCCTGGGCTCCGGCACAAGCATTATTCGACCCAATCTGCTTCCGTACGAAAGGCATTTACTAGAACTTGCCGGTTTAACAGAACAGGAATATCGCTATTTCGTACAGGAAGTCCAACGCCGCGCCAAGTTACGCCCTGCCGAATACGCACATATTCCTGATGTTCAAAATACAGGCGCTGAGATCATTGCAATTACCAGCCTTGTAATTGGCCTAGCATCAACCGCATTATCGTTTTTTCTTGCCCCCAAGCCTCGCGCCCCACAACTTTCTGCGCAGCAAGGACGCGGCCAAGCCGGCAGCGGCGGTCAGTTAAGTCTTGACAGCATCCTTGGCGGTCAACGTTTTAGCCCTACCTACGGCTTTGATAGTCAAGCTGAACTGGCCAATTACGGCGATCCAATCCCCATCATTTTTGGCCGTTGGACTGGAACAACCGGCGGCCTGTTGGTCACCCCCAAGCTGGTGTGGTCCCGCATGTTCAGCTATGGGCGTCAACAAGGCGTCAAGCTGCTGTTTGTCGTAGGCGAACAGGGTGTTGCAGAAGGCATTCCGCCCGATGGCATTGATCCCCCGCCTGATATGCCGGGCATCTTTTTAGGCAATGGATCACTAAGCGCCATATACGACCAAACCTTTGCGTTTTACTGGAAGCGCAATACGACAACTTCGGGATTTTCCCGGATACAAGCGGCCAATCTTGTGTATGGAACACGAGGAACGCTGGCATCTGGCGACCCAGAAAGTTTTGATGACATCTACAGCTGCCCAACTCGCGTCAGTGACAATGACACAGCATTTTGCGCGGCGCATGGTCTAAGCAACAACGCCGAGTTTGGTTGCTACGGCGCAATCGGCAATGGAGCGCACTATCGCGTCAACTGGAGCGTTGTATCAATCCCACGCGATCCAGACACAGATTTCATCAAGTTAGATCCCGGTCTTAACAGCATTTACCAGCGCGTCAAGATTGCCGGCCAAGCTGGCATGAGCGATGCTCTTTTGCGCGGCGATCAAGATTACGGCATCATCGCCAATGACGGCATGAGCGGCATCGGTCGCAACTACAGCCGCCGCATGGGCATTACTGCGCTAAACGGCGTTGGAGTATCCGACGAGGACGGCAAAGCTGTTCGCAGCGTCAATGTTGGCGACATCATCGAATTTACTATTGCTCACAACACAATCCCGGAGAATTATTACAAAGGCACCGACCGAGAAGTAAGCGTTCAAGACATCAACGATGCGGTCACAGAACTGCGCAATAACGCTGACGACGCGCTGCAAATTGGCGAACTGTTCATGATTGGTCGCACCACTTGGCAGGTCATCAAACGTAGCCGTGCCATCTGGAAAGTCGAGGACAAACAAGATCAAATCATTGAACTCAAGTGCATCGACATCAACCCACCAGCCGTTAATGACATCGGCCTAGTGTCCCAGCACATGCTGCGTGCAGATTATGTGTCGGACAACAACACCCCTGAAAAGTACAACTGCGGTGTTGCCTTCTGGCCTTTGACTCGATTTGCCAAGGCCACCGTAAGAAACACCCGCCCCTGCGAAGTCACTGAAATCGGCATCCGCAGCAATGTTTTCCAACGTCTAAACGGTTTGTGTAATTTCCAGACCATCATGAGCCCGCAACAGCTCAACGCGCTGGATAACGCACGTGTCACGGTCCAAACGGGTACGGTCAATTCTTATATCAAGCGTGTCTCACTCTTCACAATTTTCCTGCGCCCCGCCGGCTTGGATCCTTCCGGCAATGAATTTACCTGGCAACCATTAGGCGAACAGTTCTGCATTATCGGCAGCCAACCCGTCGATCAGTACAACTTCATCCGCCTGGTGCATCCCGACACGCGCCAGTACGAGTTCCAGTTCATTCCGAAAAACGGCGCAGACATTGGCCGCCATTCCCCCGACGACGCAGAATTTTGGCATCTGCATAACGGCGGCTCACTTGACAATGCCGCTGAACGTCAAATTCTCACCGCCAGCTACAGCACTGCTTACGGCACCTTCAAAGTCGTCAGCGCTGGCACGACTGTCACAAAACTTGAAATACAGCAAAACTCAGAGTTTCGCAACCTTGCCACTTACCAAGACCGCACTGTTGTAAACGATCGCCCCACCAGCGTCGGCATCATCACTCTTCTGCCGGATGAACAAGGCGCTGAAACCCGACTGTCCTTCAGCGAGTTTTTGGATTGGGTAACCGACCCCAGCTTTAGCTACACCGAAGGGCGCAACGGTTCATTTACTTGGGAGCTAACCAATCGTGCCGGCATTGCCTCTGCTGCAAATTATCCCGGCAACGCAGGCACCCAAGTCACCTTTGATTATCAACACAACGTATCAGGCGGACGCTGGTACAAAGTTCGCTACACCCTTACCAAAGTTGCACTAGATCCAGCGCACTTCTCAGGTCAAGGCTACGTCTGGGTAATTGAGCAAGAAAACATTGTCGAAAGTTCTACTAACTGGGACATGCTCAGTGAGTACGTTGTTTCGTTCACTGTTCAAAGCGGCAATCCATTCCGCAACCCTCCAGCCAGCCCGACGTTAAACAGCATTGGCCAGCGCCGTCGGGTAACAGGCGTCATTTCTGCTGATGTTGTTCAAGGTCGCAGCCAAGCCTGGTACGAAGAGATGTTCGGCCCGGCCCGCAACTACGACATCGGCACCACCCGCACCTTCACACTCGATACCACCAACATCCGTGGCGACGGCATCCGCCTGCTTCTAACTAGCCGGGTCGATTACGTCGAAGGCCACTGGAGCGGTCAAACCCGTCTTTGGAGTGCCCCAACAATTGCCGTTTCTGAAGATCCCAACTATGTGTCTAGCCAATGGCAGCTTGGCGATACCTTCGATTACCTGCGCACCGTAAGCGGCAGTAATCCTTTCCGCCGTCCCGGCAGCCAAGTTGGCGCACGTTTTGTCATTGAATCTCGTGGCCTGCGCATCACCGAAACCTATGAGTACGAAGGCCGCACATTTGAGCAGCAAAGCATGTACGGCGACCTCAGCCTGTACGGCAACTTGGTCGAAAAATCCAACGCCAACAGCCCCGAACACACCGTTGTTTACGTCAACGAGATTGCCAGCAACAGTCAAGTCCCCGAATACAGCAACATGACCATTGCGGGCTTGGCACTTAAAGCCTCCCGTAATTTCACCGCACTGGATCAACTGCGGTTCTGGCTGAAAAATGGGATCCCCGTTAAGCGGTTCCATCCTGACGAGTCATCAGAAGTCAAACCCAGCAACCTGTTCTGCGACCTTGTTTATTACCTGCTCACTGATCGCGTTGCTGGTGTTGGCGATCTGCTCAACATGTCTGTCGATAACGCGCCACTAATCAACACAGACAGTTTTGTTACCACCGCTCGCTTCCTCAAATCCAATGGCCTCTATTTCGATGGGGCAATTTCAAGCGCAGTAAACGTCAGGCAATTTATCGCTGACATAGCACCGTTCATGCTTTGCAATTTTGCGGTCATGGATGGGCGTTTTGCACTGGTGCCGGCTTTGCCCACAACAACAAGCGGCAACATCAGCGCCGATCCGGTCGCCATCAAACAGCTCTTCACAGCTGGCAACATCTACGAAGACAGCTTTGAGCTGACCTACATCTCGGCGGAAGAACGCAAAGACTTCCAGGCAATGCTTCGTTTCCGCGAAGAACGCGAAAATCAGCTACCCGAAGAAAGAAACATTGTCATGCGCTGGAACGACGGCACCAGCACAGAAGATCCACTGGAGCAGTTCGACATGACGCAATACTGCACCAGCCGCAATCACGCGGAACTGGTCGGGCGCTTCTTCATGTCAATTCGCCGCCGCATCACTCATACCGTTTCGTTCAAGACGGCACCGTTTGGCATCGACCTGTCGCCTGGCGACTACATCCGTGTGGTTACAGAATCCAATCCCTATAGCTCGGCGCAAAACGGCAGCATCAGTGCAACTGGCGTAATCACCAGCGCCACCCCGTTTGCCGATGGCCGCTACGACGTTGTGTACTACAAGGCCGGATCCGAGGATGTCAGCGAAGGCGTCATGACGATCAACAACGGCATCGTCCAAGAAACCGCACTGTTCGGCAGCGTGTTCACCGTTTCAAACTCGGTTACCGCCCAGAATGTCTACATGGTCGAGCAACTTACGCTGGATGGGGAAGGTTCGGTGCAAATCACTGCCACGGAGTTCCCTTGCGACGAGCAATTCAGAAGCCTGATCGCACAAGACGTAACCAACGCCGCCCTGTTCTTGGTTGATTCCTGATGGCCTTCCCAACTCTGCAACCAACCGGGCGTAATTTTGATCCCGGCGACTACCCAATCAAGACCTTCAAAGCCCAATCCGGCGCCGAAGTCCGGGTGTTGTACGGCAACCAACGCACCAACATGACGCTGGACCTGACCTACGACAACATCACCGACACAAATGCGGGTCTATTCCTAACCCACTTCGACGAGGTACAAGGCACTTACCAAACTTTTACAGTTCCATCCAACGTGCGGGCAGGCTGGGGCGGCAGCAGTAGTTCAATCGACGTAACCGGCTCAAACGCTTGGCGCTACGCGGAGGCCCCACGCATTACCGCAATCCGGCCAGGGATTAGCAGCGTGCAAGTCAAGCTCGTTGGTGTTCTCTAAACTAAAGTCATGGCCCAGATTTTTACCGGACGCGACGGACGCCTGCTTCTGGGCTCCGACACCTTGGTCAAGGTGACCAACTGGACGCTTCAGGCTGACCTGGAGACACTAGAAACGACAACTCTTGGCGACAGCCAGCGCAATTACGTGCCTGGGGTCCAAGGTTTTAGCGGCAGCGCAAGTCTGCTGTACTACATCGACGCCGATAACACCAACGACGCAAGCACCCTGCTGCGCAAACTGGTGCGAACTGGCAACGTCACCACAAGCGACACGGTAAGCCTTACTTTGCGTCTTGCTGGCGACCTCGGTAACAACGACGTAACTTTGACGGCTTACATCACCAGTGTCAGCATTGGCGCTTCTGTCGGTGAAGTCGTCTCGGCTCAAATCAATTTCCAAGCCACTGGTGCCCTGACCACCGCCACCTTGTAATGAGCGTCTACCTCGGCAGCTACGGTTTGGTCGAACTACGGCGTAGCTCCGAGCTTGCCGAAAAACCCTCATTGGTCAATCCAGGGGACGTTAATCCTGCACGCCGCCGCTTTAGTTTTGACTTTGACGCTGGCTTTCTAAATAGCGGCGACCAACTAGAAATTCGTACCACTGACGGCACCAACCTTGACTTTGTTGATGCAACCGGCTGGGGCATTGGAAGCGTCCAAGATGCTGGCCACTGGTATGTCCACGTCGATGAACTAGGCGGCGTTCGTCTATATGACACATTCGACAAATCTATTGAGGGCCTGCAAAGCCAAGCGATTGTATTGAACGCAATTGCCCGCGATATTCCCATTGCGGTACGAATAACCAATCTCATTCCTCACATCCTTGCCCAATGCACTTACTTCGAGCTAAATACCAGCCGCGAAGCCGTTGATACCACAGCGCTTGGTGACGAATTTCGCTCCCAATACTCCAGCTTGATTAGCGGCAGCGGGAACTTCCGCGCCTATTGGGAATATCTCCCCACCTATAGCAAACAAACCACTGCAGAATCAGCCCATTATCTTTTGCAGTTGGCCATCCGCACAGAAGTCGGCTCAAAATTTGGCAGCAAGTTCTACCTAAAAGTCAGCAACGAAATAGGCGATGGAACATCTATCGACGATGAAATCTGGTACGAACTGGAAGGTGTCATCACGCAAGCCGGCGTCAATTTCTCGCCAGATAACGCCGTTGAAATCAGCGCTGATTTTGTAACCACTGGCCCCATCAGACTTCTTGCCAAGACCACGCCTTCAGATAAGGTGCTCCAAGAAGATCTTGGTGACATCCGTTTGGAACAGGATTCCACGGCATCACTGTTGCAAGAAGACATCGCGTGAGCCGGCTAAGCTAGTTGGTAACAGTGCCCTGTCGGCTTAGGCGGTATGGCTGACCTTCGGATTAGCGAACTTACAGCTCTTGCGGGGGCGAATTTAGCCAGCGGTGACCTGCTGCCGATCGTTGATGTCTCCGCAAGCGAGACCAAAAAGATCACCGTGACCGACATGGTGGGTAACGCCACCACCTTGATTGCGGATGCCACGATCCCCAGCGCCAAGATCCTGTTTGGGGCAGGCTCAATTGTTGCCGCATCCCTGGCTACTGATGCCGTTACCACCGCCAAGATTCAAAACGATGCGGTAACTGCCGCCAAACTTGCCGACGAATCCACTGTTGATCTCGTCACCACCCTGCCGGCATCTGGCGCCTTTACCGGCCAAATTGCGCTTGATACTGACGACGACAACGCCTACATCTGGGATGGCAGCGCTTGGGTCAGCTTCAAAGCTGCGGGTTCTGTCGGTTCTGTTGTCGGCAGCACGGCTGGCACCATCAACATTGTCGTTAGCACCAGCGGCAACCAAGTAACGATCAGCGCCACGCTGGATAACACCAGTGCCGCCGGTCAATTCCTCGCTGGCCCTTCCGCATCTGCTGGCGCCGTCAGTTACCGCACCATCGCTGGTGGCGACCTTCCCGCACCTACGACTAGTGCTCGTGGCGGCGTTGCAATCAACGGCGAAGGTCTGCGCATGGATGGCGCAGTGCTGGAAATTGACAACGACGTAGCCGCCAACGTCACCTACGGCCTCGTCACATACAACGCCAAGGGTCTGGTCACCAACGGTCGCACCATCATCAGCAGCGACCTGCCAGCTG
>Ga0075460_10001111_pt1 | contig 10736 bp, 10 predicted proteins | sample DEB08_DNA_3_FD_77580 | JGI IMG/M metagenome (GOLD analysis project Ga0075460, IMG submission 77580) | Aqueous microbial communities from the Delaware River and Bay under freshwater to marine salinity gradient to study organic matter... | ecosystem: Environmental > Aquatic > Marine > Coastal ...
ATGATCACGCTTCAGCAGATCGATATGTACAGCGGTGTCTGGTACGAGCAGGCATCCATGAAGCGAGGTTTCAATGCAGAGGGTCAGATGGACTGCATTGGAACTCGTGGAATTTACAAGCACATAGTCAGAGACGCGCCAGTCTTGGAGGCAGACACCAAGTGTCATCACGGGAGTCCGATCGCACCACTGACTGGCATTAAGGGCAGGGTGGATTGTTCGACGACGCCGTGCAAGTTGACGTTCCCTATCCTTCCGTGGATCCGCGCGGAATACAATATTCTCGATACAGATTTCAAACGTTTCTCCATAGTGAGTGCCGGTCCTGACTTCATTCAAGTGTATTCACGGAAGCCGTGTCTGAATCCCAAGGAGCGCATGGCACTCAAAGAGATGGTCAAGAACTTTGGCTACGACCCCAACGACCTCAAAGACACACCGACAGAATGTGACACGGATCCAGTGGACATGATGATCCAAGATGCTGTCGACGTTTTAAACATTTAATTACATTTTAAAATTAAATGAAAAAGGTCATAGATTGTTTTCCTTTTTACAATGAATTAGATCTTTTGGATTTTAGATTGAGGTACATGGACGATGTCGTGGATAAATTTGTTCTAGTCGAAGCTACACATACACAAGCTGGAAATCCTAAGGAACTTTATTTTGAAAAAAATAAAGCGAGATATGAAAAATATCTTCACAAAATTGAACACATCATAGTTGATGATTGTCCAAATACAAATGACCCATGGGACAACGAAAATCACCAACGAAGGTGTATAAATAAAGGAATTGTTAAAACGAATCCAGGAGATGACGACATCATAATAATATCTGATGTTGATGAAATTGTAAAAAAGACTATTATTGAGTACATGAAAAAATCATCTAACAAACTGAAGTTTACTTCGCTCATTCAAGACTTTTATTGGTTTAATCTTTGGAATAAAGATAAAGCTCCGTGGTTTGAAGGTTCTCGCTTACTGTCGTACAAGATGTTTCGAGACGATATGAACTCTGATGCTCAAACTGTTAGATACACATTTCCTTCACAATTGTCAGTAAGACATCCAAAGTTTAAAATTATTCAAGACAGTGATATAATTCCTCACGGCGGATGGCATTTTTCTTCATTTGGTGATGAAAACTTTGTTAGAAACAAAATGTTGAATTGTGCACACCAAGAATATAATTTACCACAATATACAAACATAGAAAATGTACGCGAAAGTATAAAACAAGGAAAGGATTTAGCTGGTAGACCACATGTGAATTTTATCAAGATGAATCCAAAATACAACAATACTCTTCCTGAATTCTGGGAAATGTTGGATAAAGATTTTGTTTATGTAATTCTTCGTTCAATCCAAAAACCCGAGCATGAAGATTTTTGGTGGATCAGTTATAATTGTATAAGAAACAATGATAAAAAGAGAAAAATTATAGTCATAGATGATAATTCTTCAATTAATCCAAAAACACGTCCAACCGTAAATTGCGAGTTCATTAAAAGTGAATTTCCAGGTAGAGGGGAATTACTTCCTTATTATTATTTCCACAAGCACAAGTGGGCAAACAAAATGGTATTTTTACATGACAGTATGTTCATGCATAATTCTAATAGAATTGAAAAGTATGTAAAATCCACAGATGATTATAGATTTTTGTGGTCATTTTTTGTTAGGGAGGAATTAAATCCATCAATTGATTCACTGATAAAGGGATGTAAAAATTCAGAAAGATTGAATCAAATTTATCAAGATACCAGTATTTGGCAGCCTGCTTTTGGTGTATCCAGTATAATCTCATGGGAATTTCTAAACAAGATGGAAGAAACATTTTCATTTATGCAGCCTTTGTTGACTACTATTCGCAGTAGAAAAGAGAGAATACAACTTGAATGTATTTTCGCTTGTCTTTGTGTAGGTACAACTAATACTTATTATCCAGCTTTATATGGAGATATGCATAATTATTCCAATATAATTCGTAGTAGCATAAAGTCTAATAAAATTACACGTAATGAATATAATGAATCAAACTTTCCCATTCTTTCGAGATTTGATTTGATTAAGATTTTTGCGGACAGATGATTGCGAATACTATGTCATCATATCTATCTTTATTTTTTCGCAAATCAAAAGTTTTTACGTAAGGTTTTAACTTTTCTGGTACTACATTTTTTAGTTCATCTGTCCAATCCCAAGATTGTAAATCTTCAATAATCATGATTCCATCATCTTCTAAAAGATCTGAATAGAGTTCTATAAATTTTTTCATAGATTCTAAAGTATGAGGTCCGTCGTCGATCATGAAATCAAACTTAATGTTCGAATTCACAAACGTATTATTAACAAATTCTTCATCATATCCATCAACTGATGTATGACAAACTATCCTAGAGTCAGAAAGTATACAGTCATAAACTCTATTAGAATCAAGTTTATCAACTGCATGAATTTTTGCATTTGGAAAATAATTTCTCCATAAAATAATACTTCCTCCATTTTTAAAATTAAAATCACCTATACCGATCTCTAGAACATTTTTTGATGACATTTTTTTACTTTCTAATAATTCGTCATACAATGGAAGATAACTATGCCATGTATTTTTGTCAGTAAAAAAATTATTAAGTTTTAATAATTCATCTATTTCAACCAATTTCATTATGATATAATATTAATCTATTTCTTTAACAAATAAATTGAAATCACTCACCATTTGTGTCACCACTGGTAACTGTTTGAATTTAGAAAATGGTTCATCTTCGCCGATGCACAGAGCAATTTTTTCACGAGGGAATCCTGATCTGAGAACCTCTTGAAGATTGTGTAAAGAAGTCCCCCTTAGAATAGCTGGAAATAGAACGAGATCATATTCATTGGCCCATAGTTTTGCGTTTATTTCTTCAATCCTTGTCTTTGATTTTGCTGACACTGGGAGAAGTTTAGTACAGTTAGGCTCATCAAAGTCACCTTCGAAATCTTCGTAGGCATAAGGAATCTCTTCTAGAACATCCATGTTGTCACCAAAGAGTTCCTTACATCCATAGAAAAGACCAATTGAAAGATAATCTCGGATCAGTGGGACCGAGTTGTCCATGAAAAGAACATGTTTTGGTTCATTTACACCGATGGAATCACAAATATACTTTACCATAGCAGGTGCCGTCAGATGTTTCATGAAATGTTCGCGCCACTCAAATGCATTCGCGGAAGGTCCTTTGTCAAAAAGTGACTTGTTGTAATGGGTCATAGTGAATTTGGGTATAGTCCATGGCTCTTGATACAATGGAACCGAACCTGCTGCTAAAATTTCAAGATGCTTGAAACAATCAAAACCTTTTGATTTTTGAGTATAGACGTATTGCGAATTTGCATAGTCATCCTCACTGGTTTCCTTTGTCTTGGTGGTCCTCATAGGGAGGATTCTAGATGAAGGAAAACAGAGACTTATTGGGTAGAGCATTTACTATTAATATGTACCCTCTCTTTTAAATGAGGTCGTGGTATCTCCCATAATTTCAGATGCTCGTTTACAATCGTAAATAATTTCACCTATAAATCCAGTTTCAAGTGCATCTGTTTTTATCGCAAAAGGTTCGCGATCATATACACAATGGATCATAGAATTACCTACTATATAAGGATAAACAAACTGAAAAAGAAACATTTGATCAACATTGTAACCATCTGGCGAATTATATCGAAAATTATTCATCAAATCAACACCCTTAATAAAATTCATAGGTGGTGCATTTACGTTTCTATTACCATTTAGAATTCCTATGTATTTAAGACAATTGTTTCTACATCCAGATGTTCCTCCTAAAATTGGCACGGTATGATCTTTGTTATCACGAATTATATGAAAATCTTTAGATGAACTAAGCCATTGATTGACAAAGCCTACTTCTCTTTCTGTGATTCGTGAATCTGCGTCTCTGATGAGTACTGTTGTGTCTTCCATGAAAAAATCTTCGAAACGCCAAAACATGTTGGATGCTTTCATTTTTGAACCTTGGTGATGAATAAGTTCTACATTGTCTTGATCAGAAAGCCATTCGATTATTTCAGTTGGCACCGTGTCATTGTAATGAACTCTGACTGTCCAACCATCGTAGTATTTTTTGGCATCCAAAACATTTTCAATCATTCCATAGGTATACACCTTGTTTGTTCCCCATAATGAGTACGAGATATACATTGTGTTTTTTTGTAATTACATCTTTAACATAGTAGGTTCAGCTACAAATACTTCCGAACTTCTGAAACCAGTAACATCTTTGTCTTTCATTTGTTCCTTAATCCATTCATAGGTCATTTTGAGACCGTCTTCTAACTTTGTAGTGGGTTCCCATCCAAGATGTTCGCGAACAAACGTATTGTCCGAATTTCGACCACGGACACCTTCTGGACCTGGAATATGCTTGATGGGCAAATTCTTTCCTTCGAATGACATAATCAGTTTTGCCATGTCGTTCATTGAAATCATATGATCGCTGCCAATATTGATGGGCTCGGTGATATCACTCTCCATCAACTTGAGTACCCCATCAACACAATCATCGATGTAAGTAAATGAACGCGTCTGTTCTCCATCTCCCCACATTTCAAATTCGGTATCGGAAGCAATCACCTTGCGACAGAATGCAGCGGGTGATTTTTCACGTCCACCACACCAAGTCCCATGAGGACCATAGACATTATGAAATCGTCCCGAACAACAGAACATGCCAAAATCTTTGGTATAGTGCTTGCATAGCTCCTCGGTGGCTAACTTCTCAAGTCCGTAGGCATCCTGTGGCTCTGCTGGCCACGCATCGCTCTCCTTTAGACCAGGATTTTCAGTGTTGGTCTGCTTACCCTCTGGATAGATGCATGCCGACGAAGCAAAAAAGAAACGTTGAACACCATTGATTCTCGCTGCCTCGAGCATATTGAATGAAATCATTGTATTGTTATAAAGAATAATTGAATGATTTGATTGAATAAATCCCATACCTCCCATATCCGCGGCCATATTGAATACCCATGCAACATCTCTGGTGACCTTCAAACAATTTTCGTGAACACGCAAGTCGACAAGATGAAATTCGTTGCAAAAGTCATCTTCTTCCATGTGTTCATTTCTTTTCCAGTCGGCGCCAATTACATAATGACCCTTTTCCTTCAGTCTCTTCGCAAGGTGAGATCCTATAAAACCACCCGAACCCGTCACAAGTATACGCATTTTAAATGTTGTAATAGTTCATCATTTCCTTAATACCATCCTTCAATGAGATAGTTGGTTCCCACTTGAGAAGTGACTTGGCTAAGCTTATATCTGGTTTGCGTCTCTTCGGGTCGTCAGAAGTTCCAGGAAGGTGAATTATCCTTCCGTGAGGATTCACAACCTTAGCGAGTTGTTTGATTGTATATTCATTAGGATTTCCTATGTTAATGGGGCCACGAAGATCAGAATCCATCATGCGAATCAGTCCCTCGATAGTGTCATCCACATACTGAAAACATCGCGTCTGCTTTCCGTTTCCGTAGATAGTCATAGGTTCTCCACGGAGTGTCTGTGTGATAAAATTTGTCATGACCCTTCCATCGTCAGGGTTCATACCTGGTCCATAGGTATTGAAAATCCTAACGATGGCTGTGTTGGTGCCGTGCATCCTATTGTAATCCGTGACCAAAGTTTCGGCGACCCGTTTGCCTTCATCATAACAAGATCTCTCACCGATGGGATTCACGTTGCCCCAATAGTCTTCCTTTTGAGGATGCCTCAATGGATCGCCATAGACCTCCGATGTCGAAGTGAAGAGCATCCGAGCCCCCGTCTTTTTCGCAAGTTCAAGCATATTCAACGTTCCCATGAAGCATGTCTTGGCAGTGTGAATGGGGTCCAATTTGTAGGCGGGTGGACTCGCTGGACACGCGAGGTGGTAGATTTGTTCCACGCCGTCAAAGTGAATGGGCTCTATGACATCGTGCCACACAAAACGAAAATTTGGATCCCTAGGGCAATTATTTCTATCTCCTGTAAGAAGATTGTCGATACCAATTACGTAGTGACCTTCTTTCAAAAGACGTTTCACGAGATGGGACCCAAGAAAGCCACAGGACCCTGTCACGAGAATGTTCATTAACTAGTCATTTTATTATATCTTTAAATACCCGATTCTTGATTTCAACCTGAATATGTTCCACGGGCAAGTATTTTCTAATTATATTTTCAATTTCAATTTCACTGTAACCGTCATTGCACGAGTAGACGTCCATAGCGAACTTCCCATGCTCGGGCCATGTGTGGATGGACAAGTGGGACTCGGACAAAAGAAACAAACTCGTCACCCCATAGGGTTCAAACTGATGAGTTGATGTCTTGAGCACCGTGAGTTTGCAAACCTTCGCAATCTCCCTGAGGATCTTTTTCAATAGATTCGGTTTGTTGAGAGGACTGGCAATAGGTTCACCATCATGCTTAACTGCAACTTCAAAAAGCGCTACCTTTCCAAGGTCAATCATTTATAATAAAATTACTTAAGAAAAAAGGAAAGGAAGATGAGCATGAACGATCCAACTGCCTTGAGCATCACGGCTCCAGAGTCGTCGTCCTCTGCATAAGGAATCTCGTAATCGCTTGGGGGCATCGTAGTGTTACCCGTGAAGTTCTCTGTCACCGCCTCAAGCAGCAGTCGTGTAATCGCCATGTTACTATAGTTTAGAAGAATTTCTTTAATTGGTAGCGCAGTGAATTGACCCACCTCCCAATACAAGTTCCCGAGAATTCACTGTCATGATCTTCTTCCCCTTGAATACGCGCTTGAACGTGTCCACGGCCTCGTTGTCCGTCATGAGACATCCGTAGGTTGGCAAAACAATCCCATCCTTGGCGCGGTAATAATTGATGTAAGAAGCGGGGAGTGTGTCACCCACACCTCGCCTGAAGGTATCTTTATTGAATTCAATCCCATCCACATCATCCTCTTGAACGAACATAGGCAAGGGACAATGGACGCGATGAACCTTGAGTCCATGTGCCAACAAGGTATTTTCGGCAGTAACTGAGATGAAGTGTTGTGGATCCAACGGGTCGTCCGACCAAGCCAATAGGACTTCCTTGGGATTCACAAACGCCACCATGTTGTCCGCGTGACCATCGGTGTCGAAGTCACCGTAGAGACCATCCTTGAGCCAGATGATCGTGTCGACGTCAAATAGCCTTTTCAGTACCTCTTCGGCCTTTTCCTTGGTGAGACCTGGATTTCTGTTTGGGTTCAAAAGAACACTCTCGGTGGTGATGACTGTTCCTTCGCCGTCGGTCACAAATGCTCCACCCTCGGCCGTGAGATAGGTTCCATCCAATGTGCCCATCTGCATCTGGCACATAATCCTTCTGGCGAGATTGTTGTCGTCAGCAAAGTCTTTGTAGATTCCACCATAGGCATTGAAGTTCCAATCAATCCCCTTGATCTCCTTGGTGGCGTCGTTCATGACAAAGGTCGGTCCCGTGTCCCTCGCCCAAATGTCATTGTAGTGTAGCGTCTTGACCTTGACGCCCCTGGGAAATCTTGAAATGGTCGAATTCATCAGGTCTGGTTTGGTATAGACTGTCACCTCGGTGCCCAAATCATGTATCGCAGAGACAACGGAGATCATGGTGTCCTGTGCAGGAACAGCATTCTTCCTCCAGATGTCTTTGCGGTAGGGCCAAAGCACCCGGCACGTCTTGGAACGTTCCCAGTCCGCCATTAGACGGAGTGTGGGTGCCGAGGCTGTGATGATCATACTTCTTACTAATATTTTTATTATTTGTTTAATTATTTGGAGTGTTCTCAAGAATATCGAAAATATTGAAAACAATTTCGCCTTCTCTCCATGAAATTGTACAGCACTTTCCAGCGTCCCAATTTCTAGTTTTGAAATTAATAGTGTCACAATACACTTTATTGTTAATTGCATTCTTTTTTATTGCTTCAAACCTTCCCAGTGTAGTATTAGCAATTACTTCCTGAAATTCTTTTACCTCTCTTTTTTCTAATACATCAAGTATTTGTTTATTTTTTTCACTATCTTTAAACAAATAAGTTCGTAAAATTTCAATCTTTTTTGTGGGTTTACTTTTGTTAACGCGGAGAGATGAAAACAAAAGATCATCATTACATTCCAAATAGATGGGAATGTACTTGACAATATTAGCATTAGCTTCAGCGTGATGATTGGAACTACCAGTCTTGCCAACCCATGTTCCAGCGGGTCTACTTTTTCCTAGCAAAGCTCTACATCCATCGTTCCACCAGGCAAGATACTTTTGTATATAGTTTAGGTCTGTGAACACCACAGAATGTGCGTTAGTCTTATAGCCACACATCCTTCCAGGAAGTCCCTGAATGGCCACGTCACGGCTGTTGGTTGGACGTTCCCACATCACCCCCAAAAATCTCGGATCCTTCAGAGTCTTTGCGACACGCAATTTTTCCTTCAAAAGGATTATTATATGTTGAATAGGCTCACCTGATGACTGTGCGCCAAGTTGTTCAAGTATGCTATCAAGTGAAGCGGAATCATGTTGGGTGTAAGAACGGACACATACATCTTCCTTTAGTGCGGACGTGAAGTAGCGTCTCAGTTCATCCTGGTTGGAAGGAAGAGATGCATCCCAACCTGCTGAGACTCGGACGAAATTAATCGTCTTGAACGGTATTGTACGAATGGTTCTCGAAATTTCTGCGACAACTTTTAGATCTATCAATAGTCTATTGTCATCACCTTTGATAATGAGAGGGGAACACTGACGTACACGCCCGGAATCCATAAGTTGCTGAAGACCTGTGTAACCTTCACCAGGTTCCATTCTCAGAGGCAGATACAATTTGGGATTCCAAAAATTTTCAAAATCAGTCTGAACTTTTCCAGGTGTAGCCGTAAGTCCTACTACTCTTATGTTTCTTCTCACAAAGTCCCCATCATAATCCATTCCTATAGACTTGAACATTTTTCCAATTGTCATTTTATCACTGCTGACGAGATGAATTTCATCTATGATAATCATAATGTCATCCCTTCCTTCAATCACATTCGAAAAGTCGTGACGTTCAGAATTCTTGAACTTTGAACCACTTCGTCGAAATATATTTTTCTCATGCCAACTCTCTGGAAATCTCTCTTTCATTTGATCAAGCCAATCTATAGAATCCAAACCCGTTATGATAAAGAAATCGTCTGGGTTGAAATTTGGATTTTCTTGCATACACATCTCAAGGAGAGCCAATGCCACACCTGATTTTCCAGCTTGACAGAGAGCACAAATAAGAAAGGCAACATACCCATCAAGTATACCATTATATATTTGTCTTGCAATTCTCTCTTGCTGTGGCCAATAAAGCTTTTCACTTTTGAAACTTGCTTTTTCACGAAGACACTCTATAGCAGTTGCAACCATTCGCCGCGCGTGTTGAAGACTTCTCATTCTTCTCTAGAATCACTATATGCCTTTTCTTTAAGCCAAGTTTGTCCAATGACCTTTTGGTCGAAGGGATGACCCCTGAATAATTTTTTCAACATGGATGATGGGCATCTTGAAAAAATTTTGCTTCCACTCGGTATTGAACCGAGGACCTCAAGATTACTAGTCTTGCGCTCTACCACTGAGCTATGGAAGCGTTTGCCACGTTAGTTGACCAGAAACCTTTTCACTCCAAATCAACGCGGTCCTTGAAAAGATCGTAAACGAACTGACCGTCGATGATTTCCTTATCCAGAAGTTCGTCCTTTACCAGCTCCAGTGCCTGACGGTTCTCCACCAGAAGCTCACGGGTTTCCTCGTAGCATCTATCAATCAAGTCGTGGATCTCGTCGTCGATGTCCTGGTTGGTGGCTTCCGAAAGATACTGAGGTTCGGCGTTTTGTTTTCCGAGTGTGGTTCCAAACCCCATGTTGGTGATCATCTGCCGAGCGATCATGAAGACCTGTGAGAGATCGCTGGAGGCACCCGTGGTCGCGTTGTCCTCGCCGTAGACCACCTCCTCGGCGACGATGCCACCCAGAGCCACCCTGATCTGAGCGAGGAGATACTTTTTGCTGTAAAGACCCGAGTCCTGATTTTCCTCGGAAGGCTGGAAGAATGTTACTCCTCCGGCATTTCCACGCGAGATGATGCTGACCTTGCGAACCTGATCATAGTCGGGCATCAAAGCGCCCACAATCGCATGACCCGCTTCGTGATAGGCCACCAACTCCTTCTTGGCTTGTGATATAATCATGTCCTTATTCTTGGTTCCTACGACGACCCTTTGGAAGCAGTCTTCCACAATGGCTTCGGTGATGGTTCCCGTTCCGTCGCCGTCCCTGACCGCCCGTATGGCACACTCATTCATCAGATTTGCCAGATCGGCTCCACTGAATCCAGTGGTCTGTCGAGCAATCTTTTCCAATGAAACGTCCCCATCCAAAATCTTATCCTTCGTGTGAACCGCCAAAATCTTAGCCCGACCGGTGACATTGGGCAAGTTCACTTGAATCTTTCGGTCGAACCTTCCCGGGCGAATCAGGGCATCGTCTAGAATGTCCACGCGGTTGGTGGCGGCAATCACCACGATCTGCGAGGTGTCGTCGAATCCGTCCATCTCGGTCAGCAACTGGTTGATGGTCTGTTCACGTTCGTCATTGGAGATGGGACCCTGACCTCCTCGCTTCTTTCCAATGGCATCAATTTCATCGATGAACACGATACAAGGT
>Ga0075460_10001113_pt1 | contig 10731 bp, 13 predicted proteins | sample DEB08_DNA_3_FD_77580 | JGI IMG/M metagenome (GOLD analysis project Ga0075460, IMG submission 77580) | Aqueous microbial communities from the Delaware River and Bay under freshwater to marine salinity gradient to study organic matter... | ecosystem: Environmental > Aquatic > Marine > Coastal ...
CCCATCAAGTACATCGCGGCCCTGGCAGTGGACTTTGGTTGGGCAGAGAAAGTGAATGCCAACTCCGCAGTGCGTTGGGTGATCATTATCCTTATATTTGTGTTTGACCCTCTGGCAGTTCTAATGCTGGTGGCGGCCAACCAATCTTTGGTAAGACGTTTTCCCATACCTGTGGATCCACCAGCAGAGATATTGGATCTGGAGCGACCCGATCTGGACACACCGGTTATACCCACAGGAGTAGTAAAGCAAGATCCCAAAGTGGATCAGTGGAACGAGTTTATGCTCAAAGCCAAAGCAGAATTGGCTCGCGAAGAAACAGAAAAAAAATTAAAAGATCTACAGACCAAACTGGACGTTTTTAATGAAAAATTAGCCAAACAAGAAGAGGACAAAGACACGGTTTCTTATAAGTTGGACCATATGTTTTCAGTAGAAGAGCCACAAGTAGAGATCAAAGAAGCAGTTAAAGTAGAGATTAAAGAAGAACCCCAAATAGAGCCTAAAGAAGAACCTCAGACAGAGGATCAAAAAAAAAGTCTTGAAAAAGAAATAGTAGCAGTTAATCCTACTAGAGCAATTTTAAATCAAGTGCTAGTAAAAAAGAAAACACCGATCAAACCCGTTACTCCCACTGTGTTTGAAAACACAAGAACAGAATTAACCGAAGTAATAGAACCAGAAAAAGCAGTTAAAGATGTAAAACCTATATTAGAAACTCTAGAAGAAGAACCTAACATTGAGTTACCATTGCCAAAGAACGATTTTGAAAGGAGAGGTATGTTAAACAAATTTCATCAGCAGTATGGACGATATCAAGATATATCAGATGTAGAATTAAAACAAGAACGAGACAATTTCAACAGAGCAAGATTCTTAACAGAAGTGCCAATCACTGAAGAAGATGCTCGTAATCATCCACCTATCACAAAATCAAGAATGAGTTTCTTTCAAGACTATCTAGATGACATATTACGAGGAGATACTCGTGCCGAGAACCTACCACCAGAAATTGCCAAAACCTGTGCTATATTATTGAGTGATTATGACAATCCAGCAGTGGTAGAACCTAGACCAGCTGGACAACCTGACATAGCAGTAATGACCACAGAACAACTCAAAGAAACGTGGCAACCAGAACCAAAGGTAGAAGACAGAGACATCACAGATGAAGAATTAGATAAACTGATTGCTAGTTTTGAAGAAGACAATAGTCCAGATCTAAAAGAGTTTGATATTGTGATTAAAGATGGTAAAAAAATAAGAGTACCTAAAAAAGGCTACATTCAAAACGAAGAACAGACCGACGACACACAGTGGAAGAAGATATTGGATATTCCTGAACCAGAAAAGAATGAAATACTGTTACCACCCATAGAAACCATCAAAGAAGAAGATGTACCAGTGTCTGTCACAGCAGATGCTAAATTACCAAAAGAAAAATTGAATAAACATAAATCTAGAGTGTTATCAGATGTTGAATATCGTCAAAAGATAGAACAACGTATCAATGATCTAATAACTAAGATAGAGCAAGGGAATATTAAGTTAGAAGATTTACCAACAGCAGATCAACAAACTATCTTAAATATTCTAAACAACAACGAATAATATTATGGGTGATACAGACGCTAAACCAAATCAGATTCCTGAAAAGGAACATCCAACTCTGGGCAAACTAAAGGATAAACTAGGTCAAATCACTCTAGTGACTCCACCTAGTTTTTTTCAAAATCAAAATAGAAGTTTTTGCCTAGTTAATCTTTCAAAGAAAGACAAAGACAGATTTGCGGATGAGTTAAACAAATATATGCCCAAAGAAGATGTTACTATATATCTATGGGATGACAATAACTTTTCCAGTCTAGATCCATTTGGCAATGATGAAGATGCTGAATATGAAAAATATTTAGAAAATTGGAAACCCAATGCCAAAGGCAGAGACTACACTTGGTTACTAAATGCTTGTAGAGCGGCTACCACAGTGGTTATGAATATGGATTACTCTTCCAATCAATTGAAAGTATGGAGTGGATATATTTTAACCATGACTAAAACATACTTTATTAACAGTAGTCAAGATGATGCTAGAGCATTTTCTGTTCTAAATAGAAACAAAATAGATGGTGTACATCAGTTGTTTACTAAAATCAAAAAAGATATTGATTCCAAATAATGTCAGAAGAAAACTACATCTGTTCATTTTGTAGTAAATCTCGAAAAGATGTTACCAAAATGATTGTGGGTGGCGGCAAAGTGGCCATCTGTAATGAGTGTATCAATCTCTGTAATGAAATCATAGAAGAAGATGCTGTTAATGTTAAGAAAGAAAAAGTCAAAGAAGGTGAATTACTCAATCCTGTTAAAATAAAAGACTATCTAGATCAGTATGTTGTGGGGCAAGATCAAGCCAAAACTGTGTTGAGTGTAGCAGTATCCAATCACTACAAAAGAATCAATGTGCCACCAGCAGATTTTGATTTAGAAAAAAGCAACGTATTAATATTGGGTGCTACAGGTTCAGGTAAAACACTGTTAGCAAAAACCATAGCACGATATCTCAATGTGCCATTTGCCATAGCAGATGCTACATCATTAACAGAAGCAGGCTACGTGGGAGATGATGTGGAAAATGTTATCAGTAAATTGTATAACACAGCCAAAGGTGACAAGCATCTAACTGAACGAGGCATTGTGTTCATTGATGAGATAGATAAAATATGTCGTAAAGGTGACAGTGCTTCAATCACTCGAGATGTATCAGGAGAAGGAGTTCAACAGGGACTATTGAAAATTGTGGAAGGCACAATATGTAGAGTTCCACCACACGGAGGTCGTAAACATCCAGACGCTTCCATGGTTGAAATTGACACATCAAATATCCTATTTGTTGTGGGTGGTGCTTTTGTGGAACTTGAGCGACAGTTGGAGAGAAAACACTCATCAGGTATTGGCTTTGGTGCTGACATTAATAAAAAATCTCTCACGTCTTATCTGAGCGAGCTCAAACCAGAAGATCTAATCAAGTATGGATTGATTCCAGAGTTTGTGGGTAGATTTTCCATGATCACTCACGTGAATGCTCTAACAGAATTACAGTTGGTTAAAATATTGACAGAACCAAAAAATGCTCTAATTAAACAGTATCAGTATATGTTTGGATTGGATGATATTGATTTAACTTTTACCAAAGGAGCCAAACTGTCTGTGGCCAAAAAAGCCATGGAATTAAAAACCAATGCTCGAGGACTAAAGAATATACTGGACACTGTGCTATTACCCTATCAGTTTGATGCTTATGAGATGCGAGCAAAAGGTGTTACCAAAATAGAGATCACAGAAGAATGTATTGACAAGAGTGCTGATCCTGTGTTAGTATTTAAAAATAAGGACAGTGATAGAACAAAAAATACTAACAAAGCATAACTAAGTGATGGAAGAATCCGCAGATAAAAAACCCTACCAAAGAGAAGAGAGAACAGGCAACTATGCTCGTTCTGACAGAGCTCCACGAGTACCACAAGAAAGAGAATTTAAAGGTTACTATGTAGATGTAACCAAAGCAGGTGGTGATGCTATCAGAGCTTTCCGTAAACTGAAAAGAATGTACAAAGATACCAAATTCTTTGAAGAGATGCGAGAGCGAGAAACCTATATGAAACCCAGTGCTCGCAAGAGAGAAAAAGAAAAAGAGCGAAGAAAAGTGCTACGACGATTACAGAGAGATCGTGATGACAGTCGTTTAATGGGTCAAAAACGCAAATAAGTCACTGTAAAATAACGATTATTTTTTTGGTAAAGACTCTTGACTTTTTACAGATCAATATTATATTAGTAGTATAAATACAGTTGGACAGTGCTACAGATAGGCTGTTCAATATTAACCTTGCTAACAATAGGAGGAAAAGCAAATGACTAAAAATCAACTATCTATCTTTAATCGTCTAAGACCCGTAACAGTGGGCTTTGACAACGTTTTCGATCACTTCGAGAGAATGTTCGATGACGACTTCTTCATGAATAGTGTACCTAGTGTAAACTATCCGCCATACAATATCGTAAAAACTGGCGAGTACACTTATAACGTGGAAGTGGCTCTAGCAGGATTCAGCAGAGATGACATCAATGTTGAGTATGCTGACGGTATGCTTACCATCAAATCCAAAGACAAAAAAGAGTCTGAGGAAACTGACAAAGATGGTGGAGTGATCCACAAGGGCATTTCTAAGAGATACTTCTCAAAATCATTCACAATAGCGGATGATGTTGAAGTGAAAGGTGCGGAATTAAAAGACGGCCTACTAAAAGTATCTTTGGAGAGAATTGTACCAGAGCACAAAAAAGCAAAACAAATTGAAATCAAGTAATTGATTTCGTTAAAGATAGGGCGGAGAATATCCGCCCTATTCTGGTAGACATAATTTGTAAATATGTTATAATAAGGGTAACAAGATGACAGATACAGCAATTAAAACACTTACACAAGAAAAGATCAAAATAGAAGAACCATCCAAATATGATGTAATTTTTCTAAATGATGATATTACCACTGTGGAATTTGTTATAAGAGTATTGAAACAGATTTTTAATAAGAGTCAAGATGAAGCAGTTAAAATTACTCAACTCATTCATGAAAAAGGTTCTGGAGTTGTGGGCACATATCTACACGAGATTGCAGAACAAAAAGGTATAGAGACAACTTTATTAGCACGAGAAGAGGGATATCCACTTCAAGTAAAAGTACAGAAAGCAAGGTAAAAAATGAGCCAACAAGGACCCACAGACGTAGTACGAGACAATGGTATCTATCTACTAATGGAAGATATCACAGTTAAGAGTTGTCGAGAAGCCATCCATTGGATACTGGAAGAGAACTTAAAAGAGAAAAAGAAACCATTCCTACAACTGATGATCAACTCACCAGGTGGTGATGTGTCTGCCTGTTTCTCACTGGTGGATGCTATGAAAGGCTCAAAAATTCCTGTGAGGACCATAGGATTGGGTTTGATCGCGAGTTGCGGTCTTCTACTATTCATTGCGGGGGAGAAAGGTCATCGAATACTAACACCAAACACTTCCATACTGTCACATCAGTGGAGCTGGGGATCGTCAGGCAAAGAGCACGAGCTGTTCGCCACAGTCAAAGAATTTCAATTAACTTCCAAACGACTACTTGAGCATTATAAGAAATGCACAGGACTTCCAGAGAAAACCATCAGAGAAATACTTTTACCGCCACAGGATGTATGGCTTGACAGCAAGGAAGCTCTCAAGTATAAATTATGTGATCGGGTAAAAGACTTGTGATTTATTTTCTAGAACAACGATATCGAGAACTGGTACAGCACAATCAGGACATTGTAAAGTATTGCCAATCAAGGACCTACACCATTGACAATCAAATGCTCAATGCCAGTCTAGATATGGCCATTGCTAGATTCAATACCATACTGTTGCGACTGATTCAACATCCTTTACAGGCAGAAGAACACAGTGCAGAAGTGGCAGAATGTCAACGTGCCATAGATAAATTTTATCACTATCTTGTTAAATTAGACACGTGGCCCGGTTTCACTCATTGGTTTTGGAGACTTATGATACATCGAGTGGGCACAAAAAAAATACCCAAAATAAGAGCACTGTTGAGTACTATTGAAAATGTTCAATAATTGGCTGTATTGGTCGGTACCCGCAGAAAAAGCAAGACACTATGTTATTGTAATGACTCTGATGATGTACTTTGTGCCAGAATATCTATTTGGTATTCGTTTTACTAGTTTAGGATATCTAATGAATTTTCTGCTGTATGACGCTGTGTACTATTTTGTGTATCAAGTGGAGCAGGCAATAAAAAAAAATTTAGACGACAAATAAGTTTTTACCAAATCAAAACCATATGAAATGTCTATAAAATAGTGTACTATTAAATAAAATAGAGGAGATATAAAACTATGTTTACTGATATGTTTGCAGGCATCAACAAAGGATCTAGTACAGTTACTAATCCTGCTCTTAGAGCATACTTTATTGATGTCTTCAATAGAATGATTTTAGCACTGCTAACATCAACATTTTTTGCTTATGTGGGATCAAAATTCCCAATGCTGTACTCCGGTGGAGCATTGACTTGGTTGATCATACTGTCACCCCTAGCCTTTGTATTGGCTATGAGTTTTGGTGCAGAACGTTTTAGCAACAACGGACTACTGCTGATGCTGATAGGATTTGGTGCGGCACAGGGTCTGAGTCTTGGCACACTACTGCTGATCTATACTGCTCACAGTATTGTGGTGTCATTCCTATTAACTGCCATTGTGTTTGGAACTTTTTCGATCATTGGCTACACAACCAAACGTGACCTAACCAGTTTGGGTACTTTTATGTTTGTGGGATTGATAGGGATCATCATTGCCAGCATTGTGAATATTTTTTTACAACTGTCTGCAATGGCATTTGTGATCAATGTTCTTGCGATATTCATATTCATAGGACTCACTGCTTATGATATACAGAAATTAAAAAACATATATCTACAAGGCGGTGACAGTTCCAAAGTGAGAACCATGGGAGCATTGAGCCTATATCTAGACTTTATCAATATATTTGTTAGTCTGGTACAATTAATAGGTGGTAGAAGAGACTGATATGAAAGCCGTTGTCTGGAGCAGAGATCATTGTCCTTATTGTGTTAGTGCCAAAAAATTATTAGAAATAAAAGGCATTGAATACGAAGAACGCAATATCTCCTCTGGACAATGGACCAGAGAACAGTTGTTAGAAGCAGTGCCCAATGCTCGTACTGTGCCACAGATATTTTTAGATGATCAACTGATAGGTGGATACGATCGTCTACAAGAGCATTTTAAAAATAATGAATAAAACCTACGATATAATCTATGCCGATCCACCATGGCATTATGCAACCAGAAACACTAATACACTGTTTGGTGGTGGAGTCACAGACAAATATCCCACAATGACCACTGAAGAGATATGTAAAGTAACTGTGCCAGCCAACGACGACAGTGTGCTGTTGATATGGAGCACCATGCCCTATTTGGATCGATGCATTGAACAGGTGATTCCTCAATGGGGTTTCAAATATATCACTGTGGCTTATACTTGGATAAAAACTAATAAAAACGCAGGCACAGTTTTTAAAGGTGTGGGCAACTACACCAAAAGCAATGCTGAGTTATGTCTTTTGGCCAAACGTGGTCGAGGTATACCCAGAGAGAGCAAATCAGAACCACAGGTAATAATGACTCCTCGCAGAGAACACTCACGCAAACCCAACGAAGTGAGAGAGTCTATTGTGCGATTGTTTGGAGATAGACCCAGAATAGAGCTGTTTGCTCGTCAATCAGAGCCAGGGTGGGCAGTGTGGGGCAATGAGACTCAAAAATTTGATGCAGAATCGCAATAAATATTGCTATGAAACCATGGTTTATCAAAGAGGGTGATGTTATAGACTTTCCCAAAAAGAAAGATAATGTATTAAAATTACCCAATGTTAGTGCTTATCCGTCGTTTGTTGACGGTGTGAGAGACCTGCGTGCCAAACTGCACTCTGGAGAAATATCCCAAACTGTACACGACAAACTGTACACAGATTTAATACATCGTTTTGGCATTAAAAAAGAATCCGCAGAAACGCCGTGGTTCATAAGAGAAGCACCAAGAGGACAACCAAAAACTCCAGTTGACTATTTGAAAATTTATGTTGATGCCACGGTTAAAAACGCTGGATTAAAATTAACAAAGTCATCAAGACATGAAACACACACAAGATTTTCTTTCCCAGGAGAATTAAAAGATTATCAAAAGTTTTTTCAACCTATGGGAATCACAGTGGCCGAAAGAGAAAAGATTAGTGGCAAATACGAAACATACACTCTTACCACTACAAAGCCTATTAAATTTAATGATAAAATAACAATCCCGGCTGGCACACAATTGCCATGGGTAAACAATTGGGTAGGCAAAGACTCACGTTCTGGAAAAACATTTGGTGACAAAGATTTAACACCTGAGACTATCGGCCTCGCTGGTGCTAAATTAGATGCCAACGGAATCTTTTCAAAAATTAGCACAGGGTTAAAAAGCAACGAAGCATATGCCGAGTACGCTCAGCAGTTGTTAACATTGGCCAAAAAATCTCAAAGTTTGGGCAATTCAATATCATTAAGTGGCGTTGATATAAGCAATTTTTCTATGTCAGATCTAGCAACAGTATCAAAAAACTTTGGAGAAGTTTTGGCATCAATTTGGTCTATTACAAATCTAAAGTATGAAAAAATATTATTTCCAAAAACATCAAATGCAAAAATGATAGATTTTTATGGAGAACTTGATGGTGCTGAGTATCCAGTGTCTGTTAAATCAGGAACAACTGGTGGTAAAGTTAGTGTTGGAAACTTGTATGAAGCATTACAAGATAAAGTAAGACAAGGTAAAATCAAACCTGATGAAGAACAAGCATACAACGTGTTTGAAATGGTTACAAAGAATTCAAGGACGCAAGGTATTATTTCATTACACAAATATTTTAAAACAAAAGCAATTCAAGAGTTAGCAACATTAGTTGGAGTCCCAGTAGAGAACTTGGATGGAAAAACATTGTTAGAATGGCTAAACTCGTTCCGAGATGTAAAGTCGTTACAAAAAAAAATATCACCATGGCACAACAAAATAGGAAAGTTCATTGAACCACCAACTTGGAGCAAGAGAGATAGAGGAGCAATTATAATTGGACCATTAGGACAATCAATACTTGATTTTCTGAATAACAGTGAAGAAGTGCGAGGATCATTAACTCGATTGGCTCAACAACTGTCTATTATTCAAGTAAATGTAAATGTTAAAAAATTATCAATGACATTCCAACACAATCGCTTTGAAGATGCTAACTTCTATTTTAATTGGGCTGGTTATCCAGGTGGAAATAGAATCGGCTTCAATATGGACGTGGATAAAATAAAATAATCACCGCTAATATAATTCCTTTACAGTCTAACAATAAGTAATTGTGTATGAGCGAATACTATGATGGCAAATTACTAATTGCTCCTCCTTCTATGAGGGATTGGCGCTTTGCCAAGAGTGTTGTTTATATATGGAAACACGATGTTTCCGGCGCCGCAGGCATTATTGTCAACAAACCACTAGATGCACCCACATTCAGAGAAGTGTGTGTAGAAGCAGAATGCGATCCAGCCGAAGGAATAAATCCCACACTGTTTTATGGTGGTCCAGTGATAGAAGGTATGATTGGCTGTCTACATTCTCCAGACTATGCTATAAAAGACACAGTTAAATCAGACTCATTAAGTTTCACTCTAGATCGTAAAATTATACAGGATATTGCAGTGGGACAAGGACCAGAGAACTATATTATTACTATGGGAATGGCCAGTTGGGACGCAGGACAACTGGAACAAGAAATAGAATCTCTGCCACCTAGATCCAAAAATGAAAGCTGGTTAGTGTTGGATTTAGATCCCAACCTCATATGGCAAGGCACACACCCTAAATTATGGAATGCCTGTCTTAATATGGCAGTGGCTCAAGGGAGTCGAGAATACGTTTCAAAGTTTGTTAAAGATTAAGGACCGATATGGCAACTGGATATCAGTTTAAACCATAAAGGATCATAGTTCCAATTTATACCGTGCATTTCTAATAGATATTTTTTTTGTAGAGGCCACGTTTCACCTTCCATAGCCTGAACACAGGGAAATTTAGCACTGTTCATATCTTGAACATAGTGTATTAGCTCGTGGAACAGCACTCCTTTGTGCCATACATCATAGGGACTGAATGTGTCTGGCAAATATATCACGTGCTCTTTACGATCATAAAAACCGTGTAGCACTGTGCCCTGCATACCAGTACCGTGAGTGTAAATCTGTTCTAACTGTGATTGAGAAACCTTTATGACAGTAGGATGTGGTAGATCCACATTGTATCCTGTATTGGCTCCAATATATAGGAGCATTGCTGTTATAATCGCTTTCACTGTAAATATTTAAAGAATGGTGTACCCAAGTAATAGTAGCATACTATAAATACAATCAGCGAACTTTCTGGCAGGTTACCTGGGTTGACTGACCATCTGTTCCATCATATACTGTATAATAATAGCAGAATAATAATAGCAGATTGTTATTGGACACATCTGTTAAATATTCTTATTATAAGGGTGGTTAATTCATCAAAATTAGCAGTCTTTCAACGTTAAAAAAAACACATATGATCACGAACATCTGGCCAGCAACTGCCTTTAAAGGACTATTACTATTAGCAACGTTGATGATTGATCCAGCGAAAGGTGAAGAAAACACAAGATATTTTATTGTTAATAAAAAATGCGAAAGCTATAATGAAAAAACCACTTATACAAGTGTAGATAATAGTTTTGGAGAAGCAGATCCAGACGATATCTATTCAATTACCATACACGATGTTTTTGATCAGACCACCAATGGTGATATTATTGTGGATCCAACGAAAAGCGAAGAACCATTGAAAGATGAAGAAAACATAATATATTTTATCATTAATCAAAAATGTGAGAGCCATAATGAAAAAACCACTTATAAAAGTATAGATGAAGATGATATTTTTGGAACTGATGGTGCTTCAGATGATTATTCAATTAATATGCACGATGTTTTTGATCAGACTAACAATGTTGATATTATTGTGGCTCCAACACCCACACCACCCACA
>Ga0075460_10001116_pt1 | contig 10699 bp, 9 predicted proteins | sample DEB08_DNA_3_FD_77580 | JGI IMG/M metagenome (GOLD analysis project Ga0075460, IMG submission 77580) | Aqueous microbial communities from the Delaware River and Bay under freshwater to marine salinity gradient to study organic matter... | ecosystem: Environmental > Aquatic > Marine > Coastal ...
TTTCAACACGACTTCATTCGAGGAGAACCGCCATGACTTCAGACACCCGTATTTCTGCGTCTCAAGACTTTCGGGTCGCAGACCTTTCTCTTGCCCCATTTGGCCGCAAAGAGATGCTGCTAGCAGAGCATGAGATGCCAGGTTTGATGGCGATTCGTCGTGAGTACGCAGCGACAAAGCCGCTCGCTGGTGCTCGTATTTCAGGTTCGTTGCATATGACCATTCAGACCGCGGTTCTGATTGAGACACTGACCGCCCTGGGTGCAGAGGTTCGCTGGGCCTCTTGCAACATTTTTTCAACCCAAGATCATGCTGCTGCCGCAGTTGTCGTTGGACCGCATGGCACCGAGGAAGACCCTCAGGGTGTCCCGGTCTTCGCGTGGAAGGGTGAGACGCTCGAGGAATATTGGTGGTGCACCGAGCAGATGATGACATGGGAGGGTCATGACGGCCCGAACATGATCCTTGACGACGGCGGCGACGCAACCATGTTGTTGCACAAGGGTGTTGAGTACGAGGCAGCGGGCCAGGTTCCGGATCCAACCGAAGCAAGCAACCCAGAACTTGCTGTGATTCTTGGTCTGCTGCAGCGCACCCTGAAGACTGACCCAACGAAGTGGACTCGCATGTCCTCTCACATCAAGGGCGTCACCGAAGAGACCACGACCGGCGTCAAGCGTTTGTACAAGATGGCCGAAGATCAATCGCTGTTGTTCCCTGCGATCAACGTCAACGACTCGGTGACAAAGTCAAAATTCGACAACCTGTACGGATGTCGCCATTCGCTTGTTGATTCGATCAGCCGAGCAACTGACGTGATGCTTGGTGGAAAAGTTGCGGTCGTCTGCGGCTATGGAGATGTAGGTAAGGGTTGTGCTCAGTCGTTGCGTGGGCAGGGTTGCCGTGTCATCGTGACCGAAATTGACCCGATCAATGCACTGCAGGCAGCGATGGAAGGCTTGCAGGTGCTTCCGCTTGATGAGGTCGTTGGACAGGCTGATGTGTTCGTTACCGCTACCGGAAACGCAGACATCATCACGATCGATCACATGCGGGAAATGAAGCACAACGCGATCGTCTGCAATATCGGCCACTTCGATAATGAAATCGACATGGCCGGCCTTGCGCGATCTGGAGCGGTTCGTGATGAACTGAAGCCTGGAACCGATGTGTGGACCTTCGATGATGGCCACCAGGTCATCGTGCTCGCAGAGGGTCGACTCGTCAACCTTGGCTGTGCAACTGGTCACCCAAGCTTTGTGATGAGTTGTTCGTTCTCGAACCAGGTGTTGGCGCAGATCGAACTGTTCAACCATCTCGATCGTTACCCACTTGGTGTTCATGTACTGCCGAAGCATCTCGATGAGAAGGTTGCCACCTTCCACCTCGAGTCTCTCGGAGTTCGTTTGACGAAGCTGACCGACGAACAGGCCGAGTATCTCGGTATTGACCATTCTGGCCCATTTAAGCCAGAGCATTACCGCTACTGAGTGGTCGGTGTCACACCCTTTCGGCACGATGTCGAAATGGTGTGGAGCAGTTCATTACGTCAGTTATTACACGTCGGCGCAAGGGCGCTTGACATATTGTGTCCGCCCTCTTGCGCTGCTTGCGGAAGCGTTGGCGCCGAGGTGTGTCGTTCATGTCGTTGCTCCATAGTTGAAGAGTTGCGAACGAACCATCTCAGCCATTCCACTGATCCGAATTGCACGATCGTCAGTGAATTTGGTGGGCGATTGCGTGACGTGCTCTCAGGAATGAAGTTCAAGAACCATCGTGGTGCTGCGCGTTATCTCGGTGGCCTTGTCGCTCGGAAACTCATTAGTGACGGTGTCGTTCCCGGGGTTGATGTTCAGGCTGTTACGTGGGTGCCAACGACGGCACGCCGTCGAAGAGACCGGGGCTTTGACCCGAGTGAGTTGATGGCTCGAATCGTTGGTGCGCAGTTGGGGCTGCCAGTCGTGCGGATGCTCGACCGTGTCGACTCGGGGGAGCAGAAGTCAAGATCGCGTATCGAGCGGTTGAATGGCCCGGGCTTTAGGGGTCGTCGGACACGTTTCGATCGGGTCGTACTGATTGACGACGTGGTGACAACAGGAGCGACAATGGCGGCAGCATCCGGTGCATTGCGAACTGCAGGAATTTCACACATCCATCGTGCCGCTGTCGCAGAGACTCCTCGTCGAAGGGCTGAAACCCTTCAACCACCCCGAGAGCAGTATTCGACGGCAGCCTGACAGCACCCGCCGATAGGCTCAACGCTGCATGGGAATTCTTGATCGTGTCCTCCGAGCTGGAGAAGGAAAGAAACTGAAGGCCCTTGAGGGCATCGTTCCTGATATCAGCGTGCTCGGCGACGGCATTGGCGCCCTCTCAGATGATGCTCTTCGGCATAAAACGATTGAGTTTCGTGAGCGGCTCGACCGAGGTGAGACTCTTGACGACTTGCTTGTTGAAGCGTTCGCAGTAACTCGTGAAGCGGCAACGCGTGTGCTTGGCCAACGTCATTACGACGTTCAGTTGATGGGTGGTGCTGCACTTCACTTTGGCTGGGCGGCCGAGATGAAGACCGGTGAAGGAAAGACCCTCGTTTCAACACTGCCCGCGTACCTGAATGGGCTCTCCGGCAATGGTGTCCACCTTGTCACGGTGAACGATTACCTGGCTCGCCGTGATGCCGAATGGATGGGGCAACTGCACCGCTGGCTCGGGCTCTCCGTCGGGCTGGTGATCCCTGGAGTCAAGACAAGTCCTGCCGAGAAGCGAGCAAGTTATGCCTGCGACATCACGTACGGCACAAATAACGAGTTCGGCTTTGACTATCTGAGAGACAACATGGCGGGTCGCCTGACCGACAAGGTGCAACGGGGTCACTCCTTCTGCATCGTTGACGAAGTTGACTCGATTCTGATTGACGAAGCGCGCACGCCGCTCATCATCTCTGGACGCGTTGGAGATGCAGCCAAGTTGTATTACCGGTTTGCGTCGATTGTTCGAACACTCACCCGAGATGTTGATTACGAGGTTGAAGAAGATAAGCGAGTCGTAGTTCCTCTCGAACCAGGCATCGAAAAGGTCGAGCACGCACTCGGCGTCGAAAACCTTTACGACGACATTCAGGCGAATTTTGTCCACCAGTTCACGGTGGCCCTCAAAGCCAAAGAGTTGTATCGCCGCGACAAGGACTACATCGTTCAAGGTGGCGAAGTAAAGATCGTTGACGAGTTCACCGGTCGTATTCTTGAGGGGCGTCGCTGGTCAGAGGGCATTCACCAAGCCGTTGAGGCGAAAGAGGGTGTCTCGATCAAAGAGGAGAACCAGACCCTCGCGACGATCACCCTTCAGAACTACTTCCGGATGTACGACAAACTCGCTGGTATGACAGGTACGGCGTCGACTGAGGCAGCCGAACTCATGAATACCTACGGTCTTGGGGTTGTTCCGATTCCGACAAACCGCGAAATTGCTCGTGCTGATCAAGCCGATCTTATTTACAAGAGCGAAGTTGGAAAGTTCGGTGCAGTCATCGACGACATTGTCGATCGGCACGAACGTGGCCAACCGGTACTAGTCGGCACAGCCTCGGTTGAAAAGAGCGAGACGCTCTCGAAACTGATGCGCGACCGGGGAATTGCTCACGAGGTGCTCAACGCAAAGCAGCACACTCGCGAAGCCGAAATCGTTGCACAGGCGGGCCGACTGGGGTCGATCACCGTTGCGACGAATATGGCTGGGCGTGGTGTTGACATTTTGCTTGGTGGTAATCCTGAACTCCTCGCTCGCCGAGAGGTGCTGAAGGAAGGTTTCGACGAGGCGTTACTTGTTGACGATTTTGCGCTGCCACAACCACTTGATCAGATGCCTGAAGAATTCCGCGAGCAGCGTGTAGCGGCATTCAGCCGTTACGAACATCACTTTGAGCGCTTCGCAGCGGAATGCTCCGAAGAGGGCAAGCGGGTAAGAGAATTGGGTGGGTTGTATGTCATTGGTTCTGAACGCCATGACAGCCGCCGCATCGACAATCAGCTTCGCGGTCGCTCTGGACGTCAGGGCGATCCGGGGGAGAGCAGGTTCTACCTGAGTCTCGACGACGAACTCATGCGCTTATTCGCAACAGGAGCGTTGCAGTGGGCAATGGGTCGGTTTGATGACGACGAAGCGATTGAGGCGAAGATGGTGACCAAAGCCATCGAACGTGCTCAGACGACGGTCGAACAAAAAAATGCTGAGGTTCGGAAAAATGTCCTCAAATATGACGAGGTCATGAACGAACAGCGCAAGATCATCTACCAGCGCCGTGACCAAATTCTTGAAGGTGCCGATCTTCGTGCGGCCGCGTACGAATACTTAGATGACGCCGTCTCCGACCTGGTGGGAGTGCATTGTGCATCCGCGGCCACCGACGAGTGGGACCTTGACGGCCTGCTGAAAGAGACAGCGCTGTACTGGCCGACCACTGCAACGGTTGATGAGCTCAGTCGCCTTGACACCGCCTCCGAAGTAATCGAGGTGTTGCTTGCTGAGTCCCGTAACCATTACGAGCAGCGAGAGGTCGAGCTTGGCGAAGAAGTGATGCGCCAGGTCGAGCGGCAGGTGATGCTGCGCATTATTGATCAACGTTGGCGTGAGCACCTCGAAGAGATGGATTATCTGCAGGAGGGAATCAACCTGCGGGCAATGGGTCAAAAGGACCCCCTCGTCGAGTGGCAGCGCGAGGGATTCCAGATGTTCGGCGCAATGATGGCTGGCATCGCCCGAGACTTCGTCCGCTACGTGATGAACGTTCAGGTCACTCAACCCGATGAGCCGCAACTCACACCGAAGGTGTTGAACATGCAGCAAAGCTCAAGTGAGACATCGTCTGAAAGTGGATTTGATACAGCCCGCGCTGCCGCAGTTGCAGAGGCGTCGGGTGCTCCAGCGCCGACTGCTGCTCCGCAGATGAACAAACAGCAGACAGTCGTAAAAGACGCGTTTGAAAAAACACCGCGCAATGCTCCTTGCCCTTGTGGGTCAGGTTCGAAGTTCAAAAACTGCCATGGCGCAGCTTGACGAGAGGGTGCCATGCGTGACTTTACTGATGACATTCGCGACCTCGTTCGCCGAGTAGAAGAGGCCTCGTCCTACCTTCATATCCCGGAGGGCCGTGACCGGCTTGTTGAACTCGAAGCTGAAATATCTCGTCCTGACCTATGGGATGACGCCGAAAAGGCCAAGGCGGTGAACGCCGAATACGCAGGCGTGAAGGATGACGTTGATACGTACTCGCAGATTCTGACTGCAATCTCCGATGTTGAGGTGTTGCATGAACTCGCCCGCGAAGAGAACGACGAAAGTCTTGAACCTGAAATCCAAGATTCGATTACAACAATTGCCGGTCAACTTGACCAGTTAGAGCTCCGAAGCCTGTTCACCGGTGATCACGACGACTCAGCGTGCATTGTCCAGATCAATGCGAAAGACGGGGGAGTTGACGCTCAGGATTTCGCTGAGATGTTGCTCCGGATGTACGGCAGATGGGCAGAACGGCGCGGTTTTAGCATCGAGTTGAACTATCAATCCGATGGAGCAGAGGCTGGAATTAACTCGGCTGAAGTCACGATCACTGGGCGTTACGCCTATGGGCTCATGACGGCCGAACGAGGTACTCATCGGCTTGTTCGAATTAGCCCGTTTGATAACCAGGGCCGCCGGCAGACCGGTTTCGCCGCGGTTCAAGTCTGGCCAGTGATGGATGCGCCAGATATTGAGATCAACGAGGCTGATATTCGCATGGAGGTATTTCGTGCGTCGGGTGCCGGCGGTCAGCACGTCAACAAGACGTCATCTGCGGTGCGATTGATTCACGAACCAACCGGTCTGGTTGCATCTTCTCAGGAGGAGCGCAGCCAGCTACAAAACCGTGAGCGTGCGCTTGGTCGTCTGCAAGCGATGTTGGCAGCAAAGATCGAGGAAGAGCATCAAGCCGAACTCGATGCAATTGGTGGCAAGCAAGCACAGGTTGGCTGGGGAAGTCAGATCCGGTCATATGTGATGCAGCCGTACCAGATGGTGAAGGATCTTCGCACCGAGGTTGAGTCGGCGAATGTGTCAGCAGTCTTCGATGGAGATCTTGACGAGTTCATGGAGGGTTACCTCCGTTGGCGCCGCTCCTCGGAGGATGAGGCCTGAACCATTCGTCAAAGAATGGTGAACTACCCTCGACGTTGTCATGATTCGGCTTGAAAATGTCACCAAGCGGTACTCGGCTGATGTCGTCGCTCTCGATGATGTCAGTTTCGATGTGCCAAAGGGAGAGTTCGTCTTCCTTGTTGGCCCGTCAGGCTCTGGAAAAAGCACGCTATTGCGTCTCATCAACCGTCAGGAGCGCCCAGAGGAGGGCTCCGTTTGGATTGCGGGTCGAAATATTGTCGACATGCCCTCCAACGGCATTCCGCAGTTACGTCGAAACATTGGAAATGTGTTTCAGGATTACAAACTGCTGCTGAACAAGACCGTCTTTGAAAATATTGCGTTCGCCCTCGAGGTGATTGGCAAGCCACAGCATGTGATTTCACAGCAGGTTCCTGCGGTGATCGACCTCGTTGGGTTATCCGGCAAGGAAGATCGTTTTCCGCATCAGTTGTCCGGTGGTGAACAGCAACGCGTGTCAATTGCGCGAGCCTTTGTGAACCGACCATTGATTTTGGTAGCGGACGAACCAACGGGAAACCTTGACCCTGGAACTGGTGAAGGCATCATGCGGTTGCTCGACCGAATCAACGGGACGGGGACGACTGTGGTGATGGCAACACACGACCGTCGTATCGTTGATGCGATGCGGCGTCGAGTCGTGCAACTCGACCGTGGAGTCATCGTCCGTGACCAAGAGCGAGGTGTGTACCAGTGATATCTCGGCTCAGGTACATGTTCCGTGAGACGGGGGAGAGCATTCGGAGAAACCCGACGCTGTCGGTTGCTTCTGTGATCACCGCTGCCGTGTCGTTGTTGATTTTTGGTCTCACGCTCATCATTCAGCACGGTTTCGACAACTTGCTGTCCCAATGGGAGGGCGGCGTTGAGATGATCGTCTACGTGAATTCGGGTGCTGGGGAAGAGCAGCGCCTCGTGATTGAAGATGCGCTCGGCCAACAGCAAGGGGTGTCGATTGAGGCTTGGTCATATTGCGACGTGGCGTGCTCACTCGCCGATGCTGATCGGTTATTCGCTGGCGATCCAGTGACTCGGGCACAGTTGACGGAGCTGAATATTCCGACCCAGTACAAGGTTGTTCCGCTTGATGCGACCCAGGTCGAAATTCTGCGTGGCTTGCGCGATCGGTACCTTGAGCTACCGAATGTGTACTCAGTGCAGCTTGCCGAAGAACAGTTAGATCTCATCTCCAAGCTTCAAGGATTTGTGTCGACGTATACAACTGGTTTGTGGATCGCTCTGATGATTGCGGCGTCTCTATTGATTTGGAACACGATCCGCACTGCGATGTTCGCTCGACGCCGTGAGATCGAGGTGATGAAGTTGGTTGGTGCAACCGACTGGTTCATTCGGCTGCCGTTCATGCTCGAAGGCCTCCTGCAAGGTGTTGCGGGAGGTGCAGTTGCTTCGGTTGCTATGTGGTTCATCAATGGCCGCTGGACGGCAGGAGTTGAGACATTTCCAGCAAATTCGGGCATGACAGCTCTCGTTGTGGTGGATGGCTATGAGTGGCGTGTTGGACTGATCGTGGTCTTATTTGGTGCGCTCATCGGAACGATTGGTTCGGGTACCGCTGCCTCCAAATTCCTTGACGTGTGATCGTCCGGCCATGATGTAGGGATGGCTGCACCTACCAACCTTGATCCATCAACCTACGAACAGATCGAACTTGAGATCGCAGATGGAATCGCAACCATCTGGTTGAACCGTCCTGACAAAATGAATGCGTTCACCGAGCGCATGCGGTACGAAGTGCTTGACGCCCTAGATCGGACTGATGCAAACGATGATGTTCGCGCTGTGGTGTTCACAGGAAGGGGACGGGCCTTCTGTGCGGGAGCGGACTTGTCGTCCGGAGAGGGCACCTTTTCGAAAGGTGGCTCCGATGTCATGGGTCGTAACGGGGTTCCACGTGATGGCGGCGGAACGGTCAGCTTGAGGATCTACGAATCAAAGAAGCCAGTCATCGGAGCAATCAATGGCGCCGCCGTTGGCGTTGGCGTCACGATGACGCTTCCGATGGATATCCGGATTGCCTCAACTGCTGCAAAGTTTGGATTTGTCTTCTCCCGACGAGGAATCGTGCCTGAGGCGGCATCCAGCTGGTTCCTTCCGCGCCTGGTTGGGATTAGCCAGGCCATGGAATGGGTGGCATCCGGAGAAGTCTTTCCTGCCCAAGATGCGCACGCAGGTGGTCTCGTTCGCTCGCTCCACGAGCCAGACGAATTGCTCGAGGCGGCCTATGCCCTCGCTCGACGTATGACTGAATCATCATCGGCGGTATCAGTCGCGGTGGCACGCAAGATGATGTGGCGAATGCTCGGTGCGGACCACCCAATGGAGGCGCACAAAGTGGACAGCCGTGGAATCTTGGAACGCGGCCGCTCGAATGATGTGAAAGAGGGAATCAACTCGTTCTTTGAAAAGCGGGCTCCAGCATTCCCTGACAAAGTTTCTGATGGGTTAGGAACCATTTTTTCTGATTGGGAAGACCCGACCTACGACTCGTAATTGCTGCCTAGGCTGTGAACGTGAATGACGCGCCGCTCTACGAACGTGTCGGTGGTGAACCATTTTTTCGTGAGTTAGTAGCGGCGTTTTATGACGGTGTCGCTGATGATGCTGTGCTCGCACCGCTCTACCCCGACTACCCCGATTTTGAACCGGCAAAAGATCGACTGGCGCTCTTTCTCATCCAATATTGGGGCGGCCCCCACACGTATATGGAGCAACGGGGGCATCCGCGACTACGAATGCGACATCTTCCATTTGTGGTGGGGGAACGTGAACGTGATCATTGGTTGATGCACATGGCGACAGCCGTCGAGGCGGTCTGTAACGGGCGAGATGGGGGCGAAGATATTGCCGCGGAACTACTGCAATATTTTGTTCCAGCGGCAGAGCATCTCCGAAATGACCAACCGTTGAGCCTTCGGCCATGACAGTTCCAGTCATCAAGGTCAAAGACCTTGTTGTCGAATACCGGTCATCGGCAGGAACGATTCGGGCGGTCGACAGACTCAACCTTACGATTTTGGCTGGCGAGGTCTACGCGCTACTCGGTGAAAACGGGGCAGGAAAGACGTCGACCGTCGAGGTCATTGAAGGCCACCGTCCTCGGTACAGCGGTGCAGTACAGGTCCTCGGCATTGACCCGGCGACATCAGGAGCGGTACGGCGTGAACTTCGGGATCAGATCGGCATTGTGTTGCAGACAAGTGGCGTTGAACCTGAAATCACTCCCCGCGAAGCGCTGAAGTTGTTCAGCTCGGCGTATCGCTCGCCCCGACCGGTCTCGGAGGTGATTGAGCTCACTGATCTTCGAGACTTCGCTGATCAACGAATCGGCACACTTTCGGGTGGCCAGCGTCGTCGTCTTGATCTTGCCGTCGCTGTCATCGGTCGGCCAAAGGTGTTATTTCTTGACGAACCCACCACCGGATTTGATCCGTCGGCTCGCAGGAAGGCTTGGGATCTGATCTCACAGCTACGGGTCGATGGAACAACCATTTTGCTCACCACGCATTACCTGGATGAAGCGGAGTACCTCGCTGATCGAGTCGGAGTGATGTCAAAAGGTCGGATGCTCGTCGAGGGAACCCCAGGCGACCTGCAGCAGGCACACGGCCAAAGTGTGATGTCGGTCAAGATTTCTGAAACTGGTTCGATGGGTCAGCAAGACATAGAGCATGGAGTCGCACTTGCCCTTCATGCAATTCCTCATCACGTGACATGGATTGGGCAGCGTCTTGAGATCACGACGTCCGATACCACCGGCGTACTTGAGCGATTGGCTTCTTGGGCTGCCTCGGCAGGTCTGGTGTTGAGTGACTGGTCAATTGAACGACCCTCGCTTGAACAGGTCTTTCTCGATCTGAACACCAACGACGATCGAGGTGATTCAGGTGACTGAATCTCAAGCATGGCCGCAAGCGATCCGGTTGTTGCTCCTGCAAACATCACACCAACTGCGTCTCTTTCTCCGAGTTCCAGTTGCTGTGTTCTTCACCGTCGCCCTGCCATTCGTTGTTCTGCTCATCATTAACGCAATGTCAAGCGAGCGTGTTCTGAGCGACACCAATGGTGAATGGCCAATTGACGCCTTTGTATGCGTTGCGATTTCAGCGTTTACTGCGGTGTCCGCCACGTTCACCAACTTGGCAAATATGGTGCCAATTCGCCGCGAAGAAGGTGTGTTGCAGAGGTGGCGGTCAACTCCGCTACCGGTGTGGGTGCTGGTGGGCGGCCATGTCTTGTCAGCGGTGGTGATCGCCGTTCTGAGCACAGTATTCATGCTCGGGGTTGGGGTTGCTCTGTACGGAGTGCGGATTGCGCTCACGGCGGTCCCTGCGCTCGTGTTGACCATGCTGGTCGCGACGGTCTCGTTTGCTGCAATGGGCATGGCTGTAGCTGCAGTGGTACCGACGGCAAGTGCGGCCTCTGGTATTGCGAACGCGATTATTTTGCCGATGGCGTTGATTTCAAATGTATTCATCCCGATGGAAGA
>Ga0075460_10001117_pt1 | contig 10689 bp, 9 predicted proteins | sample DEB08_DNA_3_FD_77580 | JGI IMG/M metagenome (GOLD analysis project Ga0075460, IMG submission 77580) | Aqueous microbial communities from the Delaware River and Bay under freshwater to marine salinity gradient to study organic matter... | ecosystem: Environmental > Aquatic > Marine > Coastal ...
AATTTCAATTGTTGCTGCCAAAGGAGCCTGGCTAACCGATGTTGATGGTCGACAGATGCTCGATCTCTCTATGGGCTTTGGGGCTCTTCTAGTTGGCCACCTAAACGAAGAGGTAGTAAAGGAAGCCCATGACACTTTAGATGTTGGCACTTTATTTGCTACTCCATCTCCTATTACAAGATCTGGCGCTGAAATTATCTGCCGCAGATTTGGTCTAGATATGGTCCGCTTTGCAAACTCGGGTACCGAGGCAACGATGTATGCCCTAAGAACGGCAAGGGCGGCTACTGGAAAACTTGGCGTAATTAAGATTGAAGGCGGATACCACGGTTCATATGACCCTCTGATGGTTTCAGCAAAGCCAGAGATAGACCGCGCTGGTGATGCCAACTCACCTAATGCAGTTCCTCTTGGAGCAACAGTTCCAGGCGATGTCTGGGTTGTTCCATATAACGATGCTGAGGCAATTGAGAGAGTATTGAAGAAAGATGCAGATCAAATTGCCTGCGTATTTATGGAGCCAGTTCTAGAAAATATTGGAATTGTTCTTCCAGATCTTGGTTATTTAGAAAGAGTTCGTGAGCTCTGTGATCAATATGGAGTTTTGCTGGTATTTGATGAAGTAAAAACTGGCCTAACTGCAGGTCCTCAAGGTGCTGCTCAGCGCCTCGGAGTTAAGCCTGATCTAATTGCCATCGCTAAATCAATAGGCGGCGGTATTCCAGTTGCTGCCTTTGGCGGTAAAAGAGAATATATGGAAGTTGTTGTCAATGGAAAACATAATCATCTTGGAACATTTAATGGTCATTACCTAGCAATGGCAGGAATAAGAGCGGTTGACCGCATCTGTACTTCAGAAGCGCTTAAAAGATGTGAAGATTTAAATAGAGATGCTTTAAGTAAAATCGCTGAAATCATTAATGAGTATGAAATTCCAGCCCACACTGTTGGCTTTGGCGTAAAGGGCTGTATTACCTGGTCTGCCAACCCAGTTCGAAACTATCGAGATTACAAAGGTACAGACTTTGATATTGCAGAGCTTTCTTTCTTCTGGTCACTAAATAGAAATGTCATGACCCCGCCAGGACTTGATGAGCAATGGCTCATTTCTCTTGCTCATGGTCAGCGCGAGATAGACTTAATTGTTGGAGATTTCTTAGAGTTTGCTAAAGCACTTCGCGCTTAAACTCGATAGTAGTGTTCTAAGTTCCAAGCCCTAACACCACCTGCAACTCCTGAAGTATTTGGCACCACAACTACATCATCACCCATTCGCTCTAAATCTATTGGGCGAATCAATCTTGCATTTCCACCACCGAGATATAACCGGTCCCACTTAAAAACTGGGCGAAGCTCTTCTACCAAAACTCTAATTCTTCGTGACCAGAATATTGTTCCAAGCCTCTTGCGCTCTTGCTCTCCAATCCAAGTGTCATAAGTCGTTGCTCTGCGTACTGTGGCATGAGAGAGTTCAAAGTGTGGCGTTAATTTTCCACCATAGAAAATTGCAAAACCAAGGCCTGTTCCTAATGTAATTACGACTTCATATCCAGAGCCGGTAATGATTCCTGCGCCATGCACTTCTGCATCGTTTAAAACTAGCGTTGGAATATTTAGTTTTTTTGAGATTGCTTTCTGGGCATCAAAGCCAGACCAGAGTTCAGCGCTTTCTGGATCAATTTTTGTGCGCGGCCCACTTTTTGTAATGTAATGCGGGGTAGAGATAACAACGCCATTTCTAATCATTCCTGGCATTCCAATTGTGGCTCTATAGGCCTTAGGAAGTCCTGAAGCAATCTCGGCAATGGTTTCTACAAATTTTGCTGGCGGAAGTGGATAAGGAGTTGGAATTCTATTTGGCTTGGAATGCATCGTTCCCGAACTATCAAGGACGCAGCTCTTGAGATAGAGGCCTCCGCAATCAATCGAGAGCGTTAGGTTCTCATCCATACCCGCATCTTCCCCCACATGGAAATCTTTGCCAAATATTTATCAAAATCCCCTTACAAAAGTGCTACTACTAGATAGGGTCTTTCTATGGCTTTAATTGAGATTCGCGATTTGGCGAAATCTTTTGGCAACGTAAAGGCAGTTGATGACATATCACTAGATATTGAGTCGGGTGAGTTCATCACCTTGCTTGGACCATCTGGATCTGGCAAGACCACTGTTCTAAGAATGATTGCCGGCTTTGAGGACCCCGATGCCGGATCAATTAAGTTAAATGGTGAAGATATAACTCACCTTCCTCCTTTTGATCGTGACGTTAATACTGTCTTTCAAGATTATGCTCTTTTCCCTCATATGAGTGTGCAAGAAAATGTTGAGTATGGATTAAGAACGAGAAAAGTTCCCAAGACTGAAAGAGCGAAACAAGCGCTAGAAGCTATTGTTTCGGTGAAGCTTGAGGAAACTGTTAACCGTTTGCCACATCAACTCTCTGGTGGGCAGAGACAGAGAATTGCTCTAGCTCGAGCTTTAGTTTTAAGGCCTCGGGTATTACTGCTAGATGAACCACTTGGCGCACTTGATAGACAACTAAGGGAAGAAATGCAGGTTGAATTAAAAAAGATTCAACGCGATGCCGGAATCACATTCGTCTTTGTTACTCATGATCAGGAAGAAGCTATGAGAATGAGTGATCGAATAGTTGTCTTTAACTCCGGGCGCATAGAGCAAGTTGGAACTCCGGAGCAGGTATATGAGGAACCAAGAAGTAATTTTGTTGCTGGGTTTTTAGGAACCGCGAATATCTTCTCCGTAGATGTGGCTCGAAAATTCTTAGGAGCCGCAACAACAGTGAGCATTAGACCGGAGCGGATTCGATTACAGGCGCCTGAGACCAAGATTGATAAGAGTGAAACTTCCGTAAAGGGAACTGTGCAAGAGGCAGCCTTTGTTGGCGCGAATACCATTTACATACTTGAGACCGATTTTGGAGTGAAATTAACGGTAAGAAAGACAAACACAGAATTGCTGGGACAGGACAATAGTTTTGTCGCTGGCGATCAGGTAATGGCCGTTTGGCGAAATAGCCATGTAGCTCAGATACCTGTTTAGTGCTGACTCGAGTCACACGAAAGGGAGAAAATGAAGGGGAAGAAACTCGCAATACTTAGCGCTCTATCCGCATCTGTTTTGATCATCAGTGGATGTTCATCTGGAAGCGATGAGAGCTCTGGAGTTGCAATTGAAGTGCCCGATATCCCAATGCATGAAGCGATGGGTGAATTTGAGGGCGAATTAAATATCGTTAACTGGTCAGGCTTTGTTGAACCAGCCTGGACCGATAAATTCACGGCTGATACCGGATGCAAAGTAAATCCTCGCGTTGCAGGTACCAGCGATGAAATGGTTACCTTGATGCGAACTGGTCAATATGACATCGTTTCTGCATCAGGTGATGCCGCTCTAAGACTTATTGTCGGTGGCGACGTACAACCATTAAATCTTGACCTAATTCCTAACTTCAGCGATGACATTGCCGCTGGTATGAAGGGAAATATTTACGACACAGTAAATGGAAAGCCTTACGGTGTTCCTATTGGTCGTGGCGCTAACCTGCTTCAATACAATGAAGAAGTAACAGGTGGAGCACCAGAGAGTTGGGATGTTGTCTGGGAGCTAGATACTCCTTATAAGGGCAAGATCACTGCTTATGACGCACCTATCTATATTGCTGATGCAGCTGTCTATTTGATGTATCACAAGCCAGAGCTAGGAATTAAGAATCCTTATGCTCTAGATAAAACACAGTTAGCTGCTGCTATTGATCTCTTGAAGCAACAGAATCAAGTTATTGGTGAGTACTGGTCAGATCCAGTTGCGCAAATAACTTCATTCGTCGGTGGCAACACTGTCGTTGGTACTTCATGGGAAGTTCTTCGTAAGTTCGCAGCTAAAGACAACCTAAAGACAACACTTCCGGTTGAAGGTTCAACAGGTTGGTTTGACTCATGGTTGGTTAGCTCAACTACTAAAAATATTAACTGTGCCTATGCTTGGATGGATTACACCAGCAAGCCAGAGGTAAACGGTGCTATCGCCGTTAACTTCGGTATGGCACCAGCCAACGTCGCATACTGCGCTTCCAGCCCTGAGGCTCAAGCTCACTGCGATACCTTCTTTGCAGAAGATGAAGAGTTCTTCAAGAAAGTTTGGCCTTGGACAACTCCGATTGAAACCTGCGTTGATGGTCGAAAAGACGTTAAGTGCACTAGCTTCCAAGAGTGGACTAACGCCTGGGCAACCGTTAAAGGTTGATAGATGTTGTGTGGGAGTCGAGTAATCGACTCCCACACAAACTAATCAAAAAAATATGTCAACAAAATCAGACTATAGGGGCAGTCGACCAATCTCTTCCTTCTTTCTAAGAAAGCCAAAGGTTAGATTGATTTCTCTCTTGTCTCTTCCAATGACATGGATTGTTGGCGTTTACATAGTCTCACTTTTTCTTTTACTAATAACAGCTTTTTGGAATGTAGACCCATTTACTTCAAGAGTTAGACCTGGTTTCACTTTAGAGAACTTCATAATGATCTTCACAGTACCTGCTTATATTGCTACCTCAATTCGTACTCTTTTTATTGCTCTATCAGTAACTGCTATCTGTGTTCTTCTCGCTGTTCCACTTGGGATTTATATGGCGAAGATTGCCAACCCGCGGCTACGTAATTTTCTTGCTGTTGCAATAACACTGCCCCTCTGGGCAGGATATTTAGTAAAAATAATTGCTATGCGACTGGTCTTTACTGAAGAGGGTTTCTTTAATTGGTTTATGGCTCCCTTTGGTATTCGCGGACCTGGATTCTCGATTCCAATCGTGATTTTAACTCTTACTTATCTCTGGTTTCCTTATATGGCTCTTCCGGTATATACAGCTATTCGCCAGATCCCGCCAAATCTCTTCGATGCTTCAAGTGATATGGGAGCTAAGGGATTTACTACTGTTTACCGTGTTGTGATTCCACTTATTGTTCCAGCCATCATTGCAGGATCTGTTTTTACATTTTCATTGAGTTTAGGTGATTATCTAGCCGCTCGCTTTACAGGCGGATCAACTCAGATGATTGGAAGCATTATTGCTGCAAATATCAACCTAAATCCTCCCGTTGCTGCTGCATATTCCATGATTCCAATTGCTTTTGTAGTGATTTATCTTATGGTGGCAAGGCGCACCGGATCTTTGGAGCGCATGTAGATGTTAAGGCTGTCAAGGTTGGCTCAAGTTGCACTTGGGGCCGTAGTGCTCTCTATTTTATTCTTTATGTATACCCCGTTAATGGTTCTGATTCTAAATTCATTCAATGAGTCACAGATTTCAGGATGGCCAATAGTTAATTTCTCAACTAAGTGGTGGGAGTTTGCTCGAAGTTATCAACCAATTAGGGATGCGCTACTCAATTCAGTTCTTGTAGCAACGGGGGCCATGGTTATTGCTTCCGTGCTTGGAACGTTAGTTGCCTTTGCTATGAAGGGCTTCTCCTTCTTTGGTAGAGGCACTGTTAATATTTTGGTCGTTCTGCCTATTGCTCTTCCTGGAGTTGTAACAGGTGTTGCCTTTAGTAATACATATTCTAATTTCCTTACTCCAATGGGATTCAATATTGGTTACTTTGGAATGATTGTCGCTCACTCAACATTTTGCATAGTAATGGTTTTCAATAATGTCTTTGCACGCCTGCGCCGGATGAACCCGAACCTTCAAGAAGCTTCTGCTGATTTAGGAGCTGGCCTATGGCAGACCTTTAGGCTTGTTACATTTCCTCAATTTAGAACTTCTTTTGCTGCAGGAGCGTTATTAGCCTTTGCGCTAAGTTTTGATGAAGTTGTTGTAACTATTTTTACAGCTCCCCCTGGGGTAGATACCTTGCCGCTCTGGATATTGAAGGAAGTTGGCAGACCAAATCAAGCCAGCGTTGTAAATGTTGTTGCTACCGTTGTTATCTTGCTCTCCCTGATTCCGGTTTATATCTCCCAGCGACTTGCTAGAGCTCAAGAAAATGAGTGATAGATAAGTTATTTTTTTAGAATTCTACTCGCACGCTTTGGACGATCAGTAATTACTCCATATATTTCTCTATTCTTTAGACACCTTAAATCTTCTTTAGAGTTAACAGTCCATACATAAATACAATCGGCCTTCATTACTCTGATTAAAGATGGATAACGCTTAAGTGTTGTTATGTTTAAAGCGACACCTTTAGATCTAGAGGCCAGGGCCCCGAAGCCATACCTAATGACCTTTGCTGCGGTGATACCACTGCGCCTCACTCGGCGAACTGCCAGGTAAGAAAAGGAGATAATAACAACCTCTATCCCAGCTCTCTCTATCTCATCTTTATGTTGATTAATTAAATCTATAGTTTTCTTCTCAATAGCTCCACCGCTTAATACTGGATGCTTGGTTTCAATTAAAAGGTCTTTCTTAGAGTCAATTGCCATCACCAGCAAATCTTCTAGAGTTAAAGCATCTGTCTTATTGATTAACTCTTGCGCAGTTAAACGCGAAACTAATTTGTAATTACCTGTGATTCTCTTTGTATTTGCATCATGGAAGCAAATAACTTTCTTATCTTTTGTTAGCCTTACATCACATTCAAATCCATCAGCACCAGCTTCAATTGCTGCCTGATAGGCAACGCGAGTCATCTCGGGATACTTTTGGCTATAGCCCCTGTGGGCAAAGATTTTCATCGCCCGATTATGAACCGGAGAGAGTTAATGATTCCGACTCTACCCTTTCGAAATTTGAAGAGCTGTGACTTAATAAGAAAGAGAGCTCTAAAGATTGGGGCTAGTGGGCCAAAGACTCGAGTGAAAACTGCAGAGCGCGCCTTCAGATCTTTATCTGTTCCCCAACGACTTCCAGAACTATCAGAGGGGTGTATTGCTACTTTTATTGGCAGATAAACCCCTTTTAGCCCCTTATTTAGGGCATCTGCGATGAAGATATATTCATCACCCAAGTAATTCTCAACTCCTGCTCCAAAATTCTCATCGAATTCAATGCCTGCGCTACGAATCGACTCAATTCTGATCATCATTTCATAGGTCGCAGCCTTTGCGGAGTTGTACTTACTGAGCTTATGAATTCTGCTTGGATAAACCTTTCGAAGTTTGCCAGATTCATCTGAAGTTTGCGCAAGAATGATTGAACAGTCTGGGTGAGACTCAAAGTAGGAGATTAACTCTGCTATTCCCTCTTCAATAAAGGTTATGTCATCATCTCCGAAGATTAGATATTTACCAGATGCATATTTGATGGCTGCATTTCGACTCTTGGCTACTCCACGGCTCTTTAACTCAACAAGCTTTCCTTGGAGCTTTTCAGTGCTATAGCTAACCTCTTCGGGGTTTTGAACTAAGACAATTACTTCATGCTCCTTATTACCTTTTGGATAATCAATATTGCGTATTCGGTCATTTAAGGTTGAGTAAGCAATAGTTAAAGTTACTTCATTCAAAGTCATCATCTGAATCAATCCGAGAACTGGAATTTGCATACCTCATTAGAGAGCGTGAAGTATTGGAAATGACCGCATTCTGTAGGCGCGCTCCAAGGAAAATAACAAGAGCATTTGCTGGAGATATCTGTCCACCAACACTTAAGTAAAGTAGCAATCCAAGCAAAATGAGCGTTCCACCGCTTGCCATTAAAGCTCCGGATTCCCCTGCTTTAACTCTTATGCTGTAGCGCTTCTCTGGCTTTACTCGTTTCTTGCGGTTTTTTAAAGCTAGCTCTTTCTGCATCAACATCTGCCTTTGAAATACTCGGCCTAAAAACTGTAAGACAGCAATTAAAATAATTAGGTTTACTAAGGCGAGTAGAGGGTTAAGGAAGAAAAAGAAGGCGATTATGGCTAATAATTGAGTTGCAAAGCTCATCACTTTACTAAGCTCAAAGGCCATACCCCATTCCTTATTCTCCTCTTTTGCCGTTCGATCCTTTTTAGCTGCCCTAAAGGATCTAGCAAAGGCTTTAATGCGATAGCTCTTTTGAAAATACTGGCTCACGCGTGTGAGAACAAAGAATAAAAGGAAGCCAGCAATAGCCCATCCTAGAAACTCTCTAGAGAACTCATCTTCATTTAGAACTAGAGTGGCAAAGAACTTCATAACCAATAGCTCTGAGACAGAAATTGTTGCAGCTATTGCCGATAAGGCAATTAATACGATACGGAATTTTCCTTTGGGAAATAGATAGTGAAAGCCATTAAACATCTCTTTAATAATAAAGATCATTTTGTAGCTCTATTTCCATCGAGCTTACGAGAGCCCAAAATTGAAAGTAGATGCCCTACTGTGACAAAGAGTGCAACATAAATGCCAATCTCGATAAGTGCTTGGTTATCTCCAAAGATTGCGATGATTATTGACATCTCAACCGAGTGAAAGAGTCTTTGTACTGCAATTACCTTAAATGGCGCTTTCAGGACTCGTAGCCAATTTTTTACAGGAGCTCCGACTTCTTTGCTATCACTTAGCTTGCCAACTCCAGAAAGGGCCCGAGATACGTGAACTGCGTCGTTAAAACCTTTATTTAATAAGATTGCAATAGAGATTAGCGCTGCAAGGAAAGGTAGTTTCCAGTCCGCAATTTCCTTCTCAGGCCAACCTACAAGACGAAGTGCGAAAGCTATGGGAATCAAGCTCTCTGTTAAATAGTGAGCGACTCTATCTAGGAAGATTCCTTTTGGAGATTGAGTACTCCTCCATCTAGCAATCTCGCCATCACAACAATCCCAGAGCATCTGTAGTTGAGAGAGAAATAAAGCTAGAAGAATCCCTTTATATCCCGGCAGCAGTAGAGCAGCGCTGATTGAAAGGCCAGTTGCAATCATCAAATACGTCACTCCATTAGCTGTTATTGGAGTTTTCAATAGTAATCGCGTTAGGTATGGCGATATTTTTCTTAGATAAAAATCAGCAACCCAGTGCTCGGCATTAGATCGGCCAGTGACAGAAGGTGGTTGCGAAATCTCGCGTATCTGCAAGATCGTGGGATTTGCTGGTCTATCACTCATTATCTAACCTTATTGGCTCTATGACTTAAAACCCATTGCAAGGATGAGGTTAGAAGAAATAATAGTGCGAAATACCAGGCTATATAACTCAAATTCCACTCTCCGAATGCAGCTATGCCCAAGAGTAATAATCGTCCTTCTATAAAGAGTCCGAGACGGGAGAGCCAGACCGGTTTCTTCTCGTTTTGAAGGGAACGATAGAGATTGTCGTAGTGATGAAAGACAATAGTAAAGATAATCATGAAAGTCACCGTGTTTATCTGTTCATTCATTATGAATATCCATAAGAGTAGAAGTGTCTCAATTGCTCTAAGTAATGATGGTGTTAGCCAATCAAAGCGCTTTATGAAATTGAGTTTAAGAATTAGTGAGTCCTGCTGCGCACTTATTAATATCCCGCGGCTTGGCACTCTCTCCATCTTGAGAGTGCGCACGATGCGACCTCTATATACAACTAAGGCTGAGATAGCAGCCAAGATCGGCATTACTGTAAATGTGAAACTAGCCCCCCCGATTACTGCGCTAGCGCTAATTACCAACCAGCGCTCCCCGATAGGGAATTGAATGATTTTGCCGAGCCAGTAACGAAGCCTGCCTTTAGGTTCACGCTCAGTTGGAACTATCCCATCAAAATCTGCTGCGTAATCTATTGGCGCAAGGAATTGAGATTCAGCTCGTAATTTAACTGAGCGAGCAAAGTTGTAATCAGAAAGGTGTCTAAAGGTCTGTATTAACATCATAACTAAGGCCGGAACCCATAGATCTTCGCCTGACTTCCCTGCGCCTATAGCTAGCCCTAGAAAGACCATGTACTCCTTAACGCGATCTGTCACTGCATCGAGCCAAGCGCCTAATTTAGAAAACTTTCTTGTGTAACGCGCTAATTCACCATCAACGCAATCAACAATGATGCTTATCTGTAGTAACACAGCCCCTAGTAAAGTTTGCGAAAAACTTCCCTTCGTAAAGCAAAAAGCAGAGTAAAGTCCGATTGCAAACGAAATTAGAGTAACTTGATTTGGTGTTGCCTTTACTCTTACCGCAAGCCAAGTCAATAACTTAGAGAACTTGCGCAGAAAAAACACTGAATAGAAACCATCATTTGCTCGATTAGCCATCTTTAGACGCAACTGACCTAAATTTAGGTTCTCAAGTTCGCTAGCAACTGACTCTCTAACCAAGTTATCTGCGCTTCGAGCATAGGGTGCTGCCCATAGATCAGCTGCATCTACCTGCACTCTTGCTCTTGTTAATGCCACTAAAGATAGGTCGATAGCGTTGCCTGGCAATCTCGACGCAATAGCACCTTCAAGTGCGCTAATAACATGTTCTCTCTGGTTTTGTGAAATTCGAAGAGCACCTGCAAAATTCCTATTTCCTAGCGTCACTTTATGCGACTGTGACGAAGCACTTGCTATTCTATTTTGGCGAACAAGGGTGTCGCCATTCTTTTGAGTTGCTATCAGGGCAACTGAAGCGCTTCTTGGATAGTCAGTTAACAACTCTAGGTGCGGCTTAGCAATGACCGAGTTTTGATCCAATAGAAGTAAATCATCAGTTGTGGCTTTGAAGCTATCAAGAACTTCTCTAACTGTTGTTGAAGATGTGACCAAGACAGTTGTAAGGGATTTATCCATTTCCTGTAGTATAAATCTATGACCCT
>Ga0075460_10001121_pt1 | contig 10677 bp, 14 predicted proteins | sample DEB08_DNA_3_FD_77580 | JGI IMG/M metagenome (GOLD analysis project Ga0075460, IMG submission 77580) | Aqueous microbial communities from the Delaware River and Bay under freshwater to marine salinity gradient to study organic matter... | ecosystem: Environmental > Aquatic > Marine > Coastal ...
TAACTCTTAACACCTGTTGAATAGATTTCACTCTTAGTCACAATATAGTTGCCTATCATTGTTTCAGTGATCATATTCACCACAGCATCTTGAGATCCTGCTTGAACATTCAAGTTCTCATTGTTACCTGCTTCATTTTTAGTGATAGTGGTTCTATTGTTCATTTCACCATTAATTCTATCAGCCAGTTTTGCTTTGGCAAGTAGCACTGATTTCTTAACTGCTAGTTCTAGATCAGGAGATACAGCAGATGCCGCTTCTTGATATTTGAACCAAGTTTCCCTATCGTATTCTACATACCATTTGGGAGCCTTATTGACTACACCGTTTTTGGATTGGTCTGGTTTAATTGTATAAGTGCTACAATTAGACATCAACAAACCAAACACAACAACTAGTAGTATTTTTATTGCGTTCATTTTTTTCCTTTGTTAGTTGTTTAGGATTTCAAATGTGTTGAAATCCAGTTTAAAGCAGATATAACATTGTCTTTGACAGCATCAAATCCACCTTGTACTTTGTCTGGGTGCTGTAAGTACACATACATAATTAGAGCACCAATTATTATTTTCATCATACTATTATTATAACACAGTTACCAAATACGTCAACCAAGTTGATCTTGTTATAAGTCATTGATTTTATTGACTTTTTTGCTAGGATAATTGTATTGATTGTTTCCATTGACTGCTTTTACCTAAATTTACTCCACAGGCTCTGCGACAGATATAAAAAGGTTCAGCGTCTAGCCTATTTTGATATTCTGTCATTAGCTCTGTGTTTGAAAACTGTTTGATGTCTGAGTGTAATTCTTGACCAATAGTGTTAAGATATGCTTCTGCCATATGACAGCAAGGCCAAACTTTGCCAGTGTAGTCTATAAACATACTAGAATCTCTGTTTTTCTCACAGACAGGATTGGTTGTTTGGTAGTTTGGTTTTTGGTATATGTCTGCAGGTTCCAGTGATTCTGTGATAGGATATGTGTCCCAACGATCTGTGCTCTTGGATCTAAACCAAGTGAATCCCATCTGTTTGGCCATCTGTTTGGCAGATTCCACTTGATGTCTATTGTGATGAAATACCAACATATCCCAATGAGCTGATGCTCCTGTGGAGATGTAGGCTTCTGCGTTTTCCATTATTTTAGACCAATTGGTATTCTTTCTATAGATATGATTGGTATCTTCTAACCCATCAATAGAAAACACCAGATAGTCCAGTGGACCATTTAATAGATGTCCTAGCTCTTTGAACCATATGCGAGTCTTGAGTGATCCGTTGGTGTTGGCTCCCAACACAATGTTAGGTTTGATAGATTTTAGATAGGCAACTATTCGTAGTAAATCTGGAGTGGCACAGGGGTCTCCCACATTGCCACAAAAGAATATCTTATCGATGTTTGTTATATTGTCACGTGTGAATGTTTCTTTGAACCAATCAATGGATAGACTGCCCAATTGTATGTTGGGATTCAATCCTGTGCCCAGGATATTCCTAGCACACTGAGGACACTCAGCATTACATAGACTGGTAGGTTCTATGTGTATTTCTTTAATGTTGGTTAGGTCCATTGTGTTCTTCAATCCATTTCTCTATATCTTGTTCAGAAAAGTAAAAACCAGAACCGTGTAGTCTGGGCCTTTCTTTCGTAATTATAGGATCGGTTTGATGGTCTTCTAATTTCTTGAATAGAAATTGTGCTAAACTTTTAGAATAGTTATTCATAATATCATCTATGCTCCAAAAAAATGTTTTAATAAACCTAGACTCAACACAGCCACACCAATGCTGTTCAAAACAATCAATGCTCGATCGTGCCATAGATAACCCACCCACAGCCATCCTGCTACTCCGATTAATTGTGCTATCACACTGTGAGGATAGATATTCACAGAAGCCAACAACCAACCAACGATAACAAAAGCAACAGAACACCATTTCACATACCAACTTAGGTCGTGTAGTGGTGTAACTTTGTTAATTGGTTTGTTTGGCATTAGGGTAACTTTAACTGTTTGATCTTGGCCAATATTATTTCAGGATACTCTTTGTTGGTGCTCCAAGCAGTCAAACCATACATCAGTTTTTTATAATCTAGTTTGTTGGGATTGCTGTCATACTGCCGGTCTCGTTCTTTCCTGAACTGTTTATAGGCAGGATGATTGTTTATGATGTTGATCATACTGGCCACTGATTCGCATTTATGAGTGTATTTCCTCACACCAAACTGAGCATTTGGTATGCCCAATGGTTTCATATGTGGTTGAGTAAGATCCCAGGTACGAACACCAAACAGAGCATTACCTTCCACAGCGAATCGTGATGTGCCATAGCCACTTTCAATCACTGCCATTGCTATAATAATCGCTGATGGTACCCTGTGGTGAGGATCTGTCATTAGGTTGAGATAGTCCACACATTTACCCACTGCTCTTATAAATGATGCGTTGTCGTTGTATCTGAATTCTGGTTGTTTGAATCCCAAGTATCTGGCCTTGTTGACTGCTTGTTCTTCTGTGGTCCTAACAACTTTTTGTACTGCCCAATGATTGGGAGTGAACGTGCCATAGCCATAAGCAAGACCCACAATGATTGCCCAAGCAATCCATATACTGATGGTTTTTTTAAACTTGTTTTTAGAATCGGGCACTTTGTTCATCGGAATCCTCCTTTTCACCGTTTGCATTGTCCCCTCGGTAGTAGTAGTTATGATGCCCCCGAAGGGGCATCAAAAGTTTTATACAGCCTGTCTTACAGACGCTGTGCTAGATGCTGGTTGTGATGCAAGAGATTTTTTGTACTCTTCGATTGCATTAGCGGTAAACTTACTTAAAATAGATTTAGGTAATCCTGTCCATCTAGTAACTGTACCATCTGCTAGTATCTTGAAAGATCCTGCCAGTCTATGTGATTCGTCTGATGCGAACTTGTGTACCACACCAGTTGCTTTACCGTCGGCATTTTCTCTGCCCATGATAAACATATAACTGCCAGATTTTCCACTCCAGCGATTGTTAGTTTTAGTGTCTTGTTGACATTTGGATATAATTTGATCCAATACCAACCTTGCCTGTGCTGAACATTTGTAGTTCATAGTTTCCTCCTAAGTTACCATTATTATAGCATTATTTGGTTTTTTGTCAAGTGGTTATTTTACCACGTAATCATTGACTAATTTGCCTATACCGTAATAAAATATTAAATGGTGGAACAAATCAGTATAATTACGAGTATGAATAGCGATGATCTAAAACTTATTATTATATTAAACCTTTTAATTGTGTCCACAGTGGCTTTGGTATTGATGTTTCCATCAGACAGTCATCTTGAAGCATTATCAACCTGTTCTTATTGCACTTTGAGTAGATGACGAAACAAACCAATCCATGGATCAAATGGTTTTTAACTTCCTTAATGTTTAGTGGAGCCATAACAACTAGTCTACAACTGAACACTCTATTAGGTATATTATTTTTAGTGTCAGGTAATACTGGTTGGGCCATTGTACTACTAAGAATGCGAGAGTGGGCGGCGGCCACTGTGTTTATAATAATGGCTTGTGGTTGGGGATTGGGACTTATTAAATATTTCTTTTTTTAAAATGAGAGCAAACATAAATCTAATACCCCGGCAAGATATACCATATGATATGTGGACACCTATGTCTTTAGGTGTGTGTCCTACACCAAATACAATAATTAATTCTCAAGCAGGAGAAACTTTAGAGTTATTTAAATCAGTATCAAAAACAGAATCTATAGAAATATACAATAATGGACAGCCACCAGCTTGGTCAGAAAGAATTGCTGATATTCTACGACATAGCGGTTATAAAAATGTATCTGTAGATTTAGGTAATGATATAAAATATTTTAACAACCCATCAACATTATTTCCAGATAGAAAAAAACCATACAAAATGTTTGCTATGGGAGATTTAAAAACAGAAATAGAAAAACTGTTTGAGTTTTATAAAACACGCGATTGGACTATAGAAGATTCTCACGGTATATGTGGACACTATTACAGAGGTAGAATGCTGTGGACTCAAGCACAGCAAGGATATAACGCTAGTACTAGCGCCAATGAACCATTAATGACTAGGATGAAAGAGTTATTAAATTCTATTATTATCAGAGTTAAACAAGTCCTAGCAGAAAATAACACTGTGATCGAAGATTTAGAATCTAGAATCACGCTAAGACTATTAGATTATGTTAATAAAGATAGTCTAAATTCTAAGTTAGGTCCACATCATTTAGATGCTACATTACTAACTGGGCTGTTACATCATGATGCTCCATCATTACATATTAAAGAATATATTAGCGATGATTTAACTTTAGAAAACTCTATTAAAAAAGACATCACACAAGACGTAGTTGACGGCAACGGTTTTTTAATTCCCGGATATGAATATGCTAATGATACTAAATCTTATGTATCTGCTTGTTGGCATGGTGTTCAAGTGCCTCCAATATACTCTAGAAGATTATCTATGGTTATTATTATTTTTAAGAAATTTATTTTTGATAACAATAAAAAATTATATTATTCAGAAGGACCAGAAACTGTAGTAAAGGAGATACAATGAGAGCAAACATAAATCTAATACCTAGACAGGACGTACAATACGATATATGGGCGCCTATGGCGTTGGGAGTGAAACCATCACCAGATCCCAAAATCAATGCTGTGGAAAAAGAGTGTCTAGAACTGTTTGCTGATGTTGACAAAAACGAATCTTTAGAAATATACAACAACGGTGAACCACCTGCTTGGGGAGAACGAGTAGCAGGCATATTAAAGAAAAATGGTTATAGCAATGTCACTGTGGATCCAGGCAATGACCTAGAATATTTTAACAATCCGTCTAAACTGTTTCCAGATTTACGTAAACCATACAGAATACAACCCATTGGTGATTTAAAAGAGAAAATTCAAAAACTGTTTGATTTTTACAAAACACAACAGTGGTCTATAGAAGAACCCAAACAGGGTGTGTGTGGACACTATTACAGAGGTAGAATGCTGTGGACACAGGTGCAACAGGGTTATGATCCCAGTTATAGTGCCAATGAGCCGTTAATGTCTAGAATGAAACAATTGTTAGAACCAACCACGGCTATGGTTAAAAACTTTTTGGCAGAAAATGATACTGTGGTCGACGACCTGGATGCTAAAATAACTCTAAGACTACTAGACTATGTGAATGAAAATGATCTCAATTCTAAACTGGCCAGCCATTTGGATGCTAGTCTATTAACAGGATTGCTGTATCATGATGCTCCCTCTCTGCACACTGTGGAGTTTACAGACGACTCATTGACTAGAGAAAACTCTGTTCAACGAGATATTTCTCAAGAAGTGTCCGATGGTAACTGTTTTTGGGTGCCTGGGTATGTGTATGCTGATGAAATGAAATCTTATGTGTCACCTTGCTGGCACGGTGTGCAAGTGCCTGCGGAATATCCAAGAAGACTTTCAATGGTTGTGCGTGTGGAGTGTGAGTTAATTCACAATGGTACCAAAGTAGAAATGCCTGGTTACTATTGGAACGACGAGTTTAAGACTTGGTCTAAACAACCTGATTCTAATGTGTTGATTAATTGGGTCTATTAAATCTTTTTAAGAGAGTTGTATAAACCTTTTCCCAATATTTTTTAGCCCAAACAGATTGAGCATTTATCATACACTGATAACTGTTTCTAAGCAATCGAGAATGTTGGCTCTTCAATACCTTTATCATCTGTTGGCTCCTTTTCGAGTGTGGCGGGTTTGGCCATGGGAAAACCTGTTCGATCAAACCAACGACCATCTGCTGTTTCATACACGTGACTAAAGAAGTTAGATCCGTCTAGGGATTGTTCTGTGATCCTTCTTCGATGTATCTTGCCTTTGTATTTGCTACAATCTTTATTGATTAGCTCTACTTCTTGATTACTGCCAGGCATACCATATATTCTATCAATCCATTTACCTGCAGGACAGTTAGTTGATATTTGCATTTTTTCATAGGATACTTCCACAGTGTTCACTTTGGGTTTGGCTAATTCACTCAGTCCTTCTAGTAATTTTTTTGTTTTTTCGCTCATCGATGTCTGTATGTTATTCTACCTTTGGTTAGATCGTAGGGAGATATTTCCACTTCCACTCGATCATTCATCAGTATTTTAATTTTGTTCTGTTTGATTTTGCCGCTGGCATAGCCTAGGACTGTGTGTCCATTTTCTAATAACACTCTGTACATTAATCCAGGTAACACTTCTTTGATTGTGCCGTTAAACTTTAAAGACTCTTGTTTGGCCATTAGGATTACAGCATACCGTTCCAAGGCTCTTCCGCACGTTTCTTCTTTTTATTTTTCTTTTTTTCCAAAAGAATCTGTCGTGGTGTTTTTGAACCCGGTGATAGTTTTACTAATCTGCAACTGAACAATTTCTTCTTGCCTTTACTTGTTAGTATAACAGGTTGTCCGTTTTCGTCAACCTCAATACCTTTTATGGGTGTTTCTACATTACGGAAACGACCCACATTTACCAAATCTCCTACATTTATTTCTATTTTGTATGATTTCATATGTCAAATTTAATCCCTTGTGCTAATGGTAATTCTTTGCCGTAGTTTACTGTAATTGTGGTTCTTCTCATATATTGTTTCCAAGCATCAGACCCGCTCTCTCTTCCTCCTCCTGTATCTTTTTCTCCGCCAAATGCTCCGCCAATTTCTGCGCCACTGGTTCCAATGTTAACATTTACTATACCGCAATCAGATCCTGTAGCCGATGTAAACCATTCCGCTTCTTGAGCAGAATTAGTAAAGATACTACTACTTAAACCTTGGTCTACAAGATTATTCATTCTTATAGCATTTTCTAATCCTATATATTTTAAAGTATAAAGAATAGGGGCAAATGTTTCTTGTTGTACCAAATTACACTGTTCTTGTTGGTGTGTCTCAACAATAGCAGGTTTAACATAACAACCTTCTATAACTTCTCCTCCATGGACTGTGTATCCTTTATTTTTACATTGTTGTAATACATCTTGCATTTTGTTTACAGCATTGATATCGATTAATGGTCCCATTAAATTTTTAGGATTCATAGGATCTCCTATAGCAATTGATTTATACACTTCTATTAATTTTTCTACAACACTATCATATATACTTTCATGAATTATTAATCTTCTCAATGTGGTACATCTTTGTCCTGCTGTTCCTACAGCACTGAAGACTATGGCTCTAATAGCAAGATCTAAATTAGCTGACGGAGCAACAACCATGGCATTATTTCCGCCTAATTCATATAAACCTTTGCCCATTCTTGCGGCAACTCTAGGAGCCAATGCCTTACCCATTTCAGTTGATCCTGTAGCACTTAATAATTTTATTCTTGTGTCATCTGCTAACCATTCTGCTTGTTCATTGCCACCTTCGATTATTTGCAAGAGATCTTTTAGATTAAAACGATCACCTTTGGTGTGTTTTATACTATGGCCAAAATGAGATGAAAATTCTTCTACTGAATTATCCCAAAGTTCTTTGAGTCTATTAGTAATATTAGGACTTCGAGGAGATGGTTTCCATACAACAGAATTTCCACATACGATTGCAAGAATATGATTCCAAGCCCATACAGCACAAGGAAAATTAAATGCTGAAATAACACCTATTATACCTAACGGATGCCATACTTCTTTTAGAGTGTGGTCTTGTCTCTCTGAAGTCATTGTTAATCCGTAGAGTTGTCTAGCTAGACCTAAAGCAAAATCACACATATCAATTGCCTCACTTACTTCTCCTAATGCTTCAACATATATTTTTTTAGAATCTAATGTGATTAATTTGGCTAATTCTTGTTTATTTTTTTGTAATGAGTTACGAAATATTCTTATCAGTTTACCTCTGGTAGGTCCAGGAACATTTTTCCAAATTTCCTGTACATCAAATGACCTATTTACAATAATATTATATTCTTCATTATTCATATAATTTTCCAAACTGATTACTTATAAAAGTATTTAACGATATATCTTCCTGACGTTGAAATCCTTGGCCCTGTAATTTACCATCAGCATAAGATAACACCAAAGAACATATACCAGATGCAGTAGTTCTCTGTATGGCATTGTGTTTGTTGTCACCATATATCTTTTTAGAATAAGTTTTTTCTTGATATTTGCCATTAATACGTCCAACAACATTAACTAATATTACCACAACATCTTGCGTGGTATAGGGAACTTCTTGATCGAATAGATCAATAAACTTTTGTTTGTTGTGTTTTAGATTTAAATCATCTAATAAAAATTTCATTGATGCTTGATGTCCTGGATAACGAATGGTTTTATAACTTAACGAGTTAATCTTGTTTTGATAGGTTTCGCACATTGTGGCAACGCCTCCCGATGTATTAAATGCTTCATAACGATCACCGTCGATATAAATTTGTTCTAATCCATCTAGTGGTTGTGCTTTTATATGCTGTCCATTAGACACAACGTCTACTTCATTTACATATTCATTAATAAGTCCAGAGGTAGACCAAGTAAGATAATAAGCCATAGAGTTAGTAGTATACATTGGCAGAGCACCTACTCGCATTTTAACTTTATCTACCGAATCAAACTGTTTGATCAAATCCGCGGCAATGATATTAACAGCACCAGGTGCTAGACCACATTGTGGCATCATGAAAGTGTTTGTTTTTAAATTTTTAATATGCTGGCAAACTTCGGTATCTTCCGTAAGATCAAAATAAGCCACTCCTAATTCAGCACATATATTTGCTATACCTATATTGACATTATAAGGCGCGGCTGATACACATATATCTATTTTAGAATTTTTTAAAAATTCTTTTAATAACGAAGAATTATTAGCATCTAATTTTATAGTGTTGTTGTCTTCTATGTTATCTGTAAGAAATATTTGAACATTATCAATCGATTTAAGATATTCATAAATTACCGAACCTATTTTCCCTGCACCTATTATTGCTATATTTTTCATAAACCTAATAAATCTCTATAGTCTGAATTTATCATATCTCTAGTCCACTGAGGATACATTGTGATTTTTACTTTACATTTTAATCCTGGAATACTCTCTATTTTTTGCTGTATTTCAACGGGTAAAGAATCAGCCACCGGACACCAAGCCGATGTAAGACTCATTAATATGAAAACATAACGTGATTCAGTAATTTTTATATCATATACGAGACCTAGATTGTAAATATCAACACTAATTTCTGGATCATATACTGTTTTAAGTTTTTCTATAACAGCATCAATATATTCTTTATGAATTTCAGAATCTAATTTAATATCATTTAAATCTGTTTTTAGACTAGGATCTACTGCTGGAGTAGTATGATTTGGAATCCATCCGTCTGGTGTATAATCCATTATAATTTTTCTCCAGGTTCAAAACCTCGGAATCTTAAGAATCGAGGAAATCTTAAAGAGTATTCATTCACAGCATCTTGATTCTGTGTGATAGCATCTGCTCGAACTTCCACAACTTGTCCTATTAATTTATCTTTGTCTGCCCAGTATGTCTCTCGGTCTTGATCCGTTAAGCCTGATCCCACGTTAGTTCTTATGAACTTGCCCATATCTGTGCCTTCCACAATCAGTGCTCCTAGTTTGCCCTGATTACGACCTGTGCCTTCTTCTGTGTCCACCACTGTCAGGCTCACTTCTATGAAAGGTTTCACTTTCAACCACAGTGTGCTTCTCTTACATTCATAGTGTCCTTCCACGGGTTTAACCATTATGCCTTCGTAACCTTTGTCCACACACAGTTTGTTGTAGTCTAAAAATCGTTCACGATCATTGTCCAAATCCACTTCCACTCGTTCTACCAATTGTATGTTAGGTCCAAATTTGAATCCCTCTAACTCCTGTTTCCTAGTGTGTAGTGGCAGTAGGTATCCGCCCTCTTTGAATGCTTTCAGTGGCAGGCAATCAAACAGATTCAGCACAGCATCTTCTGTCTTGGCACCACCCTTGCGATGTATTTCTCTCATCAGTGTTTGGAAGTCGTCACTCATTACTTCTCCGTCAAACACCATCGACTGTGGCAACTGATCCAACAGATCATCCAATTGCTGATTGATGTGAGGGAAGTTGGTGAGCTCTTTGCCATTGCGTGACATCAGTACAACTTCATCTCGATCCACATCACAGATGGCAACCACTCGCACACCATCCAGTTTGGGTTCTAGGAACACTCGGCCCTTTAATTTCTTCTCGTGCTTGGCGCTGTCGTCGGCCAGCATACATTCAAACACTGGGACTTTGTATTTGGGTGCTTGTTTATTGATTGTTTTTTCTGTGACTCCACATCGTAGATCCTTAATTAATATTCTTCTGTACCAGTCATTCCACTGTTCCTGCGTAGCAGTGGCACATAAATCATCCACAACTTTACGCATATCATTGCCAGTGAGAGTGCGAAGTTCTAGTTTGTTGGCCACATAAGCAAATCTTTCCCAGCTCAATCCTGGACCATCCTGTGATGCTGTGGGCACCTGCTTCAATCCAAATGTCCTCAATTTGTCCATGGCCATAGAAACACCATTGAAGAATTCTGTATTGCCAGCATCTGCTTCTCTCTTGATAACAGATTCTTTGAACAGTCTAGAGTTGTCTGATTCTAGCTCTT
>Ga0075460_10001124_pt1 | contig 10669 bp, 9 predicted proteins | sample DEB08_DNA_3_FD_77580 | JGI IMG/M metagenome (GOLD analysis project Ga0075460, IMG submission 77580) | Aqueous microbial communities from the Delaware River and Bay under freshwater to marine salinity gradient to study organic matter... | ecosystem: Environmental > Aquatic > Marine > Coastal ...
CCAGTTGTGTTCGTGAAAATAAAGCTCGCGCTTGCGTTAGCGGAGGAAACTTCAATCTCGCCGTATGTGGGAGAACCTAGTTCGCTATCAACAAACGCTGTAATGTCGCCATTACTGGAGTCTGGAAAGATGTGTACTGAGCAAACCTGATAAGGGTCTTGTAAAATACCATCCTTTACAAACAGAAACTCCAAATAAGCCTTGCTGTTTGGGCTTGGTCGGTCGTAACGCTTTACTACAACATAATTGTTGATTTTCGCCATATAGTTATTTAGGTCTTGAGTTTTTCTATTTCTTCATTTTCGCGCCGCCTCTCATTTACAAGCATCATAATGAAGTCGTTTCTCTCCTCACCCGTCATCTCTTTCACATCTTGGTAGGTAAAGTTACAGTGTTTAACTAGATTATATGCTTCTTCTGCTAGAGATTCAAATCTGTTCTCTAGCTCGGTGAGAAAAAATCCTGGTTTAGATCCACCTCCCCAATAACTGGCTTCTTGCAGCTTGCACAGAGGTAGTTGATTCTTTGATCAAGACCAAAAGGAGAGTTGAATACCGCACGGACTAAGGTAGAAACATCTCTTACCGTGGTATGCTTTAAAAACCCTTGGATAACGAACTCATCACGCTCGCCTCCGATACTTATGATAACAGAGTGTAAGTTATCCATAATCCCATTCATTGATGCAAACTGCATTTCATGGGCTACGCGGGGAGAGACATACTTGACCTCTTGCTCCGAATCTGGGAGGACAAGAGTAAAAGGCTCAGAGTAATCATCACTTGCATAGTTTACGGGAATTTCACTGATTTTTAGAGAGAGGTTGTTTTTCTCTCCGCAGTTAGTACAGTCAGAGGTAATTTTGTAAACATCCCCATATGATAACCTACGAATGTGAAACAAAAGAAAGTTTTTATCAGACAGGGTAAGGTCTTGATAGTTGATACCTTCAATACAGTTGGATAACATTTGAGCTATAACTTTCATTCCGTCGCCCTCACTCCTTACACTTCTGAGAGCCTTTTCTTCCTCAAAACGAAAAGGTCGGATGCGTACCATTTCAGGGGCTGCTACATATGCTTTGCCACGACTTGGTAACTTAATTTCAATCCATCCAGTTTTACCTTTGGTCTTTTCCAGAAGTTTCTCTAAGGTCTCCTTCATCGTGCCATCAGCCCCCGTTACCACTGGCTCCTCAGATTTAGCAGAAGGTTTAGTGGGCTGTTGGGTTGTAACTTCTGGACTTCTTGCCTCTAGTTCAACATTTTCTCCTGGCGTAAAACCTTGCTCTTTAGCAAATTCCTGTGCCATTTCAATGATAGTTTTTTCTTTTTCGCTCATAGTGTGCTTTAATAGGGTATATGGCGCGTCTTGTTATTGGAAATCAAACAGGAGTTTTAGAAAGTGATAACGCAAAGCTAATGAAGGCTCTGCGTGAAAAATACACTTTTAAAATTCCTGGTGCTGAGTATTCCAGGGCATATAAAACACGCCGATGGGACGGCAAAACATCCTTCTTTACTCCTACTGGTAGGTTTGGAAGCGGTATGGTTTATCACCTCATCAACGACCTTGAATATATAGAAGAACCCTACGAAATAGTAGATAATCGAACCGATGTCGATGTTGGAGACTTTGCTATAGATGGTGTTGAATATCGAAAATACCAAAGAGATTCTATTGAAGAATGCTTAAAATACAAGAACGGAATTGTACTAGCCCCTACTGGATCTGGTAAAACTATAATCCTTGCGGGATTATTAAAGTCATTAGAGAAAGAAACTGGACTAATATTTTTTACAAAAAAATCTCTTTTAAAGCAGACATACGATGAATTAACTAAGCTAGGATTTGATGTAGGGGTTGCGTTTGGAGATGGAGTTGATATTAAACCCATCACGCTTTGTACCATACAATCGGTTGAGAAAGTTATAGATACGCATTTAAAGACTTCTACTTTCATCATGTTTGATGAAGTGCAGGAGTTTTCCAAAGGCAAACTAGCTTCAAAGGCCGTAAAATCATTTCCAAACGCATCCTATCGTTTTGGATTTACAGCTACCATGCCAAAAGATCCTATCTCTAAATTAAACATTATTAGCTATCTCGGTCCAACAAGGGATACCGCTGATGCTGTTTCACTTGCAGATATGGGATATCTTACTCCTCCTTGCATTCAAATTGTTAAGATGAAGTCTGATCCTACTATTGATGACTTAGATCTTTCTTACCCGGAGGTGTACGATAAGTATATCACGAACAATAAGAATCGTAATGACTACATTGCGAACATGGTAGAAAAAATTCGTGATAAGCCAAGTAAGACATTGATCATTACAAAGAATCTAGATCATGCTAAAGCATTAAATAGGTTAATCCCTGGTAGCCACCTATTGATGGGTAAGAATAGTTTGGATGAGCGCGATGAAAAAGTTAAGGAATTTATAAAGGAAGAATCCTCTGTTCTGATTGGCACGGTCATTTTTCAAACAGGAATAAACATTCCTGAGATTACTCACCTAATCAATGCCCGTGGATTGAAATCAGAAGTAGCTACCTTACAGGCGGCTGGACGCGCACTTCGCAGACACGATAGCAAGTCTCAAGTTTATATTTATGATTTTATTGATGACGCTCCGTACCTACTCAAGCACTCCAAGCAAAGGGTGAAATCCTACAAAAGTCTAGGCTTTGAAGTCTATTTAATTGATGAAAACCAAAAACCAAGAGAATAATAAATATGAACTTCACATCAAAGATGTGGAGTGGCTACGAAAGATATCCAGTGAACTGGAGGATATCTCTGATAATGGCTCAATCTCAGAACACACTCTAAAAAGGCTGGCTAATGCCGCAAATGAAATTGATGAGATTGCGGATAAAATGCTTTGGAAGATAATAAACCTTCTAAAAAATAATACTATTTTAGAAGAAGTTTAAAGCCACCCATTATTCGACGCCCAAGCCAAAAGTTTACCTAGAGTTGCTAAAAAGCCGTACCCTACAACAGAGAAAATAGCCCAAAATATCTTACCATATCGAATCCTCAACTCTTTTAGTGTTATTTGTTGAGGACTAGGGGAAGGACTCTTAAACGCATCATGCCTATTTATTTGGGATATGAAGTATTTAAATTTACCATCACTCTCTCGGATAGGAATTACCTTTAGCAAACACCTAATTACCGATTGTCTTTTGGTAATGTAAGACTTTTCCATAATGTAAAAGTCTTTTACACCCGCTATTAGAAGCTGTGACTCCGCTTCGTCCGCTCTTCGGTCAGAAGGCACGGTTACATCTTGAAATCTCAACTCCTTTAGTTCCGTCTCAGTGTAACCTAGTAGTTCACATAAGGCAGGGTTCACAAAGTCAAAATGACCAGATTCATTAACAATGGTTAGTCCGACAATTGAGTTGTCCCATAGTTCATGGAGGATTTTAACCCTTTCCTCATTTGTCATGTTTGAGTTTACTACCATTTGAAGCCCTACTCTTTAGCATCCTCGTCTGACATGAGGGAATCCAGGTCTAAAGAGTCTAGGATGTCCGCAAGTTCTTTGGTTATATCTTTCCCAGAACGAAGCTCCGCTCCCAAATCCAAAGAGTCATCATCTTCTGACTCATTAGATTCAGCGGTCATTGCGCCGCCGTCCTCTTTTTCTGACTTGCCGCCCTCCTTCTCGTCTTCATCTTCGTCTTCGTCTTTCTTCTTCTTGTTACGGAGGTTCTCTAGATCCTCGTCATCAATGTCACCGTCTTTGTCGGTGTCCATCTCTTTCGACTGCTCAGGTGAGAGCTTCTTCTCTTGGACTACTTCTTCCTCTTCGGATGATTGGTCTTTTTGCTTTACGGTATTATTATTGGTCGTGGCCTTCTTGGCGTCTGCCGCCTTCTTGGCGTCTGCCGCCTTCTTGGCGTCTGCCGCCTTCTTGGCGTCTGCCGCCTTCTTGGCGGCTGCCGCTGCCGCCTCCTTGCGAGCCTGTTCGATTGTCTTACGCCCCATGTAGTCTCTACCTCCGGTAGCTACAACCTCTTCATACCCCTCTTCTTCTAGAACTTCTTCTAGAGAGACGAACTCTTGGGTGGCAAGATTTATACCCGCCTTGCGGAAAGTTTCAATAATAAGTTCAGCAACATCTAAAACTTGAACGCCTCCTTTTTTGTCCATCAAGGTTGACATTTCCGTTAAAACATCCCCAAGAATACCACTGTCACATTCTTCTGATAGCATTCCGAAAACTTCGCCGTGAATTTGTGAGAGTCCTTTGAAGGAGGGGACAAACTTAAGACTCTGCATATTAACACCATACTTGGCATTTAAAGTATCGGTTATAGCTTCTTTTAGTGGCTTTTTTATTTCAAAGAGATCGTTTACAAAATCTTTGATTTCCTTTTGGGAAATTGTCCCAGGGTCATTTACTTCAAAGGTTGATTCCATAACTCGGACAAGTTCCGACTTATTCGCCAGGGCTAAGTAGGGAATCTCCTTGACAGCGGCGACCAAAGCTTCGTAAACCTTCTCAGGCTTTGCGTAAACTGTGGAAGCGAGATTAGCGATAGCACCATTAGTAGCCCACATAGAAGCAAAGCTTTCCTTAGATTCTAGAAGCTCTTTACGGATAAGCTCTTTATTACAAAGCATCTCATACAGGGTCTTTTTGCTGTTAGGCTCAACCACAACCATACCAGAATCGTCTAGATCCTCCAATTGAAGTTTTGGCATATCGTAAGCGTGCGATACCCAAGCAAGAAGGCGCAAGCCTTCCATTATTTTATTATTTTCAAACAAACTCTCTGATTTTTCTGCTACAAACTTCTCAAAGATTGGAAGTGCCTCTTTGAACTTATCCCAAGTTTTGGTTTCAACGATATTATAAGTTTCACCAAACCGTGCTAGTTTCTTTTCTAGTTTGCGGCGAGTCTCATCAATTCGGCCCCGTGAGGAAAAGGTTTCCATTAAAGATTGGAAGGAGTCCTCCGCACGGTCGTATTTACTTTCGTGAAGGGATCGAACAAACTCAGAGACCTTGTTAGATGCCCTCTCATCAATTTTTTCGTCAGAGTAAAGATCATCAATCTCTGTAACCATGAAGTTTTCTAAAATTAGTTTACCTTTTTCATAGTCATATGTGCATTCGATTATATGATTTTTTTCGGAAATAAATGAAACCTCCGATTTTGAATCATCTATATTGAAAATGACAAGATTTTCTCTGAGTCTACGACCCAAATAGTCTGCTGCTTCATTTAATGATACGAAGCTCTTATCGCGGGAAACAAAAATATCGTTGAAATCCATAATGGTGTGTATTGTATATAGAATTTGTAGAAAAGAGGTTTAGAACTATTTAGCCGCTGGTTCCGAAGAAGGAGTCCCGTCAGGCGGCATTTCTACGGGTTCTTGGTTTGGAACAGGGGCTTCTGGGCCAGGAGGCTGCATCTGCTGTTCTTTTTCCATCTTCTTTGCCATCTGCTCTTCCATCTGAGTTTGAACTTCTTCAATATTCCCTTCGGTCAAATCGAAGTAGTTTTCATAAATCCAGGTATCCGGGAACAACTCTAAAGCTTTCAATGACTGCACGGTGCGAATCTTTTGCTCATCGAGTTCCAGTCTACGCTTCTCTGACAGGTCTGAGGGAGGAGCCAAGGTTACCTTTACAGAACGATAGATTGATGTCGGAACTCCTTTTAGGTCCAAGTGACGGCGGACAAGAACATTGAGGCTTGTCTCAATATCCCTTTGAACACGAATAATTGCTTTCGCAAACTTCATGTCTAGTTGGCTTAGGTTTGCCTTTCTTTCTGGGGATTTATCTTTTTCAACAATGAAGTCCTTTGGAATCTTCATAGCCGCCAAAACTTTATCCCTAAAGTACCTAACATCATCAATCTCGCTTAGGTTCTGCGCTCCAGGAAGAACATCAATTTTTCCTCCTTTACCATTCCTTACGGGAACATAAAAATCCTCGTCTGGTGCTGTGGCGTTGAACTTAGAATCTGGCTGATTGTAAGACTGACTAAAGTAGTCTTCTTTCTTGAACTTTGCTTTTTGTCTTTCGATAAACGCCTCAACCTTACTGGAAGGCATATTACCTGTCTCAAAGTAAAATACTCGGCGTTCAGGAGCGCGATGCAATCTGTATATAAGCATAGCATCCTCTAGCATTCTCAAAGACTTCCATGACCGTACAGCGGGTGCAAGGATCGACTTTCCATACGGATAGTAGTTTGCGTCAGAAGTAAACAGGCGGAAGTGGACAATTTGATTAGGATCTAGATCAATTTTGTTTTCCGGGTTTGCTACACCTACATTAGCTGAATCCATCATGCCTCCTTCTTTTGCAGAAGGAACCTCTTGGACAAACCCTTTTAGGTAACCATATTTGTCTTCCTTGCGGTAAACATAGTTAGGGTTGAGGATTTTGATTCTTTGAATCCCTGCATCCTCGTTGTTTATGTCTACGATATTTTCTATAAAACACTCGCCGTACTTCACGACATTTCTTGAAATATCCCAAATAAATGTCTCTAGCTCACAGCTTTCAAACAAATCTTCGACCATTACCTTTACGATATCGTCAGGCGCGTCAATTTTGAATAAGCTGCCTCCAAGATGCTCTTGAGTGCAATCATCTGCGTAAATATCCAAGGAAGCACCAATTTCAGGAAACTCCTCCATCTGCTCGTAATCTCGATACCTACGCTTTCTGTGATATTCAAGTTGTGGTAGGGTATTGTATTTCTTGCTGACTCCCATTCCCGCGCCAGTATCACTAGCGGTAGGGGTTTCGTGTGTCGCCGCATCGCCCCTTAGACTAGGAAGTGGAGGTCTTCCTGGTCCTTGTAGTCTATCCTTCCTTCCAAACTTCTTGCGAAACCAAGCAGTAAACCTTCCAGGGGGAGGCGCACCTTGCATTGATCGAGTTGGGGGGAACTCCGTAAAGGATTCCTGTAAGTTATCTTTATTGTTTAAATCCATTTGAGATACTCTTTCATTAAGTCTTTATTGGGATTTGCGGTAGTCGGCCCCATAAGCGTCCATTCTCTCTTTTTATCTAGTCTTTCCATATCAGGTAATGAGTCTTGAATATCTTCCATCAAAAAAGCGGCTAATGCCAAGCTCATTACTAGGTCATCGTTGTAACCTTTTTCTGCTTCTAGTTTACCGCTGTTGGATATAATAAAAGTAGAAAGCTCATCGAAAGTTCTTTTGGAGTTGATTTTTAGTTTTGAATTTGCGAGCTTCTCCTGCAAATAAGTAAGGATGGTTTCTTTATTTTTATTGTTTACTAGAAAGCCAAACTCACCTTTTTCATCTAACCACATATTGTCATACTCATGGTCTTCAAATAATGCACGAATAAGCTCCAACCCCAACACATTTCGTTCTGGGGCGACAAATGCTAAGTTGTATCTATTCCCCTCTTGGGCAATATATTTAGCAAAATCTGGAAGACTTACCGTATTACTATAAAACTCGGCGCATTGCTCTCCCGTGTACAAGTTTATAACATGAAATGCAGAGTGATCTCGCCCTCGCCCGTAGGAAGCATCCGCTGTAATCATATACTGAGCATAGGGTTCAGGATCTTGCCACACCCTCATCATACGATAATATTTCTCGTAATACTCCTTGCTAGTATGATCTCTTATCTCCCGTAAAACATCAGACTTAATAAAGGTGTCACCAGTTCCTAAGAACTCCCCTTCCACTTCTTGCAGCCAACCTTTCTCGCCCAGGTTAGCTTTTGTGGTCTTAGCCCACTTCTCATTGTAATCTGGATGTTCATTCCAGTGGATTCGTATAATGTGGAACTCATTTTGTTTAAGTTCTGCTTTCCTATACAAGTCATAATACAGGTTACCCATACCATTTACAGTAGAGATCATTACAACCTCGCCGCCTGTCGATACAGTGGGGTAAACTGCTTTCCAATAATCCTCCATCCCATCAATGAAGGCGGCTTCATCAACAATCAAAATTGATACTGGTTGCCCTCTACCCGCACCCGCTGGCTGTGATTTAATCACACTACCTGTGGATAGTTTAAGGGTATGTTGATTTTCTTTTATTGCCTTTGGTTTAAGCCATTTAGGTAAATCATGGTACATTTCCTTGGCTCTATCCAAGAAATCTGTGGACTCCCGCTCTCCAATGGAAACTACAACGATATTCTTATTCTTCTTGAATATGGCGTACCATAAAGAATAAGCAGCACAAATGGTCGTGATTCCAGCTTGACGAAACTTCCGAGTGATAGAGAATCGGTTCGCCATAATCTCCCTCAAAAGTCTTTCCTGAAATTTGTATAAATTGAAGGAAATACGACCTTTAACTGGGTGAGTGATGTAAACATACGAACGAATGAAGTAAACCGGATCCTCCGAACACCTCTTTAATTCGTTCCTAATTTCATCTGGAGTCATATATGTTATATACTGAGCCTTATCAAGTTTTTGTCCCGGTAAAAGGGGAGCCTGAGAAAGACCAATGGTTAAAGTCTGAAAGGGGCGATATTTTCACACAACTTTCTGCAAAAGTGAATAATATTGTTGGAGCAGAGTCTATGTTCAATGTGTTTGAACAGGCCAAGGAAATGGTGTCCAGCATGGATGATTCCACGATTTGCATTTTCGCGCACGATGATCTGAAGATTTTAAGCAGCGCGGAATCCATTGTAGAGATTATGGAAACCGTATTTTCAGGCGAGGACACTGGATTTATCGGATTGGCAGGATGCCGAAGACTAAGAGGTTCCGCAGTTTGGTGGGATGGCTTGAAGGAAATGAACCCAAATCATCTGGACAAAACTAACCTTCGTGGTATGATACTTCACGGGAATAGTATTTTTGAGATGCATCCTACTTACTACGGAAACTTCGGGCAGTGCCAAGTTCTAGACGGTGTTTTCCTAGCCACAACTAAAAAAACTTTGGATAGCCTAAATGTAAGTAAACCGAAATACTTTACTGGAGATTGGGACTTTTATGATATCTACTTAACATTCCAAGCAGATATGCTGAAACTCAAGAATTTTGCAGTGCCTATCTTAGCTGTTCACCAGTCTATGGGGGATGGTATTTTGAGCGACGGCTGGAAAGAAAATAGAGAAGCCTTTGTACAGAAGTTTGGGAAGTTTTTAGGGTAGTGCATGGATAATAGGTACGGTAAGGTTTATTCGTAAAGTTGGGATTTCTATATATCCAATTTCACTCATGAGCCTCTCTGTCTCACTACTAACTTCATCACAGTGAGCGAACAAGGTCCAGTCTGATACTTCCATCATGTACTCAAATGTTTTTTTAAGCATACTTAAATAATTAGTTGGCTTGGTTTCCTCGTCTGAACTTACCACAACAATATGCTCGCACTTTTTAAGCGCGGCTGAGAGTATGTCCTGGTCCATCTCAGAGAAGGTTTTTATGTAGTCTTGCGTGGGGAGGACCATAGTTACCTTTGAGTTCAAAAGAATAAAAGGTAAACAGTTCATGATTACTCCTGGGGTGGGACACAAAAGAATCTTTTTTGGTTTTTTACTTTTTATGCAATATAGTAATCTTCGGATAGCGGATTCTGCCCTACTAGAAATAAGCTCATCTAGACTATGAGGAAACGCAAAGTCTCCTATAATCGAAACCACTCCTTCATTTTTTAGTTCTACTTGTTCACTCATAAGGTATATTATGTTACAGTGTAATATGTTGAGGAGTTACCAAAATAAGTAAAGATTTAAAATTGTTCATGTGCATAATATTACGGCTAAGATTGTGTTCTCAGATAATTAAAAATGGCATTGTAAAACGGCTTTCTTTCCATATCGGGAGTAGCTCCCCAAGGTAAAGGATATTCGGTAGAGATATTCGATCCATTCCTTTCGTGCAACCAAGTGTAACTATCACTATTTCCCCAAAAAGCAATGTGAGAAATTTTTTCTCTGTGCGTGTACAAAACTTCGATGTACTCTAGAGCTAGGTCATATTGTTCTTGGAGTGAAGCACCAACCGTGCCGAAGTTCTCAATTGAAATATCGAACTCTGAGAAAGCAACCTTACATCCTATCGCATGGGCAGAGAGGATAAATGCTTCCAAATCCGCCGCAGTTGGAGTAAAAATGTTCCCAGCTGTATTTATGTGCGCTTGCTCTGCGATGACATCAATCGTGGCTCCAGCATTATTTAAAGCCTGAACAACTTCAATCGCAGCAACTCCCTTCTCGCGCCCAACCAATCTAAAATCATTAAAACAAATTTCACAATCGGCGGGAAGCAGAGCGCGAACATAAGCGTGATTACTCGCTAATTCTGATATGGAGAACACAGGCCAGTCTCCATCGGAAGCAATATAATCTTCTGGATCGCCAGTTAAGTCCTCAGGACCATTAATCGTTGGGTCAAGTATTTCGTTCCAAACATCAATCCATCTGACATTCGGAAACCTAGAAAGCATTGTGGTAGCATGAGACTCAAACGCGGCAACTCTAGATGGAATATCGAATACTGGGTAATCTTTTGGAACTTTGTCTGTCCGCAACCAAGCAAGGTTATGCATCTTAAAAGGTAGATTGTTGTTTTGGGCAAAGGCATAAGCAATATCAGCGTTAGAAAAATCGTATCCATTTGAAATTCTCGCGCCGATTAATACTGATTTCCATTTCATGAAGTTTCCAGT
>Ga0075460_10001127_pt1 | contig 10647 bp, 9 predicted proteins | sample DEB08_DNA_3_FD_77580 | JGI IMG/M metagenome (GOLD analysis project Ga0075460, IMG submission 77580) | Aqueous microbial communities from the Delaware River and Bay under freshwater to marine salinity gradient to study organic matter... | ecosystem: Environmental > Aquatic > Marine > Coastal ...
AATGAAGGGAGACAAGACCGCTAAAGATTGTGAAGGTAATTATTGTGAAACTGATGATGAAGAATAAATCTTTACATTTTAAAAATTTGATAGTTTATAAAAATTTTTTATGTTAGAAAATGATTTACGAAGGAAGTGAAGGTTCTGTGAATGGATACTTTAAAAAGAAATTAATTGTATCAAGACCTCTTGGAAATGGTAAAACTCTTGATAGTTATAAAAAGGAAGCGTTGAGAGTTTTAATCGAGGCATTACGGGACGGGTGTCAATTAGAAATAGTTAAAAAAAGATGTATTTCTACATTAAAGAATTTTAGATATGAAGAAACAATAAAAGAACCAACTGCAGAAGATCGAGACTTTGTTCTTTTCACTTTGTTAATTCTAATTAAACTTGGAGCAGTTGATGAAGACGGAGAAAGAGAAGGTCTTTTAGTGTGTGGTAAGAAAAAACCTAAGCGAGAGAATGGAAACCCTGTTCGTCAATATTAACTTCTGGAACACCTTCAGGAATACAACCATACTCGTCTGTTTCGGTTTCACTATCCTCAGAGGAACCAGAAGAAACTTCTTCTAATTCTTCTATGTAAATTATTATCCCCTGCAGAAGATCCCTCCACTCCTCTTTGCCTTTATCGTCAAGATATTCTATGATACGATAAATTTCACGAATATGATCTCCCATTTTATATTCTTAATATTTTTTATTTAAATGTTTCTTTCTAAATTGTAAAAGTTAGATTTTAATAACTCTAATTGACTTTTTGTTATCCGAGCAATAAATTCTCTTACAGAATAATATTCTCTTCGATACTTATTTTCACAATTACCTCTGTTAATAACTTAGAGTTATTAAAATCTAACTTTTCTAATTATTGGAATAGATCCTTTGTATATTTCACATTCTGGAATTCTAATTCTGGATCTTCTGCTTCTTCTGCAATCAATTGGTCGCTCTTCTTTTTACTTTGTAATAATTCACCTACAATATCTAAATTCGCATTTACCTGTTGGTCTATCCTGAAAATAATTGCTGAATTTAAATCACAACGGGCAGCAGAACCGTCTGGTTCGTGAATACTACACTTAATTCTTGTGATTACCCTATCAATTGTATTTGTAAATTCGATCTGCCCTTGGAAACCATTAAGGAAGTCTCCGTAAGGATTTGCCTTGTTTGTGATTGCTACAATTGGCATAGTAATACCACTTGTAAGACCTCCTAATACTTGATTAGGTTCAGAAATAATATCGCTTCTAATTGTATAATAAGGTCTTAATGTTTTTGTAGGAAGTCTTTCAGCAGTTATATTAACTGATTGTGCTGGTGAATTAGTAATTGCTGGAGTGATATATCTACCAGGAGTGGAGAACCCAGTCCCAGAGGGTTCCGTAGCAACTGGAAGAACTGGTTGATATTGTGTCGCTGCTGTTGTATTCTGCTGATATCCTTTGACATCTGCTTCACCTATATTGGCGTTGGTTGTAATGATATTCACATTATTTAAATCTGCATTTGCTCCGTGTGCTTTTAATCTAACTTGTCTTGAGGAAGTTGTATTTGGATTATGAAACTGATTATATCTGTATCCCATTATACCAATAAGACTTTCGTCCCATAACTCTTCTGGAACAACCCAATCTTCTACAAAAAGACCACTTTGAGCGTCCATAATAGACCAAGGTTCTATTCCTACATTATGTGAAATAAAAGCATTTTCGCTTCCTCCAGTATATGCAGCAGAAAAATTATCAATATATGGTGCTAAATCGGGCGTATAATTCCAACGAAGCATTCTTTTATTTATTTTGTAGCAAGGGTCTCCTGCGTTGGGATTGGTGGCAGTTTGGTCTCCTCCCGCCGAGATGTATCCTGCTGCTTTTACATTACCGACTGTCTCTGCTGTATGAAGATTTCTAATCTGGAACCTCTGTTGGTCTGTATCATAATTAATAATTGGTTCGTCTGCACCAACATACATTCCCCATTGATAAGGATCTAAATTATAGATTTTTCCCCCCGTTGCTTGAGCGAAGCGATATGTTTTTGTATCTGTAATTACGGTCCCTGTATAAAAAGAATCACCTCGCACTCCCATATTTCCATTATATAAAATGATTGCTGCTGTTCCGTATGCTGTGAAGTGCCAGTCAAAACCAAATTGTCTTCCTCCTTGACCTAATGTTTCAGTTGGTTCTCCCGACGCACTGGAAGCATTTGTCTGAAAGAAATGATCTGGGATTTTATTTCCTGTTCTTGTAAATTGCAAACCAAGGTAAAATTCTTCCTCTCCTGATCCATTAATAGTTCTAATTTTTCTTGCGAAACCATACGCCAAATCGTCGTAATCGGGTTCTAATCCGTCATAAAAATAATTAAATCCTCTATCTGTATAACCAACATCATTTTCAGTTGTATCTGCAGTCGCAGGATTGTAATCTACAAAGATTGGGAAACTTGTCTGTGAAGCAGAAATCGTGTGGTCATATAAGTCGTATCCAAACGCAGGGACTCCGTCAGAACGAATATTCGTTCCAAAGTTCCATTCTCTAACAGCGTCGTCAAGAGCAGGGATTTCGTCTGAACCATTATAACCATCGTATAAATTCATATGTAAAAACCTTGTTTCATTAATATTGCATTTAATATCACTCTGGGTATAGTCAAATAATTCAGGATAAGTTGCTTGTGCGTCAAAGAATGCCTTAAACCTTATGATATTTTCTTTCGTCCATCTTTCAGTAGTAATAAGAACAGATTCACCTTTTCCCATAGGAGTAAAATTACCGATTTTTAATCCATTCCTTTCACCGACATAACCATCAACATATGATTCACCTCCTGCTAATGAACCATTTACTAAAATTCCTGTTGTATATAATTCTGGTCTTTTTATTCCAATTGTTTTGTAATTAGATAAATAATGATAAGCGTCATCGACATTCCAAGACCCATCTGTTCTCCTCCATTCAGTATAATCTGCTAAACTGAAATTAGTTGCTGTCGCACAATTATAAACCTGATTACAAGGAGTTTCTGTTTTAAAAGTAAATTTTTCGTTCCTTACGAAATCATTTGCCGTAGAATGTGTAGGATAAGCAAATGTTTCTATATCTGTTCTATCATTTAATTCTTGAGTTAATTGGTCTGCTAAATCTGCCGGTGAATTATATCCTGGATTTGCTTTCACAGATATTAAATTTTTTATTTGGATATAATCACCCCAGAGAGCAGGGTCTCTATATATAGAACATTCGCTGGAATCAAAATCACTATTCACGGTTGTTGGTGGTAGGAATTGATCGTTTGTATCAGAAGGAAACTGGAATGTAAATATATTATGTGAATTAGTATTTTCTGAAGCATTCGTATCCATAGTAATTTCTGTATCACTATCAATAGATAAAATTGCTGAAAAGGTTGGTGAAGTCCTAAATACTTCTTTTGGTGATTGGGTTATTAATTCCATTCCAACAAGAAGTTCTGCTGTTGTGCTCCCGTGATTAAATGTAATTACAGGACTTCCTGCTTTTGCTTCACCTGTGAGTGTGATTTGCGGTGTATTTGGAGAACCATAAAAAGTTTCTTTTCTTGTAAATAAAGTGAAACGAGAACCATCATTAATTCCATCTACTCTGTATCTTGTATGTGCTGACCCTGATTTATACGCCCAATATTTAATATTTATATCTGAAGAGCATCTGTTCAGAGGTCGTGGAGGAAGAACTGTCTGTCCTATGTCCCCATCCACGGGAGTTTTGTCTCGTGAATGATTTAACTTCCAGAAATTATCTGTCTCTGAAGCATTATATCTGCGAGGTAAATGGGTATAATATTCACCATTCGCACACTTATAAGGACTGACAACTAAATTTAATGTATCATCCCTGATATTGATTGTCTTTTTAACATTTTCTGCCTTTTGGAGAGTATATTTTTGAGGAAGTTCTTCATTTAATAATGTATTTGTAAATTCAGTGATTTCTACTTCTACTGAAGCATTAAGATCTTGACCTTTAATTTGGATTTGTCCTGCTTCAGCACCTATTTCGCTGATATAACTACTATGAACTGAAATTTTATCTCCTGGTTTTAAATGAAGACCTGTTCCCACTCTGTTCGTCCATTTAGAAGGATTTTGGTTGTTGTTTGCTATACCTTCGTCTGATTGCGAACGGGGGCATTCTATTAAGGTTGTTCGTGTTAAACCACTCATTTTTATTATGAATGTTTATAAAAAATATAGGTTAGTAAATTTAAATTGTTTAGGCAAATCCCATTGAGAACATTCCGTCCTTCAGTTGAGCGACCTTCATTACCTGCAACCAGCAACGGAGAGTGGAAGAACCAGACATAGTGGTTCGTGTATCATAGAGTTCTATACCACGGGAATTGACACGCTCACCCTTGTTGAGACGATATGCCGTGTAAAAGAACTTCTGGCGTAGATCACTATCAGCGGGAAAGTCCTCAAACTCAACTGCCCCAGGAGTATCAACATTATTCGTTGCTAATTGACCCTCACCACGATATAAATCACGGGAAATGTATGGGACACGACCTTCACTATGGAAGACATTATGGTAATGACGAGCGTCATTCACAACATCGATAGGATAGAGGAAATTATCGTTGTATTTAAGATTGTTCTTTACTTGACCCGTAGAAGTTCCGCTGATTGCGGGACCTTCTGCAACATAGTTATTTAGTAATCCACCATTCTTGTTGTCTGTCTGCTGTGCTGCTACAAAGACTTTATTAACTACACGACCCGCACCACCAACATTCTGGATAAGACCAGAAGAGAATTCAGTATCAGAAACCGTCCTCTTTACAAACTGATAATCAACATACGAGAACTGCATGTTCGCATTTGCTTGACGATACTGTTCCATAAGTTCCTGTGGATAAAAAATGTAGTCCGAAATCATTTGACAATCTGTTCTTGATAGAGTGCAATCCTTTGTAAGATCAGCACCACCCGTGGAAGAAACACGGAGACTATCTGTTCCTGACTGGCGTGGAGTGAAAGTCAAGTGAATAGAAACCTGTTCCTGCATCATAAAGAGAGGCAACTGATTGGTCTTGAGGAATGGGAAAAGATCTGCCAACATAATAGAATAAGTTGGTTTATTACTTTCCTTCTGGTAATCAAAGATTACTCTTGTAGCATCGGGAACAGAAGCATTATTAATTGGTTTCCAATACTCTGTAGTTCCAGATTGGAGTGTGGGGCAAGTTCCATTATCTACTTGGATACTCTTTGCCTCAGTAAGACTTTCTGTAATAGAAGCACTATTGGAAGCAGAAGCGAATGAAGCAGAACGCTCCTGAAGAGTTGGAGCAATCGCCATCATACGACCCGACATAACACCTTCACGCTCCTTGATTGCGTCAGGAGGAAGGAAAGTAGTTTCATAAGCAGCGAAGTGGGCGTAGTCTTCTATTTCACAGACTGTCTTCGTTCCAACACGAAGTGCTGCTCTCTGGATTAGTGAATGAATCCCTACTCCTGCAGGAAAGAATGCTCTTGCGTTGCCCGAGGCATTAACATCACCCTCGGTAGAGAATGTGATGCGGGAGTTGCTGTGGAGAATACCCTTGTTGTCAAGAACGAATCGTGCTTCACGCTCACTAAAGATTACTGGATCTAAGATGTCAGTCTGCACATTGATCGCTGTGTCGACAGCGACACTTCCTATGCGGACGAGATCGGGAATTTGCGATGCTTGCGGTTGCGAAGGAGGTTCCATATTATATACTGATAAATATTAAAAAAATTTGATAGTTATTTTAAAATATGGTTTTTAGTTCGTTATGAAAACTAAAAAAGAAATAAAAGAAAAATTTAGAAAATCAAGGAAGGGTCATATTCAGACACTAATAGATAAATGGAGAAAAGATAAAGTAAAATATAGTGAAGGGGATTTAAGAGATTTAGCAGATAAATATTTTAAAACCGATAATTGTGAAATCTGTAATAGGGATATATCAGCGGACACTTCTAAAATATCATTAAGGAATATGGATCATAATCATACTACATTATATTTCAGGTGGGTTTGTTGTAGGAGTTGTAATATAAATTTAGGGAAAGCGGATAGAAGTTTTAGAATGGTAATTAAAGAATTAAAATTTCAGTTTAATCGTCCAAAGGTTTTTACTTCATTACCTGAATAGAGTTGTCAGAGGATACAATCGTCTGGCGGGAATGAACGAAAAGGAATACAGCATTCGGGTGGTCGCTGGTTAATTCCAGATCTAATTGCACACCGAAAGGAACTTGACCGAAATCAAGACCTTGGTTAGAAATGCTGTCGTATGCGACACCAAGACCCCAAGCAGAACCACCCTTAACGATAGTTTTAGCGTCAGCATAGTTAGTCCCATAACCGATCGAGCGGAATGTTTCGGGACCAACCGAAGTGCGATTAATCTTCGCAAAGTTCTGAACCGCATTCATATAATTTCTAACAACCTGTGCGTCAGCATTTTCATTGATGAAACCTGCCTTTTCAGTTTTCTGTAGAGTATCAATATTATATTCTAAGGGGACCCTCTGTCCTGCACGGGTAAAAACTAACTGATTTACCTTACAACGAGACCCGTCTTTATTACTGAAACCAAGAGTAGCAAGACCATCTCTCGTCCAACTATTAATGTGTGCCGAAGGAACAACATTCATAAATGCTCCAAGAACCGATCGAAGACCAAGGTTAAAGTTTAATACAGCATTACGAGAGTTAATAGTGTTGTAGTAGGAACTGATAGAGTTGTAGGTGAAAGTATTTGTCATTTGTGGTTTAAAATCCTCTCCGGGAGTTTGGACTTCACAGATTAGACGAACATTAGAAAGTTCATAATAACTATCAAGGAGGTTAGTGTCCGTATTATTTGCAGAGAATAAAACATTCTGGTCTGGTGAAAGTTGGATTTCGATCAAAAGTCCCCCGACACCCCAAGAGTTAGAAAGCGGAATAGGGTCTTGTCCTAAAAATAGACCGCTGACAAGCGGGATACAGAAAGAGTTAGGACTGTCCCCCGTGGATGGATCTGCCTGTGTGTTCTGAATGACACCTAACTGCTGTGCCTTGTAGTTCGGGAAACGAAGAGAAGTCTCGTAAGCGTGGCATGCGAAGTCTCCTTGCGACTGGGTGACGCTGAGGTAGGAGGACATAAATCTGTTGTGGTGGTTAATGGTTTCTATGGTCTGGGAACTACGCTGGGAAAAGATTGATAAAGTATCAATAACAGAATGAACGCCCAGACGCTCATTCATACGAATGCCGTCGCTCTCAACTGGAAGAGTTGTATCATTCTTTTTAATGGTAATTTCACCACAGAGGCGAACACTTCCAGGAACAATAAATCGATCCTGTGCTCCAATAAGAAGTTGGATAGTCGGTTGTCCGTTCTTGTAGGACAACTTTCCGTCGCTTGTAATATTACTTGGGACAATTTCCAAATGCTGATTCATATTTATACTTAAATTTACATTTTATTTTAAGGTGAATTTTAAAAAAAAATAATAGATTATAAATACAAGAATGGTTTCAGTTGTAATTAAAAAGAGCGATAAACCTGGGAAAAAATTGATGGCAGTTTTCACCAAGGATAATGGAAGAACTAAAACGACACATTTCGGTGCAGCAGGCATGGACGATTATACCAAAACAAAAGATAAAGAACAAAGGAAAAGATATAGATCGAGACATAAAAAAGATTTATCTACTGGTGATTACACAAAGGCAGGATTTTTATCGTGGTATATATTGTGGGGAAATTCTACTAGTCGGAGGGAAAACATATCAAGTTATAAGAGAAGATTTAATTTAAGTTAATTTACATTTCATTCTTGTTTATTCCTGAACGGAGACATAATACATACTTGACAAATATCACCACAATCTTCTGGAGACCCAATATATTCTTGATATTTCTTATTTAATTCTTTATCAGCGTGGCGAAGAGTATATTGGAGGTCAAAACTTTTACCACAACTTTCACAACAATCTGGGTCTTCTTCTTCTTCTTCTGAATCTTCTTCTTCTTCTGATTCATAATTCATAATTTCTTCTACATAAGATTCCTTTACCATTTCATACATATCTGTTTCACCTTCGTCAAGGACAAGACCTCCGTCCATACCAGGAGTATCCCATACCTTAATATAATTACCTTCTGGACAACTTACGAAAGTAAATACCTTTTTCTTACCTTCCTTGTTATGAATGAAACAACCATTCTTATCCATAACATAATCTTCCCAGTGATCTCCACCTCCCGCCATATGAATACGATATTCACCATCCTTTACTATGTATCCGTATCCCCAATCCCAATCGTCGCCGTCTTCATACTTGTCAAGTTTTTCACTACACCAATTATCTAACCAAGTCCCAGAGTAATTATCGTGGTTTCCCTTTAACCACTCGTCATAATTATCTTCGTAATCGTAATCCATAGTGAAGTTGTGGAAACTATCTAATTCACTTTCTGCTTCTGTTCGCTTTACTTCAGATACATTTAACTTGTTCTTCAGTTTCTTGTGTTCGGCGACGAAATCCTTAACTGAATTAACAGCGGGTTCGTCCTCGTCGGAACCTACAAGAATGTTAATCTCCTTAAACCACTCAATCTGCTGATTGATCTGATCTTCAGAAACCTTGTTTTCTTCTTCCAGTTTCTTTACCTTTTCACGACAGGTTTCCACAATACCTTTCTGGATAAGGTCGTGGGGTATAAGACCTTCTGCACATAGACGGAGGTCATTCTTGAGTTTCTTGTTTTCTTCTTTTAGTTCTAAATACTGGTCTCTAATAGAATCAATACATTTATTTAAATGTTTATCACTTGCTTTCCACTCCTTATCCTTTTCTTTTAGTTTCTTGTTTTCTTCTTCCAGTCCTTTCAGGTAGTTGATTACCTCACCCATTCCCATAATCAGTTCGGTTCCCGACATTACGATTTACAAGTTAGTTTGTGTTTTGTTTATTCTTTCTTTGTATTCTCTCTCTCTTTGTATGGTTGTTATACTTTTTTTACCAACTATCAAATTTTTTTTTGACTTTTCTTTAATTTATCCTGTTAGTATCACTTGTTAAAACTATCAAATTTTTTAGTAGCAACAATCAAAATTTATGGTTTTTTTTTATAGTTCATTTACCATAAGATCCTGAAACGAGTGATTTTCGTTTCTTTTCTTTTTCTTCTTTTTTCTTTCGTTGTTTCTCGAGGGCAGGTTTAATAGGAGGAGGTTTCGCTTTCGGTTTTGGTTTCGTCATTACAGGAGCGTCCCCACCTTCTTTTAACATTTTCTTTTTAGTTCTTTTCTGTGGTTTCCTTTCACCTTCGGGTGCAACAGATTTAGTTTGGTTTTTTCTTTCTATTGCTGTTTTCTTTTTGAGAACTATTCTTTTCTTTTCGTGATCCACAGAATATCCCATTCGTTCTATTTCACTGATAAGTTTTGCTCTTGATAGTGTATCAATACCTTTTATCTGGGACGCTTTATTGTGCTGACGGGCAAGATTACGGATTTCATCAAGAGACATTTCACCTGCTTTTACTCGGGGCATATTTAATTTACTTATTAAATACAAAAAAAATTTATAATAGAAAAAATTAAAGTATTACTTCGTTTAATTAATATGATTGAGAGGATTGTGTGCTTGGTTCGCAAGAATACCATATTGTGCGAATGCTTGAGGAGCAACTTGTGGGGGAGAAGGACCAGGTTTCACATCCTTTTCGTCCTGTTGTTTTTCTGCCTTGTCTTGTTCTACACCAGCGATAGTAGAATCAACAGCAGCGAAAAGATTAACGGCAGCAGCAACAGGTGCTAATGCTCCCCCTGTGAAAGCAGCAGCAACATCTAACGCTCCACCAACAAGAGTCGCAACATTTCCAACATCTACACCGATGTTCTGTTTTACTACATTTCCAGCAGCATCCCTCGTATTAAAGATATTTCCAGTTTCCACCATATTATCTATATCCTGATAAGCAGCAATACCAGTCCCGACTGCTGATAAACCTTTCGCACCAACCTTGGCGAATGCTTCACCTCCTCCCGACTTCAATATTCCCGCAGCAACAATCCCTTCCACACCAGTAAGATCTTTTGCAGCAGTGACGCCTTCGGCACCGAACCTTTCAGTAGCAAATAATTTACTCCCCTGACCTGCTTCTGTTAAAGTAGCAAGAGCACCTCTTCCGCCCCGAGCAATTGAAGTTCCAACATCGGCAGCAGAAAGATTACTTATTACTCTTCCTGAACCAAGAGTCGCTTCACCTGCTTCAAGACCCCCCCTTGCTGCTGCTGCCTGTTGAAGACCCCTTGCCGTCCCACGACTGAATGCTCCCGCTGCCCCTGAGAGTGCCATGCCCGTTCCATAAACTTTATCAACTTTCGTGACATCAGATTCAACATCCTTATAAACATCAGCATCTACTTTATCTTGTTCCTGGTGATCTAATGTCTTAAATGCTAATGATTGGGTTTTCCATCCATTCGACATAAGTTCATTAACATCTGCTGCGTGTTGTCCCATCTGATTAGAAAGAGCAAATGCTTGTGCGTGTCCGCCATAATAATCCGCCATTATTTTATAAGAAGATATATATATTATTTTAATCGGGTGAATT